>JACCED012372320.1_pt1 | contig 11210 bp, 7 predicted proteins | sample 7455021 | NCBI WGS metagenome assembly JACCED01 (sample SAMN15323456, study PRJNA562643) | freshwater metagenome | isolation source: river surface water | place: USA:Blue River Watershed | collected 2017-08-19
GGAGAAAAATGCTAAAAATAAATATCCATTAAGTGGAAAAATAGAATATGAATATAATTATAAGCCAAAAACAACATTTATTATAAATTATTTTACTTCAATTGATACATTAATACAAACTATTAAAAATATTAGATGTTTAGGCGATGAAGTAGAAATAATAGTAATTAATGATAGATATGGAGAAAATACAGACATAATAATGAAATTTTTAAATCATAGAAATGATAGAATGATTATTTCACGTGATTTAGGTGAAAGACGTGGATATAATCATGGAGCACTGATATCAAATTCAAGCGATTATATAATTTTTTGTCAAGATGATGATTTAGCTCCATCAAATAATAAATGGTATTTGGATTGTGTTAATGAATTTGATAATGATAAAAATCTAGGCATGATTGGTTTATTAAAAGGTGGAATAAATTATTCACAGAAAGATAATAAAACTTTTAATAATGAATATAAAAAAATATATGTATCGTGGTTAGCAACAGGTCCATTAATGATAAGAAAAGATGTTTATAATAAGGTTAATGGATGGTCTGATGAATATAGTTATATTGGTGAAGCAGATGGAGGAGCAGATGCAGATTTATCAACAAAAGTATTATTAAATAATAATAAAGTAATGTTATTAAAAACTGATTCAATAAAAGAATGGAAAAGAAGATATAATAGAAATGATGGAATAACAAATGAAAATATAAAACAAATAAAAAAAGAAAACGAATGGGGAAAAATATGTGATGAAAGAATTTTGTTAAATAATAAAATTTATTATGATAAATTTAAAAATAAATGGATAGATATATATAATATTGTTAAAGAACATAATAAAATTTTATCCATTAATATTTAATACTTTTTTTATATATTTTATTATATATAAACATATAATAATATTATATATTTATATGGAGGAAATTATTAAAAAATATTGGAATGATAGACCATGCAATATTAGACATTCAAGTAAAGAATTTAAATCATTTGAATATTTTGAGGAAATAGAAAACAAAAGATATTTTGTAGAACCACATATTAAAAATTTTTGTGAATTTAAAAAATATTCTAATAAAAAAGTATTAGAAATAGGTTGTGGTATTGGAACTGACGCAATTATGTTTGCAAAAGAAGGTTGTGAATATTATGGAATAGAATTATCTAATGAAAGTTTAAATATTACAAAAGAAAGATTTAAACTTTATAATTTAGAAGGACAATTTTTTAATATTAATGCAGAAGATATGTCAATATTTAAAGATAATTATTTTGACCTTGTATATTCATTTGGTGTAATACATCATACAGAAAATCCAGAAAAAGTTATTGATGAAATACATCGAATACTAAAACCAGAAGGTGAAGCTAAAATAATGTTATATTCAAAAGATTCGTGGAAAAATATGATGATAAATTTAAATTTAGATCAATATGAAGCACAATCTGGATGTCCAATTGCATATACTTATACAAAAGATGATATATACAATTTATTTGATAATTTTAAAGATATAAATATAAATCAATATCATATATTTCCATATAAAATAGAAGAGTATAAAAATAATGAATATATAAAGGTTGATTATTTTAAAAATATGCCTGATGAAATTTTTGAAGAATTAAAAAATAAAATGGGTTGGCACTTATGTATAAGTTGTAAAAAAGAAACAGACTTAATAAATAAGTTTTATAATACAGAAATATCAACATATCCGTGGAAACATATTTTAATATCAAATTTATTTAATAAAAATTTATTTAATGAAAATTTATTAAATGAAAATATATGGAAAGATTCAAAACATTTTATAAATGAATATGCCAATAAAAAAGAAATAAATAATATTAATATATTTCCAGAAAATATAAAAAAAATAACAGAATATTTAATATCACCTCAATTTGTAAGAAAAATAGAAAAATTAACAGAAATAAATGATTTAATAATTGATCGAAATATTTATGGAGGTGGTATAACAATTTCAAATAAAAATAGTTATTTAAATAATCATATTGATTTTAATTATAACGATGATATTAAAATGTATAGAGCAGTTAATTTAATTTTATATTTAAATGATGTTGATGGTGGAGAATTTGAATTATATAATTTAAACAATGATTTAATAAAAAGTATTGATATAAAACAAGGGAATATATTAATATTTTCATCAAATAATAAAACTATTCATGGTTTTAACAAAATTAAGTCAGATAATAGAATTTCATTAAATTTATGGTATTATACAAAAATAAAATCTAATTATGTTGATTATAATCCACATCGAACTATATGGATTGAAAAAAAAAATAAATCAGAAAATAAATTAGAAAATAAATATTTGGATAAATTAGAAAATTTATTTAATTCATCCTATATGAAATTATCGGATAAATTAAATAATTTTACACTTTTTACACCAAATAATGTAATATCAAAATTTTTAGTAAGAGAAGAATTATTTAAAAAAATATTAAATATTCATGGTTCAATTGTTGAAATTGGTGTCGCAAATGGAATTGGTGTATCGAGTTTTCAACATTTATCAATGATATATGAACCATATAATGAACATCGTCCAATATATGGGTTTGATAATTTTGAAGGCTTTATAAATTTTACAAAAGAAGATTTAACAACAAATTCTAAAGAATTGTTTATAGGAAATTATAAATCAGATTCAGAAAAAATTATATATCAAAGTGGAAAAATAAATAATGAATATAGGCCAATAAAAAAAGATAATGATATAAAATTAATAAAAGGAGATATAATAGAAACAGTTCCAGAATTTATAAATAAAAATAATCATTTAATAGTTTCATTATTGTATTTAGATTGTGATTTATATGAACCAACAAAAGTCGCATTAAAATATTTTATAAACAGAATGCCAAAGGGAAGTGTAATTGCATTTGATGAATTAGCACATAATGATTTTCCAGGTGAAACAAATGCATACGAGGATATATTAGGAATACGTAATTATAAATTAGAAAGATTTGAAAGAACTAAAGTATCATATATAGTTTTATAATTTTCCTATTCCTATTGGGATATAATTTTTATTATTTAGATTTAAATATCTATGTGGATCTATTACACAACTATTAATAGGAAAATTATAAGATTTAAAAATCTTATGAGAACATCCTATAAAATATATTTTATTCGATAATTTTAATTCATAATTATCAATATGTGGGTCATATATTTCAACAAGTATATTCATATTTTCAAGTTGTGATTTTAATAATATTGCAGCACTTCCATCTATGAGATTTGTTTCTGGTTTAAATGCATACCCCAATATACAAATATCCATATTTAATTCTTCTTTTTTATTTTTTAATAATTGTGCTAAAAATTGAGACTGTGATTCTCGTTTTTTCATTATATAATCATAAAAATTATTTTCTAATCCAAGTTGATTACTTAACCACGACATAGCTATATTATCTCTAGGATGACAACCTCCGCCATCTCCCATACCTCCTTTTAAATAAGATGGAGAAATTAATCTTCTTGTAGCAAGAGATAAGGCTTCTATAACTTGATCACAATTAGTATTTGGTAGATGATGACACATTTCCATTATATTATTTGCAAGTACTACCTTTGTGGTAATAAATGTATTATATGAAACTTTTATAAGTTCAGCATTTTCTAGAGTAGTTGAAAATACGGGAGCATTTGTAATTGTTTTATAAAATTCCTTAACTTTATTTTCAGCATATTCATTTATTTGTCCAAGAAGAATAAATTCTGGATTATAAAAATCATAAACAACTGTACCCATAGCAATAAAAAATGGATTATAACATAAATATATTTTATTAGATAAAAAAGGTAAAATATATTTTCTTAATGTTCCTGGTAAAACTGTTGAAATTATTATTATTATTTTATTGTCATTATTATTTTCTACAATTGAATTTATATCTTTCATACATTTAATTAACCATGTATAGTCAAAATCACATCTTTCATCTGGAATTGGACAACTTCCTCCAAATTTTTCATTATGTGGTGTTTGTATAGCTACAAAAATTAATTCAGAAAAATTAATACAATCTTCTAATGTATCAACAAAACGTAAATTAGATTTTTGAATCACACTAGATATATCTCCAGTAAGATCTTCATTTTTTTCATTTGTATGTATTAAATCTATTGGTTTTTTTGTAGAATTTATATTTGTATTTATATCATATCCAACAATTTCATGATTTTTTGCACCTATTGCAATTGCTACAGGTAATCCTAATTTACCCATTCCAACAAATCCTATTTTCATTTAATATAATATATTAATTTATAATAATATTATATAATGAACGGAATTTTATATGAAAATTTTAATAATAAAATCATTAATGTACCATTTTTACACAGTACTTATAAATTTTTTTCAGATGAATTATGTAATAAATTAATTGAAAATATATCAGAAATAAAGGATATGTTAAAATCCGATATTAATTTAAATCAATCAAGATTTAAAATTAATTTAATTGGAAATACTATTGATGGATTTAATAAAAATATATTTTTAGAAAAAATAAAAAATATTGAACCTCTTAATACTATTGTTATGGAATATGAAAAAACTATACCAACATTATTATATAATAAATATAATAATATCAAAAAAGAAAACATATCATATTGTTTAATGATAGTTTATGATATTGAAAATTATGAAATAGGACCACATACAGATAGTTATGTGAGAAATTCAACAATGGTTACATATTTAGGTAAATCTAATCCAGAATATAATATTGGACTAAAAATATATACAGATAATATTAATAGACATGAAAAAGAATGGAAAAAAATACATTATAATTTTGAAAATTTTACAGAATTAAAAGAAATACAATATTATCCCGGATCAAGTGTTGATTTTAAAGTATCAAAAAATTCTTTTCATGGTGTTCCTAAAATAGAAAATAAATGTGATAGATATAGTTTACAATTTTTTATTTTTAATTAAGTTAAGTTGAGACAAAACTAATTTTGTTGACATATTTTTTTCTAAATTTTTTTCTAAATTTTCTTCTAATTTTTCTTCTAATTTTTCTTCTAATTTTTCTTCTAATTTTTCTTCTAATTTTTCTTCTAATTTTTCTAAAAGATTTGCTTTAGCTTTAAATCCTATTTTTTCATTTTCTTTAAATGGATAATTATTAATAATCATATAATTATATAGAGGACTTTTATAATTTTTATTTTTTAAATCAGCCGACAGCCATAAAAATTCTTGAACAACATATTTATCTAGAAATGGATATCTTGTTTCTATACCAAATAAACTTCCAGTATATTCTTCTTTTGCTATAAATGCTTCCATTAATCCATTATAAAAATTAACCCATGGGAATATATCAGATAAATTATCACTAAATAGCCCCATTATTGTACCAGCATCTATTTGTTTTTTATGAGGTTTGCATTTTTTTATATTTTTTCCTTGAAAACCATAATCACTAAATATTTCATCTCCACCTGTTCCAGATAAAAATACAAAAGTATTATTTTTTTTTGAAATATTATAAATATAATATAAACCAACTCCAGCCCAATCATATTTTAATTCATATTTACCATTTTGTATTTTTATTGTAATATCTTCTATATTATTTTCATATAATTCTTTAGTTTCTTTATAGTCTTTTTCTTTTAATGAAAATGTATAATTAGTGTGTAGTTTATTATTGTTTAATCTTTTATTTAAAATTTCCAAATTTTCATTTCCTGTTATTGTATATGATTCAAATTCTTTATTATATTTTTCTAATACACATGCTATACTTCCAGAATCATAACCACTACTTAAACATAATCCTATTTTAAAATTAATATTAACTCTTTTTAACACAGATTGCTCAAATGCTTTATTCCAATCATCAAAATTTGTTTTATGTTGATTTAAATCAAAATTATAAACAGATGTTGTATCAATAACTTTAAAATTTTCTAAATCAAGTTTAATACATTCATTTGGTTTTGATTTTATTTTTATAGTTTTTGTAATGTTAAATGTTGATGGAAGACTTGAAATTAAAATAGATTTATCAATATAATTAATTGAGTAAAATAATGGTTTAGTAGCAAAAATATCAGAACTTAATATTATACAATTTTTATTAAAATCAAAAATTACAATTGCAAATTCTCCATCTAGATATTTAACAAATTCCATTCCATAATTATTATATAATGGAATGATACATTTACCGTCTGATTTATAATCTCCAAATGATTTATAATTATAAATTTCACCATTAAATAAACAAATTATATTATTTTCAACAAATGGTTGAATCGTTAATTCTCCACAGATATGTAATAAATTATGAACAAATATATAATCATTAAATTCAAATATATTTGTTAAATCTGGGCCTCGTAATTTTAATTTTTCAATACATTTATTTATTATTTTTTCATTAAATTTATTTTTTTTGTAAATTAAAAAACTACACATATATTATATATTTATTTTAATATTTTAACAATATTGTCGTAAATTTCCATAAAATTATGTTTTTCTCTATTTTCAATACATTTTTTACAATTTAAATTATAACAAAAATTATGATTTTGATTTGTATATATAATCGGTATTTCTGATTTATATGTTGTCATAATAGGATTAAATAAAGAGGAATATAAACATATTGTCGGGGTTTTAAAACATGCAAGACCTATAGATAATCCACCGTGAGGAACAATACATAAAGATGCATGAGATGCAAAAAATATTGTTTCTCTAAAAGAAAAATTATTGATATAAGTTGTAACGTTATTAATACTTTCAAATATTATATTTTTAAATTTTTCAGGTATAATTTGTATTATTTCATACTCTTTATAATTTTCTTTAATTTTATTAATTAATAATTGAAATTTTTTTTTTGAATAGCTCCGTGTATTAATTTTACCCTGAAAAGATACAAAAATAAATTTTTTTGTTGGAATAAATTTTTTGACATGATTTTTTTCATTTTCAGTAATATATAATTCACCTTCTATAGAATATTTATCTATTTTTAATACATCTGCGTATAAAGATACAATATGTTTATTATCTAAAACTTTAAAATTATCATTAAAATTATTTGATGCCCAATAATAATTTGAAACTATTTTAATTGTAATAATATTTGTATAATCTTTTGTATATGTTATATATGGATTATTTAAAAATATTTCTTTAGCATCCTTATTTGAATTTAATTCTTCATTATTTGTTAAGAATTTTTTACCTATTAAAATAAAAAATTTAAAATCATCACTTGTATTTTTATAAGAAACATCAATAATACCTATATCATTTAAATTATTTTTATTTATTATAATTTTTTTATTAAGTATTAATTTAGTATTTTTTTTTAATTGATTTAATTGATTTATTTTATTTAATTTATTTATTTTATTTAATTTAATATCAAATGTTTCTGATGTTTTATTTATATATATATCTAGTTCTCTAATAATAGCTGTCCAATGAATATAATCTCCTAATCCCATTATTATATTATATATAAAATATAATATAATATTATGTATTACACGATTCTATAATATTTGATGTACTTTTTCCATCAATTCTTTTAATTATTTCTATTTTATTTAAAGATGGATGTTTTTTATAAATATCATTAATTGTATAATCATCCCCTTTTGTCCAAATATCTGGCATAACAATATTCATTAATTTGTCTAATTCACTCTCATTATTTGCTATAAGATTTTCATAATAAACATAAATATAATCAACATATGGTACTAATGTAAATAATTTTAATCTATCCTCTAATTTATTAATTGGTCTATTATTTCCTTTTAAAAATTTAATTTGTTCATCAGAGCTTAATAAAACTATTAATTTATCTCCTAATTTTTTAGATTGATTTAATATATGCATATGTCCAACGTGTAAAATATCAAAACATCCACAAGTTAATATAATTTTATTATTATTATCTTTTAATTTATGTACAATATGTTCTAATTCTTCTTCACTTGAAATTATTTTATTTTTAAAATATGTATCATCAAATATAATTTGTAAAAATTTTTGGTCATCTAAAATAATATTATTTAAATCATTTTTTTTAATTATACTTCCTTCTTTTAAAATATTACCATTTATATATATTTCTCCATCAAGTAATATTATGTATTCCTCATTAGATAAATTATTTGAATTAGATAAATTATTAAAAGTATCATAAATTATTTTTAAATTATTTATAGTTTTATTAAAACTATTTTCAATAAAAAAATAATTATATTTTTCAATATCTTCACTAATAACACTTACTGAATTTTCATATCCAGATGACGATCTTTTATATTTATCAATTAATCGCAAAAGATCATTTTTATCTGTATATGTTATTTCTTTATTATATATTTCAATTTCCATTATAATTGTATTTTCTTCAATTGCATATAATCCATGAAATTTTTTTTTAGGAATAAAACAATATTTATTTTCTCCAATAAATTCTATTTTATCAACAAATTCTAATTTTATTTTTCCAGATAATACTACAAGAATTGTATCTTTTTTAAAATGAGTATGTATTGATGTACCATTATCTTTATTTATATATAATATCCATATTCCTATTTTTGTATTTTGATATGATAAAAATTCATATCCCCATGGTTTAATACAAATTTTATTTTTATAATCAACATGTGGGCCATTTTCTAAAAAATATTTATTTGTTAGTCGAATATCAATATTATCTAAATTAAAATACTCTAACATATTATATGATTATAACATTAATTTTTTTCTATAAAACACGACGCAATATATAATGCATAAAAATAACTTTCAATCATTTTAAATTCATTATTTATAAAACAATGAGCATTACCTAACCATATACATATAATAAAAATATTAATTATATTAAGATTATTATAATCATAATTTAAATGATTTTTTATATCAATATTAATATTATTTTCATTTATATTTAATTTATCGACGTGCTTAAAATCAAAATAACTATATCCACCAAGTCCAAAATATAATTTTGCATAATCATATTCTTTTAATCCATATAACGAGGTATTACCAAAAAATCCTCTTGGATCTATATATTTAATATCATTAGATTCAATATCAATAAGTATATTATTTAATTGTATATCACCGTGAATAATACTATATTTTAACTCTTTATTATTTTTAATATAAGTTTCAATATAAGTCTCAATATAAGTTAATATATGAACAATATCAAATATTTTTTTATTATTAACTGTTTTTATATAATTATACTTTGTAATTATATGTTCTATTTCTTTTAATCTATTTTTTATTTTTTGATATGTTTCTAATTTTAGATCATTTATAAATTTTTCAAAAGATATATTTATAGTATTCTTATGCAAAATATTTAAATCATTATTTATTTTATCTATTATAAAATTAAGTTTTTGTGGATATTTATTTAAATATTCTTCACATGTTATATAATTTTTAAGATATTCCATTTCAAAAAAATCATTATATAAATATATTTTTGGTATTGAAAAATTTATATTATTATTTATAATATTTTTATAAAAATTCATTTCTTGAGAAATTCTATATATTCCATATTTTGATTTTGCTTTTTTAATTAATGTTGAATCATCTTTAATTATAATTTCAGTTAATAAACTTCCATATCCTGCGTTCATATTATTTCTATATATTATTAAAATATACTATATGCGAATATTAGTATGTGGTGGTTCTGGATTAGTTGGAAAAAGTATTATGAAAATTTTTAAAAACAATAATATTGATGTTATTGGAACATTTAATAAAAAAAAATCAGATGATTTAATTTATATTGATTTTTTAAATATAAATGAAATTGAAAATGAATTTAATAAATTAAAACCAGATGTATGTATATCTTGTATTGCAGAAAGAGAAAATGATAAATGTGAATCAGACTGGAATAATATAAAAAAAGTAAATATTGATATTACATTTAATATTGCAAAAATATGTGAAAAAAAAAATATATTTTTTATTCATTTATCAACAGATTATGTATACGATGGAATTTCTCCTCCCTTTTCCCCAGAATCTGAAACAAATCCATTACAAAATTATGGTATATCAAAATTAATTTCAGAAAAAAGAATAATATCAGTTTATAAAAATAATGATAAATATCTAATATTAAGAATACCAGTTTTATATAGTGATATTCAATATAATTTAAATGAAAGCGCTGTTACATCAATTACATATAAAGTAATAAATAAAATAGAAACTTTTAAAGAAGATAATTACTCAATAAGACATCCATTATTTATTGATGATTTATCATATTTTTTATTAAATAAATGTATTTGTGGTGAACTAAGAAAAATTCATTGTTTTTATAATCCATATGATTCATATACAAAATATAATATAAGTGAATTAATTGGAAAAATATTAAATAAAAATATAAAAAATATAGTACCGACAGATCATACAATTTATAATAATGTATTAAGACCATATGATACATTTTTACACGATAAAGATGTTGAAGAATATATTAATAATAATAATATAACAAAATTGACAAACGGTTTAGAAAAAGCATTAAATAAATTAGTTCATCCGAATATAAATTTAAATACGACTTATAATAATAATATATTTTTTGTATTAGATTTAGATGGAACATTAGTTGATAGTGAAAAAATTCAATGGATGTCATATAGAGATTCATTAAAAGATTTTAATATAGAATATGATTTTGAGACATTTACAAAAATATGTCATAATGGTGATATAAAAGATTATTTATATAAAAATTATAATTTTACAAATGAACAATTTAATATAATGAAAAATAATAAAAAAAAATATATGAATAATTATAAAAATGAATTAAAACTTATAAATGGTGCAGATATATTTATTAAAAATATTATTGATAATAATATTAATCACTGTGTTGTTACAAATAGTTCAATAGATACAGTAAATTTATATATTGAATGTATTCCTGAATTAAAAAAAATAAAAAATTGGATATATAGAGAACATTATATTAATCCAAAACCATCATCAGAATGTTATGATATTTCAATTGAAAAATTTTATAATAATGAAAAATATATTATAGGTTTTGAGAATAGTTTATGTGGGTTAAAATCTATAGAAAATATA
>JACCED012343479.1_pt1 | contig 11209 bp, 8 predicted proteins | sample 7455021 | NCBI WGS metagenome assembly JACCED01 (sample SAMN15323456, study PRJNA562643) | freshwater metagenome | isolation source: river surface water | place: USA:Blue River Watershed | collected 2017-08-19
AATTCCGGATGCGTTTGGATTTAGTTTTACTGGTGAACAGCACGATATTGAATTAGAACTTTCCCTCAAAGCATATTTACTCCTCAAAGACGAATATCCGCTTACTATTCCATACATCAAATACAACTCCAAAACTGACCTTTATGAACTAAAAATTCAGGTAAACGATTTGAAGCCTATTCAACGGTTTATGAGGGGACTAGAGTTGCTAAAAAATAAATTGTAAATAAATTGTTAATTTTGATAATGTAGCTTTTAAAACGTATGGTAAGTGATCCAATTATTATAAAATGGAATTAACAAAAAAAATATTAAATGAACTTCAAAGACGTTTAAAAATCGGTAATCGTCGAGGAGTACATTTGAATGCAATTCCTGCAAATTCAAGATATAAGTTTGATTTAAATAGGTTAAGACATATTGATAAAGATCTACCTAATCAATTCATTGCATCTCTACTTTCTGAACAACCTTTAAAATTTAGAATAAGTTGGAAAGATAATGTTCCAGATCTTAATTCTTTATTCGAGGAAGATCAAGCACAGCTCGTTAGGATAACTAAGGCATTTGAAAACCTAATTAATCAAACTGAGGCAATAGAATCAGAAAAAGGTATAAATACATTTGGATTTGGCTTCCCAATTATAGTAAGGCGTGATAAAGTCGATAATAAAATAACGGTTGCTCCTATACTTATATGGTCCTTAAGAATAAAAAGAACAAAAGAATTTAATACTTGGGAAATTCAAAGGACAGACGATGATCCAATTTATTTAAATGAAGTTCTAATAAATCATCTGGAAAATGATTCAAATATAAAAGTAGATCAAATTTCAAATGAAATGTTGGATGATGGACTTATCACAAAAGATGAACTAATTACAGTTTGTATTGATCTAATAAAAAACATAAACACTCAAGTTCCTGATAATTTAAAGTCAGTTTTTCTGGAGAAAATATCGAATGTAGTATCAATTGGAGATAAAAGTCATTATGAAAAATTACCTGTTAATTCAACAAATTCGTTTATTGAGTTTGGTGGCTTATTTTCAATATTTGAAGTTCAGAAACAAAATATTATAAATGAGTATGAAAATCTAATGGATTTAGAGGGTCTCAATATTGGCATTGAGGAAATTGAAGACCATTATTTCCAACCTATTTCATCGGTTGAAACAGACCCTTCTCAACAAAGTATCTTACATTCATTAGAGAATACAAGAAATATTCTGATTCAAGGTCCACCCGGAACGGGAAAAAGTCAAACACTTACTGCCGTTCTAATTAACGCGCTTGAAAACCAAAAAAAAACGATTGTTGTTTGCGAAAAAAGAACTGCACTTGAGGTTCTTCATAATGCTTTGATTGAAAAAGGACTAAACTATCACTCAATTTTAATCAGAGATATAGTAAAAGATAGAAAAAACGTTGTTGATTCAGTTCGTGATAGAGTTGATAATTCCTCTTATCGAAGATACAGGTATAAGTATTCAAAAGAGACTTTAGATTCCCTAATAAGTAAATCAAAAGACTTAATTAATTCAATTAATCAAAAGCATAAAAAAATAGATGAAAAACTCTTAGGAGATAATTCTTGGACTGATGTTGTAGGTATCCTTTTGTCTGAATTAAAAAATTCAGAATCTGATAGTACATTAATATTAGAAAATTTAGAATTTGACTACAATTTAAAAGAACTAAATAACTATATAGAAATAATCCAAAAGGCTCAATCTATTTATTCTGACTTTAAGGATTACGAAAGGTATTCCTTTTTGAATAGTGATAAACTTGTGGGTGACAATCCTTATTCCATAGAAACTCAAATAAATGAAAGTTTTAGTGATTATAAGAGGTTATTAGATGAAATAATTAAACTCGAAAAAAAATATAAAAAAGAATACTTTAAATCTAGAGAAGAAGACCTATCAATTCAGCTTGAAAAATTTAGAAGAATTAATGATGACATAACTTCAATTTCAATTAAGCATACTAATAACGAGGATTTCTATGATGAAAAGAAAACAGCAGGTATTCTATACAAAACACTGGGCATTTTCTCAAACGTTAAAAAAACAACAATCCAGGATCAAGAGAGAATAAGACAGTTATTCAAAGAATTAGAAATTCATTTATTAAATTCAAACGATTTACATTTCGTAAAAATTGATTCTTCAATAGAACGTAATCTTGTCTTATTAAGATCTGTCAATTCAGATGTTAATGAAATCGAATCTTCATTTAAAATCAAAATTGAGGATGAGTTTTTGCAAATAAATTTGTTAGAATTTGATAGTCAACAATTATCCACCAATTCTTTATTGGAATTAAAAGAAGTATGCCGAAAAATTAAAATCAAAATTCAGGAAGACTCTTGGCTCAACAACTTACCAAAAGAAAATAATCTAAAAACAATAATTGAATTCATTGAAAACTCATTCATCTTAAAGGATAAGTATTTCAAAAATGAAAACGATATTTTCTCTAAGGAATTTAAATGGTATCAATTTTACAATAGTTTAGAAAAAAATCAAAAGGAACTTATTAATCAGCTGCGCTCATCAGATAACTGGCGTAAATCCTTTTTAATACATTATTTGAATTCAATGTTATTAAATGCAGCTAACATTGAACTGCCAACTGACGATAACGAACTTGTTGAATTAGACGGCGCTTTGAGTGGTTTAGAAAAAGAACAACTAAAATATATCAAAGAATACTGGTTTTCGAAGCAAATTGATGCTACGCGAGATTTCGAAACTAGGAATATTAATTTATCTGTTGAAAATTTATACAACAAAAGAAGCAGCAACAGATATAAACGGTTATCTCTTCGTCAAATAGTGCAGTATGATGCGGATTTATTTACAACTTTCTTTCCTATTATTTTGACATCACCAGATGTGGCAAGTAACCTTTTCAAAGGAATGAACGGATATTTTGATATTGTAATGTTCGATGAGGCATCTCAACTACGTCTTGAAGACAATTTACCTGCTATATTGAAGGGTAAGCAAATTGTCATTGCAGGAGATGAACACCAAATGCCACCTTCTAATTATTTCAGTAAGGTTTTTGATGGTTCGATTGAAGATGAAGATGAAATTGATGAGGAAGACGAAATAACTATAGATAAGGATAACATTCTTTTGTCATGTGAATCTTTATTAGACTTTGCTTCCGAGTTGAATTTTGAAAAACGGCATTTGGATTTTCACTATAGATCTAGACATCCTTATCTTATCGATTTTTCTAATTATGCGTTTTACAATCAAAGACTAAAACCATTACCTAATAATTTTGATTATGTTCCAATTAAATTTATTTCAGTTAATGGCACATTTTCGGAACACACCAATGAAGCGGAAGCAGAAATGGTTCTTGCAATAATTGAAAATAATATAAGCAGACTGCCGAATGGTGAATATCCAACTGTTGGAGTTGCAACGTTTAATATTGCTCAAAGAAATCTTATTAAAAGTAAAATTCTTGAACGGCAGAAATTTTCTAGATATTCCGATTTTAATGATAAAATACGTGAATTAGAAGAAAATGGCTTATTTATTAAAAACTTAGAAAACATTCAAGGTGATGAAAGGGATGTTATTATCTTATCTACTACATATGGTATAGGTAAAGATGGAAAATTCGCTCAAAGATTTGGCCCTATAAATCATTCAAAAGGTTATAAACTTTTAAATGTAATAATTACTCGAGCCAAGTATAAAGTTTATATCTGCTCTTCAATTCCAGAAGATGTATTTATGAATTATAAGGAATACTTGATTACTGAAGGTTCAAATAACAAAAGAGCCGTCTTCTATGCATATTTGGCATATTGTAAATCGGTAAGCGAACAAAATAATGAATCTAGAATTTCTGTTTTAACAGCATTAAGTGAAAATACTCCTAAAAGCTCATCATTCAATGTTCAGAATTTTGACCAGCTTGAATCTCCTTTTGAAGAAGAGGTATATCAATCTTTATTAGATGAATTTGGAGAAGAAAAATTAATACCCCAACTTCAATTTGCGGGATTTAGAATTGATATTGTTTTTGATTCTAAAAAACCAAATGTTCCAAAAATTGCAATAGAGTGTGATGGAGCAAAATACCATTCAAGTCAAGAAGCGTACCTATATGATCGCCATAGACAAAAAATTCTGGAAAGACATGGTTTTGTTTTTCATAGAATCTGGAGCACAAATTGGTGGCGAAATCAGAAAAGAGAGCTGACTAAATTAATAGAATTCATTAAAAAGATAGAAACTGAGGTCACTTCAAATCATAAGGATTATTCTGCAACCTCACTTGCATTTACTGATGATTTTCAATCAATAAGCACTTATGTAGCCAAATCTAGCCAAGTTAATATCGAAAAAGATACTGTAATAATTAATTCCGTTAAAGAAAAATTCGACAGTAATGAAGATGAGATTATTGATGATTTGAATAAGATAAAATTAAACAGCATAGTAAGTATTCGATACATAAATACTGGAAAAGACTTAAAAATTCAAATCGTAAAAGATGCGAATACAAAAGAAAAGACCGATGGAATTCAAAAAATAAATTCTTTCTCTCCCCTGGCTGTCTCTATATTGGGGCATATGGAAGGAGACCTTGTAAAAATAGGCAACCTTGATAATTATGTCGAAATATTAGAAATAAAAAATAAAATTTCATGAGAGGAGAGATGGTAATGATTATTAGTGATGTAATGAATATAACCGGACGAGGAGTAGTCGCCTTAGGTCAAATTCAAAATATTACAATAAAGATTGGCGATTGTGTAGTTATAGATCCGGAATATACTTCAGAAATTGTTGCCGAGGTAATAGGGATTGAGGCTTTCAGAAAGATGTTGAAATTTGCCGAACCGGGTCAAATTGTAGGACTGATACTGAAAGGAGTTGAAAAAAAAGATTTAAAAAAGAAAATGAAGATTTATCAAATAAAAATATTAAACTGATTAAAATAAAGATATGGAAAAACTATCCTTTGAAAGCTGGAAAAATACAATGTCATTTATGATAGATGATACATTTGATAACAATTTTTTACTTTCAATAGAACCTTTGACAGAGTACATAAATCAAAACTGTGACAAATTTTCAAACCCAAGAGATCTAACATTATTCTTAACAACAAATGATAAATTTTCGGCACTTGAAAAACTCAAAGCATTTGTTTCTTTGATTGGACTTTCTGAAGAGAGACTCAAAAGAGTTGTATCCCTAATGAGATATAGATATTTTGAGGAAGACTTTAGAACGGAATGGGATGTAAAACGAATAAGCAGAACATTACATGATGACTTAAGTTTTAGAGATTTATTAATTGAATTTTTCATTCAAGGTCGTAATTCGAGATTAGGAGTTGAAATTCCATTATACTATATGCGTAATTTCAAATTAACCGATAAAGAATTTATTGCTGATTTAAAAGACCATAAATTCGTTGAGCGAATATTAAATGATAATGAAATTCAAGGAAAATATTCAAATGAAGTTGGAGCTCATGTTGAAAGGATAATTCAGAAAAGACTAGAAAATTATAGAAACGAAATCAACGAGAATTTAAAATATGAGATCCAAAAAGAATTCCCATTATTAAATAAAAATATTGATATTCTAATTCCAAGTGTTTCTGCTCCAATAATATTAATTGAGTCATCATATAACATTACAACTGGTAGCGGTCAATCTAAAAGAGCAGATCAGCTAGTGGAATTTTACAGTACGCTAATGCGACACAATGCAAATCACAGATCGAATAAAATTCTAATGCTAAATTATTGCGATGGTTTTGGCTGGGTTGGTCGTCAAAACGACCTACATAGAATTTACGAGGCTAGTGATTTTGTTTTTAATCAAAATTCACTTAATGTACTTGATGAAGTTCTGAATGCATATTATCCAAAAGACTGATTTCTTTTGAAAAAACATAAGCTAATTTAGAAGAAACAAATTCTACAACAGGCACTGCTACAGTATTTCCGAGTAAATCAAAAGCGTCATATTCTTTTGTAGGGATTTCATACCATTCTGGATATCCAAATAAACGAAGTCCTTCTCTTATTGTCAATCGTCTCAATCCGTTACCATCAGGTACTGCTAATCGAGAAACATCAGTAGCTACCAAAGTTGGTGCGATATCTTTGGGATTAAGAATTTTATTTATCTCAAAACTCAATTTACCTGTTACAATATTATAACCTTTTGGTTTGCTTTCATCATATTCCCTAAAAGTCCCTTCACCATTATCAGTTTTTAAGCGTACTAAACGCTTTGGATGTTCAAATTTCAAATAACCTTTAATAGTCAAATCATCTAACAATTCTTTCAATTCATTTTTAGGTAAATTAATGAAGGTATTTATTTGATCCAATGTTAATGTCATACCATCCATCCAATCAATTCCTATTTCCTCTGCCCACTGTTTTTTTCTTCGTTGTTTAAATAATTGATTGAGAATATCCGCTTGTTTTATTGATACACTTCCTTTGATTTCAATATCCCAACTATGAATGTTATTATCTCCTCCTCTCTTATCTTTTATAGATTTACCATAAAGTTCAGTAACTGAAAAATGGGCAAGAAGTTTATTTATGAATTCTGATTTCATCGTTGGCAAACCTTTTTCTAAAATTTTATCCAAGTTTGCGTAACGAGGTTCATTTCCATTCAAGTTTATATACTCTGATTTTGTTCCAACTATAAATATTCTTTTTCTTGATTGGGGTAACCCAAATTCTAAGCTATCAAATATTTTCCAAGAAGTTTTATAGCCTAAATCTTCTTCAAGAGTGTGTAAAATTGTTTTTAATGTTCTGCCAATTTCATCACTTTTATTTTCCAAGTCATGTTTTACTAGACCTTCCACATTTTCAAGAATAAACCCATAAGGTTTTTTATCTCTAAGTATTCGCTCTATCTCAAAAAATAAGGTTCCTCTAGTATCGAGAAATCCTTGACGCTTACCACCGGCACTAAACGGTTGACAAGGAAATCCTGCTAACAAAAAATCAAAATCTGGAATAAATTCATTCCGAATATCGAATATATCTCCCGCTAAAAAATCATGTCCAAAATTGTGCTTTAAAGTTTTTACAGCGTATGGTTTGATTTCAGATGTCATAACACATTCTGTATCCAAACCGAAATCATTAAAGGCTTTTTCAAAACCCAACCTTATTCCACCAAGCCCTGCAAATAGATCAATGAATTTTACTGTATTATTTTCCATTTCAAACTTTTTTATAAGGTTCACTTGGTTCTGCAACCATTAAAAATTGATGATCGTAATTCTCTATTTCAATCTTATTACAACCGATAACAGAAAGACACTGAAGTAAAAATGTTGCACTAAAACTGCCTCTACTAATTTTACTGTCAATACTTGCTTTTGTTTCCTCAATACCGATTTCATTAAGTAAATTAACTAAATCCAAATTTGAAACTCCACGTTTAATTAATTCAGATTTTAGTAAACGCTTTGCTTTGTCATCCCAATTCGACATAAGAAGATTGTTTTTATCAAAATTAAATAATAATTATCATATATGCAATTAAATCAACATAAATAAAAATATATTTTCGATTTTGATTTTTTACTTATTCAATATTTTACATACCAATCTAAATAATAGTATTTCTTTAAAATTAAATATCGAAATGACGTTATTAGGTATAAACCTCTAATTATATTAGTATTTAAAATGTTTTTTCATCTTGTTCAAAAATAATTAAAACACAATACAAGCTTTATCCAACAAGCGTTTTGTAATTCAAATTATAGTGTTTTATAAAGTTTTGTGTATTTCTTTCAAAAATCATGCTTTCATTTTTTAGGTAACTTAGTATAAGTTATTATTTCTGATAGAACTATCAAAGACTACACAATGGTGATAAAATTAAAAATTTTGACATCGTATAATGGCTTGTGAAGAAATAAAAGACAACCAGATTTTCAGATGTATAAAAGAAAAATATGAAAACGAATTAAATAAATAGATGAATGAAGCTTTAAAAATATTTTTTGACAATCCAATGACTTTCAATCCTGAAAATATTCGGCCATTGAATGGCATTGCTGGTTTATATTTTATTTTCAGTAAAAGCATTGATATTAGTTACCCATTTCAGCAATCTAAGTTATTGTATATTGGAATGAGCGAAAAAAAGACAAATAGCATTGGTAATAGACTATTGGGGCATTTTGATGGAAAATCAAAAAATGTTGGACTACAGAACTACCGAAAGGTGACCGAATTATACTTTACCTATATCAATTTTGATTTACTGAAAAGTCGATGGGAATATCGTATCGAAGACCTAGAAAGTTATTTCATTCTAGATTTCGTTGAAAAATATGGGGTTTATCCTATTTGTAACAACAAATCAGGACTAGATATAATGAACAACAACATTAAAACCCATTTCAAAATTGATTGGGATTATTTTAAATAATTACACTATGACCGAAACCGTAAAATCAGGAAAAGAAATTCTGGATGATTTTTTCGCTGGAATTGAAAATATTGAAAATGTTGATCCGAACATTGCAGCGTTGATTAAGCAGTTATATGATGAAGATAAACTAACAGATGCCAATGTCAAGAATGAATTACAACGATTAAGAACCGAAAATGAGCATTAAAATCAATAAAATTGAAATTGATGGTATACGAGGTATACAGTCAAAATTGGAATTACCTCTCAACGGTAAGTCTATTGTTCTTTATGGTGACAATGGTACAGGAAAAAGTAGCATTTCAGATTCATTAGAGTGGTTTTATACAAACAAGGTATCTCATTTATCGAGTAACGAAATTGATCTTAAAGATGCTTTGCGGAATATTAATAAAAAAGAAGATGATTCTTCCAATGTTTCTTTAAGTTATGTAAAATCTCCCTCTTTGGATGGAGAACGAAAACTCACATCAAAAAATGGGAAACTAAATGTTGAACTCTCAAACACCACGGATTCTTTCAAGGAATACCTATTAAAGTCCGAATCCGAAAATTTGTTGTTACGTTATCAGTATCTGACAGATTTTATTGATAATACAAAAAGTGAAAAGCTTACATATTTGTCAAATATCATCGGTTACTCAGAAGTAACCAAGAAAAAAGAAATACTTCGTAAAAGTTATACTGGTTTAACATCTGAAATCAAGGCACAAAATTTTGAAGCACAACTAAATGCTCAAAAAGGGGTTCTTATTGAAAAGCTAGGCGCCGCTATAAGCCAGGAAATAAATTTATTCGAAACAATTGAAGAGAAGATAAAGCCATTGAACCTTCAAATTAAGATTGATTCCTTCGAAAAAATTAATGAGGTATTGGAGTTTCTAAAAGCTTCATCTGATAAACAAATTCATGAAGAATTAAGTTTTTTGGAGAAAGTGAAAGTGTTTTCAAACACTATTATATCGGAATCTCAATTAATCAACTCTTCATATTTAACCTTTTCGGACGAGTTCAAAAAGGTTTCTCAGGACGTGAAAAGTATCAAGCAAACATTCTTTGCTGATTTTATTAAATCTGGAACGCATTTAATTGACAAATTTCACAAAGAAGAAAGTTGTCCTTTCTGCTTGCAGTCAAAAAATCTTGAACAACTTAAAGCCGAATTATCCGAAAGGTTAAAAGAAATTGAAGCCTCTTCAGAAAAACTAAACACTTTCAAAAAAGCTCAATCAGATTCTTCAGCTATTGCAGATGAACGCATTAAACGTATAGAAGCCTTGCTTCTGGATAAGCTAATTGAAGCTGATACCAATTCAGCGATCAAGAATGCACTTGAGGCGTTAAAAAATAAATTCAATAATTACAAAAAAGGAAGTACTGAGAAAGTTACCTCTGGAAACCCAATTCCTTCAATCGAATCAGTGAAATTAAGTGAAGCTGATTTTTCATTTTTGGATACGATAAATTCTCGAATAATATCAATTCAGGAGGCTTTAAAAAAGGTGAATAAAACCGAATTGTTTTCAAACATTACTTCCTCAAAAGATGCTTTTTTAAGAATTAAACAATTTGAAAAGTCGAAGGAAGTGCTTGAAAAACAAAGAAAATCGTTGGAGATAATCTATAATGCCTTTGTGAAGGCACAAAAGGAAGGTTTAGAAAATTTCATCTCAACATTTTCAACACGGATCAACGAGTTTTATCAGTTCATGAATCCAGATGAACCGTTTCAAGAAATAAAGATTGTAACAATTGGGGAGGAAGATGAATTGAATGGAATTACTATTGAATATAAGTATAACGGTAATTGGGTATCGCCCCCTCAAAAATATTTCAGTGAATCACATTTGAATTGTTTCGGAATTTCGTTCTTTTTGGCGTCTGTTGAAGCCTTTAATAAGCTCAATAAATTCTTTGTTTTGGATGATGTAATATCCAGTTTTGATTCTGCACACAGAAAAAGATTTGCGGAATTGATTTTTGCAAAGTTTTCGGAATACCAAATCATTCTTTTGACCCATGAAGAAGATTGGTTTACAAATTTTGTCAAGCCACTTGCGAAAAATAGACAATGGATAATTAGTGAGATCAATTGGACTGAATCAAAAGGAACACATATCAAAGAAGAACCAAAAGATCTTCCACAAAGAATTGAAGAAGGTTTAGCTTCTGGAAATATCTCTGATTTGGGGAATCCAATTAGGAAATATCTAGAGTATATCTTGAAGGAAATTGCATTGAATACAGAATCCAAATATGCTTTTCAGTTTAATGAATCCAATGAACAAAGAATGCCGAATGAATTATTTAGCGGTTTACGTTCACAAATTAATAAGAATAGTACTGAGTTAAAAGCGTTTTCTGAATTGTATGACAGACTTGAAAATTCCACAGTTCTCGGGAATATATGTTCTCACGACAATCCTTTTAATCCTAAAATTCATGATTTAAAAGCATTTTGGTCAGATGTAAATGAATTAATCAAATTGTTTTATTGTCAACAACCGGAATGTAGAAGAACAGCAGTATCGATCCGAAACTATGATACTGTTGCAAAGAAAATTAGATGTGGTTGTGATGGAACAAAATATGATTGGAATAAAAAATAAAAAGGTAAATCGGTCTTCGTCCTTCTCATCACAGCTTCAGAAAAACATAAAAACAAGGGTATAACAAGCGGTTCGTCAAGAGTATGCATAAATGCAGTTATTGTCTCTCACGCCCTTGTTTTTAGC
>JACCED010019959.1_pt1 | contig 11204 bp, 13 predicted proteins | sample 7455021 | NCBI WGS metagenome assembly JACCED01 (sample SAMN15323456, study PRJNA562643) | freshwater metagenome | isolation source: river surface water | place: USA:Blue River Watershed | collected 2017-08-19
CAGTTACTATTTTTTTATAATACAAAATGGGTTTAAGTGTTTCTATTGAAAAATTAAATGATTGATCTTTCTGAAAAAACATATCCATGTAAACATCTATTTTTCTTTCTATTTTTTGTTGTTTATGTTTATGAACTAACAAATTAGTTAATTCATTAATAATTTGATCCTTATTCAGCATTAATACGGAATCATCTTTGAGTTTTTCTTCATAAATAATAACTTCATTAGGAGTTTCTAAAACATTAGATTCTTCTAGAATAAACAGTGTTTCTTCTTCCATATTATTACTTTTATGAATAAGGAGATAAATTATAAATTGCTATCTACTCAATAAAAAAATTATCTTTAACAAAAAATAATTATTATGAATTCACAAATTCGTCGACTTCTTCAATTTCCATCGAATCCAACTCTGTAAATTCAATCCATTCTTGCATTAATTCTTTTAGTTTTTCGATGGATTTTTCTAGATTTTGTACAATAAATGCTCTAGTGAATTCAATATTAACAGATTCATTAAATTTTAATTTAAGATACATTAATTTATCATGTGGATGAGGTTGAGAATATCCAATATATACTAATTTAGTATCTTTATTATTCCGTAATTCTTGATCATAAAATAGACATTGCATTGTATTAAATAGTGTATGATCTTCATTTTTAATTTTAAGTTGATAAAAACCATCAACTGTTCCTAGTTGGACAAGTTCAATATCTGGATTAATAGATGGTAATACTTCTAAAGCTTTATAAACCATTTTAAATTTTTCAACTAAAATTACAAGTGCTTTATAAAATAAGAATTTAGGATTGAGTCTACATTCACTTTCAATTAGGAAAGTAAATTCACATGGTTCATCGTATTTATTTTTCTTAAAGTGTCGTTGTATATCTAGAGCTTCAAATTGAGATCTCATTGACGCAATATCAGCAGATGATAATTGTGGTTTCTCTTTTTTTGCTTTATTAACTTTTTCAATAAATGCTTTTTCTACAGCTTCTTTATCAATATTATTAAAATAACAAGCTTGACTTACTGGACACCATCGAGAATGTGTTTTTGCAATATTAAGTGATGGAGTACATTCTAATTCTAACTCCTCACCATTATTTGTATCATATAGATTTGGTTTCAATTTAGTGAGAAGAATATAATTGCCTGTTATAGGATTTTTTGGTAAAATTTTCTCCCTGAACTTTTCAGGATATTTACTTCCTGATTCATCAATAATATCAAAATCTGCAGTAGTTACATTCATGACACTATTTGATGTATTTTTTTTATGCAATACAAACTTGTATTTTTTGGGATCGAAATTATAAATTTCATTCTCATCAAAACAGAGAGGTACAAGAGATATCCTATGAGCTAGAAATTCATTATGAATAACTCCTGTGTTTGTCTTAATTTTAATTGAATTATTATCAATATCATATGGATCAAAATAGAAGGCTACATTTGGAATTTCAGCTAATATAATACGTCTAACAGCATTTATTATAGAAAGATCTAAATCTTTAATCTTGAAATTTATACGGTTAGATGACAATTCTGTTAGATCGAAAAAAGACATTCTTAATACTTTATAAGTTAAGAGATTATCTTTTTATATCTTTTCCTTATTTCAAATTTTTTTGCGTGTATAATTCATCAAAAAATAGAATGGAGTATAATAAAAATGGATATTAGGAAAGACCTTTTATTTTACAGCAATTTTTGTGATCATTGTAAAAAATTAATTGGATTTTTAATCAAACAAAATTTACGTGATCAATTTATACTTGTATGTGTAGATAAACGTGAGTTTAAAATACCATCTTTTATAGATAGAGTACCTAGTATTTTAACTACAAAAAAAGAATTATATACAGGAGAAAATATTTATGAATATGTTGATACCAAGATTAAAATTATTCAAAAACAGATAGAAGATATTGCACCATTTACAATGATGGGTGGTTTGAATTCTTCACAATATACGTTTATTAGTCAAGATGGTGAAGGCTATGATACAGGCTGTGAGTTAAAGAACGATTTGGTACAGTCACAAGATTTTGTATTATTGAATTATGATCAACGAATTATTGCACCTGTAGATAGAGAAGCAGATTCTAAAACAGAATCAAAGTTTGATTCATCTCTATTGGAAAGATACATGGACGCAAGGAAGAGAGATGATGAATTTATAAAGAAAAAATGTAACGAACAACAAGGATTAGCTCCGAGATAAAAATAAATAGGTGTAATGCATCATTAAATCATTAATTTATATTTTACTAATTAGAGTTTATTAGAGCAAAGATATATAATGAGATTATATAATACACTAACTTTTATGGTTTTTATCAATGTTTTACTAATTAGAGGGGGTATTTTATAATTTTATATTTTAAAAAAGAAATTTAAAAGACAGTTTAAATCTAAAAAACTTTTAGAACACAAAATTATAAAATACCCCCTCTAATTAGTAAAACATTAATATAATATATGTTTTACTTAAGAATATATATTTTAATAATATAATGGTTTTTATATGTAGAAGATGTAATCAAGATTTTAAAGTTAAATCTCATCTAAAAGCACACTTATTACGTAAAAATCCATGTGATTATATAGAAAATGATTTTGATAGAAATGAATTGTTAAAAGAATTGTATGACCGAAAATTAAATTCAAAGACGTATGATTGTGAGTATTGTCATAAAAAATTTAATTCAGCTGCTGGAAAATGTCAACATAAAAAAATATGTAAAAATCAACAATCAAATAAAACATCTAATTCAGATATTAAACTAATAACATTGGAACATTTACAAAAACAAATCGATGAATTATTTAAAAATAAACACAATGTAACAAATATTACAAATAATAATACAATAAATATAACTATTAATAATTTTTGTAAAAATGAGAATACTGAATATCTTGATGACCAAATATTATTTGATTGTTTTAAAAATATGGATTTAATTAAATTATTAGAAGAAATACATTGCAATCCTGAACATCCAGAAAATATTAATGTTCGTATTAAAAATGTAAAAATGAATTTAATGGAATACTATAATGATGGGAAATGGATAGTAGATAATAAAAAAATTATTTTACCAAAAATGATACGTAATGGAAGTAAAATAATGAAAAATTATAGAGAAGAAAATGCAACTTATTTACGTAATGAACTTGATAATGATTATTGGACAGCTTATATATGGTTAACTGAATTGTATGAAGAAGATAAAACTTTATTCAATCAAATCAAACAACAAATTTATAATCTTTTAATTTCCAAAAAAAATAAATCCATATAAGTCCTACATAGTCTATTCGTAAATATATAAAGATAAAAATGTAAAATTATTAATAATGGCAAATAAATTAATGTACTACGAATTATTTAATGAAAAAGCCGATGAGTTTCTTAAAGAACTCGTGGATAATTTTCCAGAGTTTGGGACTGATTTTAAACGTATTAAAACGAGTATGATGATGTTAAGAAACGTAGATGTCAAAGCTCCACAAAGAATTTTTAATGATTACATTCTTAAAAAATATAAGGATGCTATTTTAAAAAAGGATGAAAATGTGTTTCTCGAAGAAACCCAATTTGATATTTATAGTAATCGCAAGGAACATTGGCTTGAATTTATTGAAAATATCAAAATGATTTGGAAAGATCTATCACAAGATAACAAAGAAATTATTTGGAAATATTTTCATGTCCTTGTCGTTTTAACAGAAAAATGTATTTCACATTAAATTAATTATTTTTTATTGCTCGTATAATTTTGACTTTTTGAAATCTAAGTTGTAGTAAATAAGAATGCAGTTGAAAGATAAGATTATTCTAGCATTTAATAAGTTTTATACAAGCCTATTAAAAGATTTGAAAACAACGAATGAAGATATTCGTAAAGTGATTAAAAAGAATTATAAAGTTCTAGACAAGCTATCCGATGAACATCTAGTTTTTTTTAGAGAACAATTTGGATCAGAGGATGTTCGTAAAAGTATTTTAGTCGGAGACTTATCAAGTGATAAGATGATTGCTAAAGATGTTCCTATTAAATCTGTTATGGAATCTATTGATAATGATGTCGATAAAGGAGTATTTCACAACTATCTATATATTTTAACTGTTATTTCCATGGTATATGATGAATATCTAGATACACCTGAAGGCGAAGATCAAAAAGTTGTTGACACATTATTTGAAAAAGTGATTACTATTATTTCAAAGGTTCAAAAGAACGAAGATGATATTGAATCTCTACTTGATGAAATTGTAGATGATGATATTAAAGAATTTTTAACAAAAGTTAAAGATTTTACTAAAGATGTGAAATTTGAACGTGATGTACCAAAATCAGAACCTGAAGAATCTACTGGCGGTATGCCCAATTTTCCATTTCCAGATATGCAAGATAGTATGATATGTAATCTAGCTAAAGAGATTTCAAATGAAATTGATGTAAGCAATATTAGTGTAGATAAACCGGAAGATGTATTTAAACTAATGGATTTTACTTCTAGTAATAATCTAGTGGGTGATATTATTAAAAAAGTAAGTAGTAAAATTCATGATAAGATTAGTACAGGTGAATTAAAACAAGAAGATCTATTTGGTGAAGCAATGAATATGATGAGTATGATGAATATGGGTGGTGGAAAAGGTGGAGGTATGGGTGGAGGTATGGGTGGAATGGCAGACATGATGAGTAGTATGATGGGTGGAGGTAAGGGTGGTGCTGGTGGAGGATTAGGTGATTTAGGAGCAATGTTTAATAATCCTATGATGGCAGAAGTAATGAAAGCGATGAAGAAAGGAAAAGCTGTGCCTCGTCCTGATGCCTTTAAGAAAGAAAGTGCTCGAGATCGTCTGCGGGCGAAACTCGATGAACGTAGAAAGAAGCAAGGTTAATGTCGTAAAAAAATATACAAATATATAAAAGATAGAATGGTAGAAAAGATATGGTTCAAAGATATCAAACATTTATTTACAGAGCAAAATTATGGTAAGTTTTTTCCATCCAAAGAGATGACATTTAATGAGCAACTTAATAGTTTAGTAAGATTTTCAATTTACTTTAGTATCGTAGTCTTTTTATTACAAAAAGACACAGTTATATTTATGATTCCAGTATTTGCTTGTCTATTTACATATTTCATTTATACAGTTGATACCCAAAATAAATACAATGAGAAAATGTATTTTAAAGAAAAAAATTTATATAATGATAGACATGATAATGAATTATGTCAGTTACCTTCAAAAGAGAATCCATTTATGAATGTGTTAATATCAGATTACGCATTAAATCCAACAAAAAAGAAAGCTTGTGATGTTACGAGAAGTAATATAAAGAAACAAACACAAAAATATTTTGACAAGAATCTATATAGATCTGTTTCCGATATTTTTAATAAAGAAGCTAGTGATAGACAATGGATAACAAATCCAATCACAACGATACCAAACGATGCGTCTTCGTTCGCACAATGGTGTTGGGGACAAGGTGCAACATGTAAGGAAGGAAATGGTAACAAATGTTATTCGAATTTATATCGCCAAGTTAAAACCTAATACAATAATTTTATTTTTTATAAAACAAGAGCAATACTTGTCATTTGTTCATAAAAAATTAAACAAAAATTATCTTCTTAAATATTAAAATGAGATTTTATAATCACGAAAATAGGTTAACAGTAGATAATTGTGCACAACTAACAAAAGAACTACAGAATTCATCTGTAAATAAACATCAATTATACAATTTTTATTATACAAATGATTGTAAATGTGATGTTTTAGATGATTTTCTATTTGACAATAACATGGTAGTAAAAGATGGTTATGGTTTTACATCTGGATGTATGGTTGATAATGATTCTGAATTACGTCTGAATGGTCAAATCACAAATGAAAGAGAAAAAGTACAATTGTGTACCCGCTGGCATCAAGGAGTTCCAAATCTAAATAGGGGTGGATTAATTCCAAATATTGAGACAAGACTTAAAAATGCTGATGATACAAGTGATATTCGCGATTGTGATAAGATAGTAGAAAAAGACTATAATAGATTTGTACCGTTTGTTGGATGTCTTGCCCAAGGTGTTCAAAATCCTAAATTTATTATTGAACCTTGGACAAGAGGTGGATCACAAACACGTTTTGATGTAAGAACAAATGAATATCTTGAGAGATGTGGTTTTGAAAATAATGGTCGAAATTGGGTGAGAAAAGAAAGCGTATAAAAAAATGTTTATTATTCTCTAAAAAATAATGTCTTTAATAAATAAAATGAGTTTTAATCGTTTGAGTTACGATGATTGTTCATACAAAGCTGAACTAAATGAAAGTGTTTCTTATCTATCTTATATGTTGGATCCTGTTAGATACGAACATTGTAATAAATGTCGACCAGAATTAGGTACCGTTGGTGGTACAGCTATTTCACATGTTACAGGTAATTTAGTTGATCTTGAAAATAATCTATTTGGTATTGATAGACCGAATACCCATTGTCCATCATTTAAACATTTACCACGATCTGATGGTATTGTTGTCGGCAAGGAATACGTCAAACCAGTGTGCCACAAGCCTATTGATACAACAAAGGTACATCTAAAACCATGTCAATTCTTTGATACCTTATCTGTGCCACAACCACCGCCAATGAATCAATTTAGATGCCCAGCTGATCATTAAATTTATGGAATGATATTTAATTTAGCTTTATCGCCAAGTAATTCTCTTGCTTTATTATTATATACAATAGCAGCTTCTACTTCATAATCAAATAATCCAAGATTATTTATATGTTTATAATTCTGATTAATAGCCTGCCATCTATTTTTTGACTTACTAACACCTCTAAAAATACTTGTTGTATTTTTAATTTTTTTATTTGGATTTGCTACATCTACGTAAATCTTCTTATATTGTTGAACAATTTTATCATCAATAGTATTAATACTTGCGAAAGTACCATATAATTCTATAGTTTTTTTCTTAATTTTTTTTCTTAATTGTATATTTTGAAATTTTTAATCAAATAAATGAAATCCTATTCCAAAAAATTTGAATAAAATTTTTGGAAAACTTTGTTTTTAAAACGGTACGATGAACACACACGGAATTTTGCTAGAGCAAAATAATTAATTATAATAGTATTGTTAAAATATTTATAACACCATTTTTGGTATTATAAATATGATACATTCTTGAAATTATTTTAGTATGGTATTTGGAGCAAAAAACTTTTATAATAGTTAAAAACTACTTTTTAAAATTTGATATAAGAAATAATTAATAGTATTTAATAATGGAATATAAATGTACAAGATGTGGATATACTACAAATAGATCTAATAACCTTAAAAAACATTTGGCAAATAAAATTATATGTAAACCAATTTTAGAAAATATTGATAGACAAACAATATATGATTCTATTTTTAATAAAAATTATAAATTTGAATGTGAATTTTGTAATAAAACTTATAAAACACGTGATGTTTTGAATAAACATAAATTAAAATTCCATAAAAATGAAATTTCCAAAAAGGATTCAGTAAATGAAACAAATGAATTATTAAAACAAATTATAACTATTTTACAATCAAAAAATGAAAATAAAGAACTTACAAATATAAATATTACTACGAATAATAATATTGTGACAAATAATAATTTAAATGTTCAATACAATTTTTTGAAAGATTCTTATATTATGAATTGTGCAAGAAAAATGGATTCTGGTTTAATTGATTTTATAAAATCAATTAGATTTAATCCTGATCATCCTGAAAATATGAATGTAAAACTTCATACTAAAAGAGATAAAACACTTTATGTTTATAAAAATGAAAAATGGGAGATATGTGATGCCAAATGGACTTTAGAAGAAATGATAATTCATGGTGCTAAAATTATTTATCAAAAATTTCTATCAAATTCAGATCAGGAAAAATTACTAGAAGATGGATCAGCCGAATCAATAATTCAAACATGGTTACTATCTATATTACCTAGAAATAATGAGAAAATAATGGGACGTATATCAAAGAGACTATATGCTATAATTTTAAATAATCAGAATTTATTAGTAGTTGAAGAACCTATTAACGAAGATGGTGGTGAAGATGGATTTGAATTAAAGAGTGTAAACGAATTCATGTAAATCATAGGTATTAAATGTGATATTACATTACATCCCCACACAATATTCCATTTATAGGTTGGTAATGGTACATATCTATCATTTAATTCAAAACCTCTTTGATAGATTAAACTCCATAACATATTTGCAAATAAACTATAAAATCCACAATGTTTTACAATTTCATAAGGTTTATTTGAATTATTTAAATTCATATGTGAATGCAAATACTCAAATTTATATAACATTTTACCAATTTGTAATAATGGGACAATATGTAACATTATATCACCTATTATAAATTTAAGACATGACCAATTATTTTTTTGCATCATCCTATAAGGAATTGTATAATCAAGTAATACTGCAGAGTACCATGTAGCGATTGTTCCAATTGTATTACAAATTATAAATGGATATAAATTATATTGCTTAAATAGTCGAATATACCAAAGTAAAAAGAAGTTAATAGTGCTATAATGTCCTGATTTTGCAGATAAAAATACTAAAATTAATAAAATAATATATACTTTATTAATCATTATTAAAAGATAAAAGGAGTAAATCGGAGAATATAATACGCAAATTATTTTAGATCTTTGCAACTTTTATTAATAGTATCAAAATGATTTCTATAAAATTGGGAATTAAAACCTGTCAATTGTATTTTAACATTTCTAATAACATTATCATCTTTATTAATTTGTTCAATCTGTTTTTCACAAATATCACATATTTGTACTAGAAATTGTCCAATTTTATTATTAGTTATTTTAGTTACCGAATTAACTATATCAGAAGCATTCTTATTATATTGATTTGCATTCCATGAATTTAAAGTAATAATTCTTTGATCGAGTGTTTTTGCATCACATGAATTTTTAAAATCCTTTTGTTGACATAGAGCCAATGTATATGCATCTAATAATTTAGAATATTTTGTCTCAAGTTTAGCATCTTTTAGAATTTTATAAACATTTTTAGCATCTGTAGATATATCAAAACATGGGGGAAATGATAATGAAAAATTAGCAGCAATGGGTTTAGCATCTAGACTAGTTGAATTATTTGTGTTTTTACCACCAGGTGGTTTCAGTAAAGATACAATTACAATTAACACAATTCCAGCAACAATTAACACTAATACAAACATCATAACAGCAAAGGTACTTATTGATCCACCTCGCATTTACTAGAAAATTAGAAAAAATTGTAGTAATTATTTTATCTTTTAATTATAAAATGAGCTTTAGTAGACCCAGATATGATGATTGTACATATAAACATAGACTAGCTGAAACTATCAGTCCAGGTGAATATATGACGCAAATGCCTAGAAATTGTGATAATTGTGCATATTATGCACCAGGAGTAGTTCTTGATGGTAAAGGTGTTGCTTTATGTGATAAAGAATTAATTGATGTTGATTCAGAACTACTAGGTATTACTAGAAAATATAGTCAATGTCCAGCAGATAAATATCTTCCTAGTAAAGATCCTTTCTGTAAACCTGTCCAAAGTTTACGTGAATGTACAGATCTAGTACCTGAACCAACTCTAATTTCTAATCCCAAATGTACAAATAAAGAAACTACTGTAAATAGATGGGAATGGTTATGTCAAAACCCCCAAGCTAATGCTTTAGTTCCTTTCGATTTCCTAATTAATAATAGATTGGTTGTAAAGGACAATCATAGACCACATTTAGAACGCCCTATGGATCAATCTGTTGCTCTACCACCAGAATGTAATAATCATGTTGTTTATGATTGGGCAAGTAGATATACTCAATCGCCTGTTCAATATCCAAGTACACAATTTGCAACATGCAGTACTATTCCACAATTATAGAGAAAAAAACAAATAGTAGAAAATTATAAACAATTGTCAGAACAGAACTTTGTAATTATAATACAAATAATTTGTAAAAAAATAATAATTAAAATATAACTTTATATTATAAATATGAGTGAGACTAAAAGAACATTCACTATTCAAGGTTCTGATCTTGGTTTTGAAGGTGGACGTTACAGAGGTACAGCACCATTACAAGCTGCTCGTAAAGCAGCTAAACAACTATTTAGAATGGTAGAAAACAAACCAAATAACCCGAAGTGGAAAAAATACTCTAAATTCGCAAGTTATAAAGTATTGAAGTTTATTCTACGTGAAGCTAGCCGTGGATCAAAGAAGGAAACTCATTATTATGAAGCAACAGTTATTCCTCTTCCAGAACCCAAGGTTATTAAACGCAATGGTGTTGAAATTACTGTAACTAAAACCATTCGTGTAAAGACATGTGAAGAGCATATGTCAACTGTTGCACATACACCAAAGACCTCTTAAATATTGTAAGAATAATTTATTTTTTTTATCATTCATTAGTAATAAGAGACAATGATTGAGGCATATGTCCTATTAACACTTTGTGCATTGGGATATTTAATGAACAAGAGTAGTTCTGAAAAGGTTCCTAAAGATATGAATACACGTCCTATTGTAAATAATAATGAAATTCCGTCTATGAGAAATATTTATGAATCTAAAAATTATGAAGCAAATGATGCAAAGATTCGTGATAAAATTTCATCCAAGTATGAACAATCTAAAAATCCAAAGATGACAGGAGTTATTAATCATAATTATAATTTTTTAAAAGATAAGAAGCAAGAAGATTTACAAGAAGAAAAAATATTGAGTTTAACAGGAGATTATGTAAGTAAAGAAGACTTTACTCATGATAATATGATTCCATATTATGGAGGTACTATTCGTCAAAATATGAATGATAAATCCAACCGAACTTTATTAGAAAATTTTACGGGTATTTCTGATATGTATAAGAACAAATGCGAAGTATCTGCATCTGCTTTTAATGATCAGAAGAAGAATATGGGAAATATATATGGTACTCAAAATCATGGAGATTTTATTCAAGATCGAATGGTATTACCTACTATTAGAAACAATGAATTTCCAATTCCACAGGTTCATGTAGGACCTGGTTTAGGACAAGGTTTTACAGCAAAACC
>JACCED011517081.1_pt1 | contig 11201 bp, 11 predicted proteins | sample 7455021 | NCBI WGS metagenome assembly JACCED01 (sample SAMN15323456, study PRJNA562643) | freshwater metagenome | isolation source: river surface water | place: USA:Blue River Watershed | collected 2017-08-19
CATTGACGCGTGACATGCTGGAGTTTGCTGCGCAAAAGATAGAAAGCTATCTAGGCGTGAATTTCTAAGCGCAACGCTGATTCCTGTGAGAGTCCTACTAACAGGTGGCAGCGGTTTTTTAGGAAGCGCATTGGCGCTTCACTGGCAGATGGCTGGGCACGAGGTGGCGTTGCTGTTGCGGCCTACTTCACAGATTCAACGTTTGAACGGTCTCGCGTCCAATTTTGATATCGGTCGTTTCGAAACTGATTTAGATATCAAGGCCTTTGTCAAAAGAGTTAAGCCCGATGTGGTGGTTCACACGGCATGCGCCTATGGCCGACGGGGCGAAACACCCCTTGATTTGTTAGATGTCAATCATCGTCTGGGGTTGGTTATTTTGCAGGCAATGAGCGAATGTGCTCAACCTGCATGCTTTATGAACACAGGGAGCGCATTGGCGCCCGAGGTTAGCCCATACGCCCTAAGTAAATATCAATTTTCAGAATGGGGCCGACTGCTGGCCACTCAATCCGCTGATCGCTTGAAGTTTGTCAATATTCGATTGCAGCATATGTATGGGCCTGGTGATGATCCATCCAAGTTCACAACACATGTGTTGCATGCGTGTCAACGAAATGAACCCGAGTTAAGACTCACGGCTGGCGAACAGTTGCGTGACTTCATTTACATTGACGATGTCGTGGCTGCGTATGACGTTTTGCTGATGCAGCATCGAGCGCTTGAGCCTGCCCAAGACATAGAGGTCGGTTCGGGTGAAGCACCCTCGTTGAGGAGCTTTGTGGAAACAGTGCATCGATTGACGGCTTCGCATACGAAATTGATATTTGGTGCATTGCCTTACCGTACAAACGAGGTCATGCAATGCGTAGCGAATGTTGAGCCGATCAAAAAAATGGGCTGGCATCCAAAATACAGCTTGACTGCCGGCATAGAAAAAACAATAGAACTGGAAATAAGAAAATGAAGTTGCTAATTACAGGCGGGTGTGGCTTTCTGGGCAGTAACCTCGCTTCCGATGCGTTGGTTCGCGGTGATGAGTTGGTGGTGTTTGACAATCTTTATCGCAATGGATCAAGAGAGAATCTCGCGTGGTTGCAAACGCAAGGTAAATTTACATTTGAGCATGGTGACATCCGAAATCAAAACGACATCACGAGAGTCATACAGGCATTTAAACCTGATGCCATTTTCCATTTGGCAGGGCAAGTAGCGATGACCACTTCAATCGCAAACCCACGCATGGATTTTGAAGTGAACGTGATGGGCACGCATAATTTGCTTGAAGCTGTGCGCCAGTATGTACCAAATGCAACAGTTGTTTATTCTTCTACGAATAAAGTTTATGGCGACTTAGAGCAGTATTCCTACGTAGAGACCGATACGAGGTATACGTGTAAAGAACATCCAAATGGATTTGATGAAGAAACCCAACTTAGTTTCCACTCTCCCTACGGTTGCTCAAAGGGGGCCGCAGATCAATACATATTCAATTACGCACGTATTTTTGGATTAAAGACGGTCGTTTTCCGACATTCATCAATGTATGGCGGTCGGCAGTTCGCCACTTATGATCAGGGCTGGGTTGGATGGTTTTGTCAGAAGGCAATTGAAACTAGAGATGGCATACTTGAGAGCCCATTCACCATTTCTGGAAATGGAAAACAAGTCAGAGATGTGTTGCATGCTGATGACATGAAGCGCCTTTATGCGGCAGCAGTTACCCACATTGACAAAGCTAAAGGTCATGCATTTAACATAGGTGGAGGCTTTAAAAACAGCTTGTCTTTACTTGAATTATTTGCATTGATAGAAAACATTACTGATCTAAAGCTCAAATATACAAAATTGCCAGTACGAGAAAGCGATCAAAGAGTATTTATTGCGAACATAAAGAAAGCAAAAAAAATATTACTGTGGGAGCCCCAAGTTTCAACATCAATTGGGATTAGGAATATGCTTTCATGGGTCGATTTGAAAAGTAAATAATCGAATGATTAGCTTATTCTCAAAAGAAGTAATTGCAGGATGGCTAGCACGCCTAATTGTGATATTACTATCATTTGTGAATACAAAATTAATTATAGAATGTATAGGGACAGATGGCTTCGCTGGTTACTCAATACTAGCCTCCCTTACTGGCTGGCTCTCAATATGCAATCTTGGCATTCCGACAACAATACAAAATCAAATCGCAAAATTAAAAGGAACAGGCTTAGATTACACGAACGTAAGAAATGCATCTTATGGAACATTCATATGTGTAACCCTACTGACTTTTCCAATTGCTACGATTACCAGCGTATTTTCTAGTAATTACTTATTGATTAACTACAGTTTAATCTCACCGACCGCTGTCTTAATAATAATTTTCGGTATATTTTTAGCAGCTCAATCGCAAATTTTCACACAGATACTGCACGCAGAAAATAAATCAATATGGCCCAATATATATCCTGCACTTACATCATCTCTCTTATCGCTTATATTATCGATATTTGTTATCTATAATATAAAGGACTACACGTTATTTGCATGCGCATTGACATTTTGCACATTAGCGCCAATAGCGCACGCATTAAAAAAATTAAAATTTTTTGATAGCATAAAATTCGAAAAAGAGTTTATATTAAATCAAATAAAGAGCAGCAAGGATATTATAAAGTTCTCTATTCTCTCTACAATAACACTATCCATTGATTACATCATTATGTCGAGGATTTTGAGTCCTGGGGAAATTTCAACTTATAACCTTACAAGCAGGCTATTCGGTTTGGCCTTGATTTTACAGAGTGTTTTATTAGCGTCAAATTGGTCTCATTTAAGTATTCTACTTTACGCGAAAAAATTCGATGAAGCCAAAGCTTTATTAAATAAGCTTTTGCTCCAAGGCTTAGCAATCGGAGTTATTATGGGAGTTATCAACTTAACATTCTCTGACAAGATAATATCAATTTGGTCTTCTGGAAAGTTAGAAAAGCCAGATTTTTTACTATGCCTAGCTTGGTTTTTTTATATATTGATTCGGATTTACACTGACACATATGCAATGGCTTTACTATGCTTTAACAAAACAAATATAATTAATGAATATATACCTAGGCAAGCGCTGATTAGCGCAATATCTCAATTAATTTTGGGTCATATTTTCGGCCCCACAGGAATTATTATAGGCATTATTTTATCGTTTATTTTTACTGCGACTTGGATTTTGCCGATCAGTTTCAAAAAAATCACAAGAAACACGTATGAAAAAAATTAGTATTTCAATTTGTATTCCAACATACAACCGAATAGAATATCTTCCAAAAACACTTGAGTCGATAGAAATAGCGGCTCAAAAAGCGGACTTAAATGATAATATAGAAATATGCATATCAGATAATGCATCATCAGACGGCACTGATGAATACATAAAAAAATATATAGTTGACTCTAAAATAAAAGTTACCTACAACAGAAACACTGAAAATATAGGAGCAGATGCAAACTATTTAAAAGTGATTGAAATTGCATCAGGTGAATATTGCTGGTTTATGGGAAGTGACGATGTAATAACTAGCGACAGTTTAATTATTATCAAAGAAGAAATAAAAAGTGGCTATGATATTTATCTAGGCAATAGAATAGACTGCGATAAAAGTTTAAATCCCAATCTATACCGAAGCTGGCTAAATGTTAATCACGATCATATATATAATTTATCCAATAGTGAAGAATTTTCGGATTATTGCAATAACGCCTTATCACTTGGTGCGCTATTTAGCTATCTAAGTTGTATTATTTTCAAACGTCAAAAATGGCTGAATCAAGAGTTTGATGACTCGTTCTTGGGGACAGCCTATGCTCATGCATTTATGCTTTTGAGTTTTTTGAGAGAGGGCTGCGTCCTAAAATATTTAAATAGTTATATTGTATATTCAAGAGGAGGTAACGACAGTTTCTTGCAAGAAGGACAGGTCAACTACATGAAGAGAGTTCTTCTTGATATTCGAGGATACACATTTTTATCCAAAAAATTATTTCATTCAGAGCCATCTTATCAGAATTCTATATTGCAGGTTATAAAATTAGAGCGTCCACAAATTAAAACTTTACTAGATTTAAGACACAGACTTGACGACATACATTGGAAAATTGTTGAAGATACTTTCAATGAAGCCGGTTACCATAGAACAATTACGTTTCTGATTGGAAATTTAAAATTATTATTATTGTCAATTAAGATATTAATACGCAATTCGAAAAAATTAATTAATTTCATCAAATGAAAATTGCAATGATCTCTGGCTCATGGCCACCTGATGTTTGCGGAGTAGGAGATGGTGCTGAATTGCTATCACAACATCTTGAAAATATAGGCGTATCCGTTTCCAAAATATCTGACAGCAAATGGAACTGGCAAAATCGCAAAAATATTGAAATCAAAATAAGAAATTCAAATCCAGATATTATTCATATTCAATATCCTTCATATGGCTATGGTTCTAGTCGAATACCAGCATGGTTATTGTATGCATGTCGAGATATTCCGATAGTTATAACACTGCATGAATATACTGCTCAAGTTGGCAAACCTTTATTAAAAGTAATACCTAGAGGGATGCCCTATTATTTACCTTTTAGTTTTTCTGATCATATATTTTTCTCAAATGATTATGACAAAGAAAAGCTTAGTAAGATATTTCCATGGGTAGCGAAAAAATCATCTGTATTAAGCATTGCTTCAAATATAAAAGCAGGTACCGCTTCGAACAAATCTAATAGCATTGTTTATTTTGGTCAAATTTGTCCGAAAAAAGGATTGGAATCATTTATTGATCTAGCCAAAAATATAAAGAACGAGAATTTAGGATTAAAAACGATTATTATTGGTGCAATACCGAAGGGTTCGAAAGAATGGGCCGACCATTATTTGTCACTAGCCTGTAAATACAATTGTCATATTCTAGAAGGCTTACCTAGCGATGACGTCAGTAATGCACTTGCTTCATCGACTTTTGCTTACTTGCCATTTCCAGATGGAGCAAGTTCAAAACGAGCATCACTGCTTGCGTGTATGGTTAATGGTTTAGTTACATTAACAACTCATACTGAATTTACTCCTCAATGGATAAAAGATGTCACAATTAATACAACTGATGCGATAAACGCTTTTGATGAACTAAAAAAATTAATGCATAATAATATATTAATAGATCAGTTATCAGAAAAGTCAAAAATTGCTACATCTTCAAGAAATTGGGATAATTTTGCAAAATCACATATAGATGTTTATCTAGACATATGTAGTAAACATAAAGCCAAAAAATGACTGCATATATTTATGTATGGTTTTTATTGTTTACTCTAAGCTTTTGTGATTTTTTTAGGATTAACAAAAAACTACAATTAATATTACTTACAATAGCATTCGTAATTTTATCAGTATTTATTGGCCTGCGCTGGGAAACTGGTAATGACTGGTTTCCATATATTGAGTACTATTCAAATTTAGTTTCTCTAGATGATCATTCAGAAAGTTTTGAGATTGGATTTAGATCTATCTCTTACTTAATGAAAAGCATAGGTCTTAATTATTCACTAAACCTACTTTTAATTACTTCATTCTATCTTTTTATATTTATTTATTTAATATTTCAGCATACTACCGCACCTTTGCTGCTAGTATTAATTTTTTATTGCACATATCTGTTGGGCTGGATGGGAACATCAAGACAGATTATAGCCATCTCTTTGGTAATGCTATCTTTTGAATTTTATTATAAAGAGAGAAAATGGATTACATATAGTTTAATTTTAATTGCGTCAACTTTTCACATTTCAGCGGTACTCGTCTATTTAACACTACCATTCTTGAAGTTGAACCTTACACTAAAAAAAATCATTTCCTTGCTAATTATTTTATTTTTATTCGGAATTGCCGCGAATGGAGTGATGGAAGTTGTGCTAAGTTATATTGGATCAAGTCAAGACATATGGATGCGAATGCAAGGATATGTAGATCAATCAATTTCAGATCTTAACACTAATTCAGGCGATAATATTTTAATTTTCTGGTATCTAAAAAGAATAATGTATTTAGCTATTTTTTTGTATTTTTACGATTCATTGAATGAAGGAAAATTACGATTTTACTTTAATCTATACCTACTTTCAATATTCATTTTCTTTATTTTTATAAACATAATACCAATGATAGCATTACGGTTATCGGGTTATTTTTCATTTTATGAATTATTTTTATTTGCAGGCATGTTGCGTAGAAATTTAAGTGCAAAAAATATTATCTGGTTTTTGTTCGTTATTTTACTTTCATTTCAACGTATGTATACTTCATTTATGATTTACCACCCCGAGGATAATCTACCATACAAATCAATATTTATCAATCAAGAAGTCCTAAGAGGGAGAGAATAATGCAAATACGAATTGGTTTAGATGCTTCAATGTTAGTTACCAAACGGACAGGCATTGGAACGTATGTTTTTAACATACTCAATTACATTAAAAAATCCAACTCAAATATTGAATTCTATCTATACAGTGATCGAGAAATATCTGATGACTGTAAAATTTTCGGATGTTACATCGAAAATATTGGACCAAAAATTAAGAAGGGGCCGTTATGGTTATCTTTTATAAATAAAAAACTAATAGATGACAAGATTGATATTTTTTGGGGAGGCAATGGCTATCTTCCACTCATTTTGGATAAAAAAATCAAGTCGCTATTGACAGTCCATGACTTTGTTCATGAATATTCACCACAAACCGTTCCCTTTGTATCCAAATGGTCGAGGAAAATTCTACAAACTATTTCTATCAAACATGCTACTGTCATTACAGTTGTTTCTCAGGCTACAAATTCTCAGATGAAGGAACTTCATGGAAGAGATTCTGATTTAGTATTTCATCCGAGGGTTGATCAAATATACATTGATAAAGTTTCTGATGAGAAAAAACTTCAGGTGATTAATAAATATAATTTACCATCTGAATATATCTTTTCATTAGGAACTCTAGAGCCAAGAAAAAATTTAGTAAGCTTACTCAAGGCATATTCCAATTTGAGAAGCGAAGGTATTGAATTGCCTATGTTGATACTTGCAGGAAGCAAAGGTTGGATGGATGGAGATTTGCTCCAACTCATTTCTAAACTAACTAATGAGGGATGTGTCAGATGGATAGGTTTTGTTGATCAGGTAGACATGCCATCACTTTATCAATTGTCTTCATTATTCATGTTTGTGCCGATTTATGAGGGGTTTGGCGCGCCAGTGCGCGAAGCTCTTGTCGCTGGAGCTACTGTCATTGCATCTGATATTCCTTGCATCAGAGAAGCAGGAGGCTCTTCAGCAATTTATATCAATAATGATGTTGACTCTATTACTAAAATAATTCGAAAATACTTTGATAATAAATCAACTAGACCAACTACTGCACATTTTGATCTAGCTGAAAATGAGTTGTCTACTATTGATGATTTTTTAACGCTAATAAAGTCACTTACAGATAAATGAAAAAAATTGTTTTCGTTACTAGTCGATTCCCTCTCCCTATGGTTGGTGGATTCGAAACAAAAAATTTTGAACTTCTTAAATCTCTTTCAAAATATTATGAAATTGACGCGCATTTCATAACAAGAAATGTAATTGACCCCGTTCACATAAAATCCATTTCTGAATTTTGCTCTAGAGTTACTATTCACAAGCCATCTTTTTCAAATATAATTCTAGCTTTAATTAAAAATTTTTTTACTGGACGACCATTACAAAATAGTTTATTTTACTGCCGCAAAGCGCATATTTCCATAGACAACTCTCTAAAAAGCGCTGACTACGCCATTACTTCTGTAATTCGCACAGCAGATTATATTATTAATTTTAAGGGCCCTAAATTTTATGATTTCGCTGATAGCCTATGGCAAGTTTATCAGTCAAATTTAAATAAAATTCGAGGGATTTACCGACTTGCATATTTTGTTGAATGGCCCAGACTAAAAAAGTTCGAATCACAACTTATTTCAAGTGCTGCATCAGCTTTCTTTTTTAATCAAAAAGAGACATCATATTACAGTAATCATAACAACGTATTCACTGTCCCACATGGAGTAAATCCTGAATTATTTTGTATAGAAGCTTTGGATGAAAAATTCAGTAATGGCTTAACATTCATTGGGAAAATGGATGTTATTCATAATGTTAATATGGCAGTATGGTTCATTAAAAATGTATTGCCAAGCTTGCCAGAATACGTTATGTTCTACATAATTGGCGCGAACCCTACGCCTGAATTAATAAGAATATCTAGTTCAAATAATAGAGTCAAAATTCTTGGGTTTATCGATGAACCATATCCTGCTTTACGAGCATCCTTTGCTTGCGTTTGCCCAATGCAAATTGGAGGAGGTATTCAAAATAAAATTCTTGCTAGTATGGCTTGTGGTGCCTTAACAATTTCCACTTCCTATGCTTTATCTGGATTAAATAATATTGAGTCTTCCGGAGTTATCGTGTGCAATTCACCAAATGATTGGATTAACCAAATTTCTCGTATAATTGACAATAGAGAATCTTTTGAGAAGAACAAAATAATGTCTAGAACTTATGCAAAGAAAAACTTCAGCTGGTCTGCATATGGTGACTTTATTGTTAGCCGTATTGAGGCATCATCAAAAATCAACCTTTAAACTTTCGAGGAATATATGAAGCAAGAATCTCGCATTATCAACTCAATCAAAAAGTCAATTGAAACAAAAAATAATTTACTTTCTGATCAATCCTTTCTCGATCAGCTATCTAATACCATAGATGTAATTGTTAACGCTTCTCGAAATGGCAATCGAATCATTTTTGCAGGCAATGGTGGTAGTGCAGCAGATGCGCAACATTTAGCGGCCGAGTTCGTTAGTCGATTTGAATTTGATCGCCCTGGTTTACCCGCGCTTTCACTTTCGACAGATACATCAATGATTACCGCTATTGGTAACGACTATGGGTACAAAAATCTTTTCCTTAGACAGCTTCAGGCTCAAGCTCGTGCTGGGGATGTTTTTGTTGGTCTCACCACCTCAGGAAAATCTCCAAACGTATTAGAAGCCTTTGAAGCTTGTAAAGCACTTGGTGTTGTATCTGTCGCGCTCTGCGGACTGGGTGGTAATTTGGAAGGTAAAGTTGATCATTTATTGCGTGTCCCGAGTACACATACTCCTCGAATCCAAGAGTGCCATATTCTCATCGGACATATTATTTGCGCCGAAGTAGAATTAGAAATTTTTAGCCATCTTGCACCAAATTGATAATGAAAAATTATTGCATAGTTTTGGCCGGTGGTCTTGGAACTCGTTTAAAGAGCGTTGTACCAGAGCTCCCAAAGTGCCTTGCTCCTATCTCTGGTAAACCTTTTCTTGATTGGCAAATTCGTTCTTTGCTATCTAGAGGCGTTAGTGATTTCATTTTTGCACTCGGACATGGATCTGATGATGTAATTAAATTTTTAGAATCAAGTTCCTATTCTAATTTTTCTTTCAAGTATGTTGTCGAAGAACAACTACTAGGGACAGGAGGTGCTACTCTAGCGGCGATGATGCACTATGGAGTTGAAGAGTCCTTGGTAATTAATGGAGATAGTTTTTTAGGAGGAAATCTTACTCCTATGCTCAACAGTTTAGATATAGATAATAATGAGCTGATGAGAATAGCCACAGTTGCTGTATCAGATCGTGCGCGATTTGGAGGAGTTGCTATCGATCAACAATCTCGAGTTATTAATTTCATTGAAAAAGGTGTAACTGGATATGGCCTAATTAATGCTGGACTTTACCGAATCAATATAAATGCATTTAAGCATTCCTCTGGTGACAAATTCTCAATGGAGACAGATGTTATGCCTTTGCTTGCCAGTAGAAAATGTTTATCATCTGCAGAAATGTCCGGTCCATTTATTGATATTGGTATACCGGTTGATTATAATTTATTTTCAAAAAATGTACTGAGCTATGTCCGGAATACATAAGGCTATATTCATCGACAGAGATGGGGTCATTAACCAGGAACTAAGCTATGTACATAAGATACAAGATTTTTTAATTATCCCTGGGGTGTTCGATGGCCTAAAAATTTTGCAAGATTTAGGCTACCTGCTCGTCATCATTACCAACCAAGCTGGAATTGCTCACGGTCTTTACAATCAAGATGACTTGAACTATCTTCACGACTATATGCTTTCATTATTTACTGAAAATGATATTAATATCTCATCGGTATATTACTGCCCACATCATCCTAATGGTAAAGCGCTTAATTTTCGAAAATCTTGTGATTGCAGAAAACCTTCACCAGGGATGATATTGCGAGCATGCAAGGACTTTAGAATTAATCTTTCAAGTAGCTATCTAATTGGGGATAAGATTTCAGATATTATTGCGGGCCAGCGTGCTGGCATTACTAATACTATTCTAGTTGAATCTGGCCATGCAATTACAGACTCTGATAAACTACAAGCGAGCTACGTAACATCTAATTTATTCAATGCAGCGCTCTACATTAAAACAATTGACGATTTAAAACAGAAAGAATTATCATGAGTAGTCAAATTTATCGTTCTCGTGCGCCTCTTCGTTTAGGACTAGCAGGTGGAGGCACTGACGTTGATCCGTTTTGTAGCGCACATGGTGGATTTGTCTTAAATGCGACCGTCGATCTATATGCTCAGGCTATTCTTGAACCTACAAATAATGGTAAAATTACATTTACTGCTACTGATCGTAATGAGTCTGTAACCTTTCCTTCAACCGACCACATAGATGATGCAGATCCCTTGAGGCTACATCGTGGCATCTATAATAGAATTATTCGTCAATTCAATAATTTCAAGCCACTTTCTTTTAATTTAACTACATTTGCTGATGCACCCGCAGGCTCGGGATTAGGTACATCATCTACCATGGTGGTCTGCATACTTCAAGTATTTTCTGAGTGGCTTGGGTTAGGGTTGGGTGAGTATGAGCTCGCTCATTTGGCTTATGAAATCGAACGTGAAGACTTGGGGCTAGCTGGAGGTAAACAAGATCAATACGCCGCAGCCTTTGGGGGATTTAACTTTATCGAATTCGGCCCTAGCAATCGTGTATTAGTTAATCCTTTGAGAGTAAAAGATAATGTAGTAAATGAATTAGAAGTTTGTACTATATTATTTTA
>JACCED010345663.1_pt1 | contig 11200 bp, 10 predicted proteins | sample 7455021 | NCBI WGS metagenome assembly JACCED01 (sample SAMN15323456, study PRJNA562643) | freshwater metagenome | isolation source: river surface water | place: USA:Blue River Watershed | collected 2017-08-19
TGGCGGCGACAGCAATCGCACTTAATTTAAGTTTCATCTAGTCTCCTCTTCGCATCTTCCCGGACATACAGACTGACACCGGTGGGAAGAAAACCCGGGGCCAGGATGAATCGAGGCTGACTCAGTAGGCTTCTACGTTCAGAACTAACCCCAACGCATCATTACCAGCAACACCAGAAAACCAATGGCGGCCGCCACCCACTGGGTGATGTCCGTCAACCCTGCCCACGCCAGATTCACATAGGCGGCGGATAGCAGCCCGATGAATAGCCGGTCGCCGCGCGTCGTCGGTATCGGCAAAAAACCTTTCCGTTCCACACTCGGCGAGCGGAGCTGCCACAGAGTCATACCGATCAGCATCAGCACCACGCAGCTGAAGAACACCGCGATCTCGATCGTCCAGGCCATCCATGAAAACGCATTGCCCATCTCAGACCCTCCCCATCGCAAAGCCCTTGGCGATGTAATGCCGGACAAACCAGATCACCAGCGCACCCGGCACAATGGTCAGCGTGCCCGCCGCAGCCAGTACACCCCAGTCCATGCCAGCGGCGGACACCGTGCGCGTCATCGTCGCGGCAATGGGTTTCGCATTCACCGAGGTCAGCGTGCGCGCCAGCAGCAGCTCGACCCAGCTAAACATGAAACAGAAAAAGGCTGTCACGCCGATGCCCGATTTGATCAGCGGCAGGAAGATCTTCACGAAAAATTTCGGGAAGCTGTAGCCATCGATGTAAGCGGTTTCATCGATTTCTTTCGGGATACCAGACATGAAACCTTCCAGAATCCAGACCGCCAGCGGCACATTGAACAGCAAGTGAGCGAGTGCCACCGCGATGTGCGTGTCCATCATGCCGAAGGTCGAGTACAGCTGAAAGAAGGGCAGCAGGAACACCGCAGGCGGTGTCATGCGGTTGGTCAGCAGCCAGAAGAACAGGTGCTTGTCGCCGATGAACGAGTAACGCGAGAACGCATAGGCGGCCGGCAGCGCCAGCAGCACCGACATCGCCATGTTCATCGCCACATAGATGATCGAATTGATGTAACCGCTGTACCAGGACTCGTCAGTAAAGATGGTCTTGTAGTTGTCAAAGGTCAGATGCGTCGGCCACATCGTCATCGCGCCGAGGATTTCCTCGTTCGTCTTGAGCGACATGTTGAACATCCAGTAGATGGGCAGCAGTGACAGCGCAAGAAACGCCGCCAGCAAAAAGCGCGAGAGATTCTGACGCATCATGTTTTGTCTCCTGTGCCCACGCGCAGCATCCAGTTATAGAGCACGAACGAGAACAGCAGAATGATCAAGAAGTAGATCAGCGAAAACGCCGCTGCCGGCCCCAGATCAAACTGGCCCACGGCTTTCTGCGTCAGGTATTGCGATAAAAAGGTCGTCGCATTGCCCGGGCCGCCGCCGGTCAGTACGAAAGGCTCGGTATAGATCATGAAGCTGTCCATGAAGCGCAGTAGCACCGCGATCATCAGCACATTGCGCATCTTGGGCAGCTGAATGAAACGGAACACCGCGAAGCGTGATGCGCCATCGATCTTCGCCGCCTGATAGTAAGCATCGGGAATCGCGCGCAAGCCCGCGTAGCAGAGCAGCACCACCAGCGGCGTCCAGTGCCAGATGTCCATCAGCAGCACAGTCAGCCAGGCATCCATCGAATCGCCCGTGTAGTTGTATGAGATGCCGGCATCATTGATCAGTTTGCCCATCAGGCCGATATCGCCGCGACCGAAGATCTGCCAGATCGTGCCGACCACATTCCAGGGAATCAGCAGCGGGAGGGCAACGATCACCAGTGACAGCGACGCGCGCCAGCCCTGATGTGGCATGGTCAGTGCCACCCCAATGCCCAGCGGGATCTCGATCGCCAGCACCGCCAGCGAGTACCACAGCTGACGGAAGAATGCGCCGTGCAGGTCTTCATCGCGCATCACTTCCTTGAACCATTCCATGCCGACGAACACGGCCTGATCCGGCCCGAGAATATCCTGCACCGAATAATTCACCACCGTCATCAGCGGCATGATGGCCGAGAAGGCCACCGACAGAATCACGGGCAGTACCAGCCACCAGGCTTTGTTGTTGTGCGTTTTCATGCCACGCGTCTCTCATTCACGTAATACAGGATGCGCTCGTCAGGCAGCCTCACACCGATCGCATCACCGGCATGCACCGGATGCAGTGCGCGCTGCTTGGCGGCGATACGGTGCTCGCCGAGTTGGCAGTCGACCAGCCAGTGGGTGCCCATGTTGCGCGCCGCAATGACTTGCGCGGGCAGACTGCCGCTCGTGCCTGCAGGAACGCACTCGACGAACTCCGGACGAATGCCCAGCGTCAGCGTCTCGCCCATGCGTAGACCGCGGCGCACCGGCAGAAATTCGTTCACGCCAGGAATGCGCACACCATCCGCACTAAATGCCGCCGTGATCAGATTCATGCCCGGGTTGCCGATGAAATAGCCGACAAAGGTATGCGCTGGTGCTTCAAACAGTTGCTGCGCGCTACCGATCTGCACGACTTCCCCTTCGGTCATGACCACCACCTGATCAGCAAAGGTCAGCGCCTCGATCTGATCGTGCGTCACATAGATCAGCGATAAATTGAGCTCGTGATGAATCTCTTTCAGTTTGCGGCGCAGTAGCCATTTGAGATGCGGATCGATGACTGTCAGCGGTTCATCAAACAGCACTGCGGCGACATCGGGACGCACCAGACCCCGGCCGAGCGAGATTTTTTGTTTGGCATCCGCAGTCAGGCCACTGGCGCGATGCTTCAAGTCGCCAGTCAGCTCCAGAATCTCGGCAATCTGCGATACGCGCTTGTTGATATCCGCCTGCTTCCAGCCACGATTCTTCAGCGGGAAGGCCAGGTTCTCTCCGACCGTCATCGTGTCGTAGATCACCGGGAACTGAAATACCTGCGCGATATTGCGCGCTTCAGTCGGCAGATTCGTCACGTCCTTGCCATCAAACAGGACCTTTCCCTGCGACGGCTTGACCAGTCCCGAGATGATGTTCAAGAGCGTGGTCTTGCCACAGCCCGACGGTCCCAGCAACGCATAGGCGCCGCCATCAGTCCAGGTCATGTCCATCGGGCGCAGCGCATAGTCCGACGCTTGCGAGGGATTTGATTTGTAGCTGTGCGCGAGGCCAGCGAGCTCTATGCGTGCCATCTCAGACTCCTGCCGCGCCGGGCGCGTAAATCAATGCGCCGTCCGTATTAAATATGAACAGCTCGCCCGGCTGGAAATGCATGGTCGCGGCAGAGCCCAGCGCCAGCTCGTGCACCCCAGTCAGCTGCGCGACCAGCGCTAGGCTGCCACGCTTCATGTGCACAAAGGTTTCCGAGCCGCTGATCTCCGCAAGATCAATCGTGCCTTGCAGCGCGAAATCTTCTGCCTGGGGTGTCGCATGCAGACAGTGCGCGCGCAGGCCGAGGGTGACGCGACTCAAGCCCGTCAGCGTGGACTGTTGTTCGCTCGTGAGTGGCACTGCAATACCATCCGATAGATGGGCGACGCCAGCCGACACCTCGGCCTCGAACAGATTGATCGGCGGATCACTGAACGTGCGCGCGGCCTGCACCGACATCGGTCTGTGGAAGACACTCAGCGTCGAGCCATGCTGCAACACGCGGCCTTCATGCATCAGCAGCGTTTGCCCGCCGAGCTGCAGCGCTTCCAGTGGCTCAGTGGTGGCATAGACCACCGTGGTCTCGCCGGAAGAAAAGAGTTCTGTCAGCTCTCGACGCAGCTCTTCGCGCAGCTTGTAATCGAGGTTCACCAAGGGCTCGTCCAGCAGCAAGAGGCTCGCTTCCTTGATCAGCGCGCGCGCGAGGGCGGTGCGCTGCTGCTGGCCGCCAGACAGAGCCGAGGGCGAGCGATCCAGATAGGCCGAGATGTGCAGACGTTCCGCCATCTCGCTGACTTTCTTTTTGATCTGATCTTCAGACAGCTTGCCCGCAATGCGTAGCGGCGAGGCGATGTTCTCGAAAACCGACAGCGAGGGATAGTTGATGAACTGCTGATAGACCATCGCCAGATTGCGCTCGCGAACGGGTACGCCAGTGACATCAGCACCATCGACGATGATCTTGCCTTCAGCGGGGCGATCCAGGCCGGCCATTACCCGCATCAGCGTTGTCTTGCCGGCCAGGGTAGGGCCGAGCAGCACATTGATCGCGCCGGACGCGAGCGCGACCGTGGTCGGGTAAAGATGGGTGTCAGCGCCAACCCTGACGCTCACGCCTTGCAATTCGAGACGCACTCTATCTCCTCAATGCCGGCCCCGGACAGCGTCCGGGTCGCGTTGGCATTCATTGCCATTTTTATATTGATCGAAGGCTTGATCGCTGCCGTGCGATCCAGTCGTCGATGGTCTGCGCCGTCTCTGGCGGCACATGAAGGCCGAGCTTGCTGCGTCGCCAGAGTATATCGGCGCTCGACGAGGCCCATTCAAAATTCATCAGATATTCCAGCTCAGCCGGGTACAGCCCGGCCGCCAGCGGCTCGCCCATGTCCTCCAGCGATCGTCGTCCATCCAACAGCTTGTGGATGCGCGTACCGTACGCGCGCGCGTAGCGACTGATCACCTTAGGTGCGAGCCAGGCATACTGCTTCTGTAATCCATGCACATAGGCGTCGAACTCCAGCACCGAACGATTTTGCGGTGTACTGCCAAACAGGTCGCCGCCGGGAAGACAGGCGTCCGCCGTCCACGCACCCTGGTGATTGCCGAGCCGGGGCGCGATCATCTCCACCGCTTCTTCGGCGAGCTTGCGGAAGGTAGTGATCTTGCCGCCGAAGACACTCAGCAGCGGCGCCGTGTCGCCATCCATGGCGAGGTTGTAGTCGCGCGTGATTTCTGATGCATTGGACGATGCATCTTCCAGCAGCGGACGCACGCCTGAATAAGCCCAGACCACATCTGAGGGTGTCAGCGGCTTGCGGAAATAACGCTCCGTGAGATTGCACAGATAGTCAATCTCATCCTGATCAATGGCGACGTTGTCGGTGTCGCCCGCGTATTCAATGTCGGTCGTTCCGACCAGCGTGAAATCCTGTTCGTAATCGATGGCGAACACGATGCGCCCATCAGGATTTTGGAAAATGTAGGCATACGGATGATCGAACAACTTCTTGACCACGATATGGCTGCCCTTGATCAGTCGTAGCGATTTTGCGCTGGGGCGATGGGCAGCTTGCTGCAAAAATTGCGCGGCCCAAGGGCCGGCCGCATTGACCAGCCCGCGCGCGTGCACCGGTATGTCGCTGCCATTGGCCGTGCGCAGCGTCGCATGCCAGTGATCCCCCTCGCGCAAGGCCGAGGTGCAGATCGTATGCGTGAACACCTTCGCGCCTTTTTCTGCAGCATCCATCGCATTGAGCACCACCAGGCGCGCATCATCGACCCAGCCATCCGAATAGATAAAGCCTTTGGTGAATTCTGGTTTCAGCGGCTCGCCGGCCGCATGCAGGCGCAGATCGATGCTGCCCGAGCCAGGAAGGATTTCTCGTTTGGCCAGATAGTCGTAGACCAGCATCCCTGCGCGAATCATCCATGCTGGGCGTTGCCCTTTATCGTGCGGCATCACGAAGCGCATTGGCCACATGATGTGCGGCGCCGAGCGCAGCAGCACTTCGCGCTCGATCAGCGCTTTTCTGACCAGACCAAACTCATAGTGCTCGAGATAGCGCAGTCCGCCATGAATCAGCTTGGTGGAGGCCGACGACGTGTGTGCGGCCAGATCATCTTTGTCGCAAAGCACGACAGACAAACCGCGCCCCGCCGCATCACGTGCGATGCCCGCACCATTGATGCCACCGCCGACGATCAGCAGATCACAGTGAAGAGGTGTGGAGGAATTCATTCTCGCGGCGCAAGCAGAAACAAGGTTCAACGACAGGTCGGAGCGGATTTCCCCTGAAAAGATCGGGCCAATGAAACACCAGTGACAACACCAGTGAAACGCCGGCCAGGGATGGGTGGGCCAGCGACTGCGTCAAAAAGCGGGTGACTTTTTTCGCAGGAATTGCCAAGTGAACTTGGTCTGACGATAATGCGAATAAAGATAGACGCTAAACGAACAAAAAGCAACAAATAGGCCGCCTAAAAAGTTCGTTTGCTTTCATTATTTCGCTTTTGCTATGCCCGACGCGGGCTGGAGCCTGACCATGACCCTGAACCCTCGCCAGCGACGGCTGCTGGACGCGGTGCGGCGCCAAGTGACCGTCTCGGTCGAGGATCTGGCGCTGGAGCTCGGCGTCACTCCCCAGACCGTGCGGCGCGACGTCAAACTGATGGAGGAATCTCAGTTGCTGGCTCGCTATCACGGCGGGGTCGGCTTGCCATCCTCCGTCGAGAACATCGATTACAGCCAGCGGCAGGTGCTCAATATCGACGCCAAGCGCCGGATCGCCGCGGCCGTCGCCGGGCGCGTGCGTCCCGGGTGTTCATTACTGATCAATATCGGAACGACAACCGAAGAGGTGGCGCGCGCCCTCGTCCATCATCAAGGGCTGCATGTGGTCACCAATAACCTGAATGTCGCGGGCATTCTGTCTGGCCAGCCGGAGTGCGAGGTCATCGTCGCCGGCGGCGTGGTTCGGGGTCGCGACCGCGCCATCGTTGGCGAGGCCACCGTAGATTTCATCCGTCAGTTCAAGGTCGATATTGGCATCATCGGTGTATCCAGCATCGAGCCCGACGGCACGCTGCGCGATTTCGATCCGCGTGAAGTCAAAGTCGCCCAAGCCATCATCGAGCAATCCCGCGAGGTCTGGCTGGTGGCTGACCGCACCAAGTTCGACCGGCAGGCGCTGGTGCGCATCACCCAGCTGTCAGAGATCGACAAATTGTTTTGCGATGCGCCACCGCCGCAGGCATTGATGCGCTTGCTTCGCGAAGCGGATGTTGAGGTGATTGTTGCGCCCTGAGGCAGGCCCGGAGATGCGGTCCCGTTGCACTGGTGATGACAATGCAATTGCATTACCTCCTGAGAATCGCCTACAATGACAGCGTTTGATCTCTCAGGAGGCTGCCCATGGCGCCGAACCCCATCCGGCTTCAATCCACATTGACCGACCGCTACCAAACCACCGTGCCCGAGACGGTGCGTCGCGCGCTCAACGTCAGCAAACGCGACCGAATCCAGTACACCATCAAGCCGGATGGTGAAGTGGTCATTGCCCGGGCCGAACCCGAGGGCGACGATCCGGCCTTGGGCCAGTTTTTAGCATTTCTCGCTGCAGATATCGCCGCGAATCCGCAGCATCTGGTGGCCCTGGATTCTGCGCTCGCCAAGCAGCTGCAGTCACTGACCGAGTCCGTCGTTATCGACCTTGATCAGCCACTTGAAGATGAAGGCGAATGAACGTCGTTGTCAACGGCTGGAGTCTTTTTCTGCATCCGCTTTTCCACGAACAACTGACTCAATTACGCGAAGAGGTCCACAAGCTGCGCCAGAAAGATCCGGTTGGCTATATCAACAAGAACGCATCCAAACGGCTGGCGGCTGTCACGCGCTTGATGTACGAGATTATTCCCCAAGATCCTGGCAGGCCAGAGTACCGACAAGGATTAAGCTTGGGCAGCGAGCACAAGCATTGGTTCAGAGCGAAGTTTTTCCAGCAGTACCGATTGTTTTTTCGCTTTCATACGAGCGCCAAGATCATTGTCTATGCATGGGTAAACGACGAGACGACGCTGAGGGCCTACAACAGCAAGGATGATGCGTATCTCGTGTTCAAAAAAATGCTAGATAGCGGCAACCCGCCCGGCAGCTGGGAAGCGTTGCTGGCCCAGTCGCAAGCCTGATTTTCTTGGGGTCGTCCAAGTCTTTCGGCGATAATACGACCCTCTCCGAACATCGCCACAAGGACACGGATGTCGACCAACTTCGCCCCGCTGCAGAACGATACCTTCTTGCGCGCACTGCTGCGCCAGCCGACGGATTACACCCCCTTGTGGTTGATGCGTCAGGCAGGACGTTATCTGCCGGAATACCGCGCGACGCGCGCCAAGGCAGGCTCTTTCATGGGGCTGGCGACCAACCCCGATTACGCAACGGAAGTCACCTTGCAGCCGCTCGATCGCTACTCGCTCGATGCCGCCATTCTTTTTTCCGACATCCTCACCGTGCCTGATGCGATGGGCCTCGGGCTGTCGTTCGCCGAGGGCGAAGGTCCGCGTTTTGCGCATCCCTTGCGCGATGAAACGGCGGTGCGTGCGTTGCGCGCTCCCGATCTGTCGAGCCTGCAGTATGTGTTTGATGCCGTCACGCAGATACGCAAATCACTGAACGGTCGCGTACCGCTGATTGGTTTTTCCGGCAGCCCCTGGACACTCGCTTGCTATATGGTCGAAGGCGGCGGCTCAGATGACTTCCGTCTCGTGAAGACCATGCTCTACGATCGCCCCGACCTGATGCGTCACATTCTCGATGTGAACGCCAAAGCTGTGGCTGCCTATCTGAACGCGCAGATCGATGCCGGTGCACAGGCCGTGATGATCTTCGATACCTGGGGTGGTGCCCTCGCCGACGGTGTGTATCAGGCGTTTTCGCTGCATTACATGCGCGAAGTGATCAAAGGCCTCAAGCGCGAGCATGATGGCCAGCGCATTCCCTGTATCGTCTTTACCAAGGGCGGTGGCTTGTGGCTCGAGGAAATCGCCGACAGCGGAGCCGATGCCGTCGGGCTGGATTGGACAGTTAATCTTGGCAAGGCGCGCGCCGCGGTGGGTCACAAGGTCGCGCTTCAAGGCAACCTGGATCCGAATGTATTGTTCTCCAAGCCCGAGCAGATCCGCGCCGAGGTCGAAAAAGCCCTCGCTTCATTCGGCAAGCACGGACCCGGCAGCGGGCACGTCTTCAATCTCGGGCATGGCATTTCCCAGTTCACCCCGCCAGAGTCGGTCACCGCCATGGTCGAGGCCGTGCACGAGATTAGCCGGACGATGCGTGGTTGATCTGAAAACCCGCTCTCCGAGAACAGCGGGTGGGTGGTGACTACCTCGGCAATCCGCAGTTATGCACACTCGTGCGGCCCCCGCACGAATCAATGACTTGGAAAAACAAGTCAGAGCGGATCATAAATATGCGCTGTAAGTCGTTGATTTTAAAGTTTGTGAGATGGCGGTAACCGACATGGTTCGATGATCGGAATGATCTCTGCCACGCTTGACATCCCGACGAAGTCTGGTTTGTTCACAAAGATATCCACAGAATGGTGGAAAGTTTGGCAGTCCTGTGCAAGCTTTGTTGAGCCCGTAAAACACGTCGAGTCAGGATGTGGCCGTCTCGGTATTTCAGTACCTTGCTGCCCTGGCCGAGGCCATCCTGGTGCCCGAATGCGGCGCTTGGGAAAAAGATCACGGATTTCCCCGGCTTGCAAGCCCGCCGACACCGGGCCGGCCCACTTATTCACAAAATCTCACCTTGTCAAGACGGCCAGAAAATAAATTCACCCCATTTCCTTGATCCGCCGAAGCGTTTCTAAGTAGTTGATTTTATTAGGGTCAAGAAGCTGCATTCCCTATGTGCAAATTGTTGGGAGCCGCATGAAATCTCGCTTTTGGCTTGTCAAGCCCCAGTTGCGCACAAAGTTATCAACAGAAAATGTGGATAGTCCAAAAACGCTTTGCCCGACGGAGATTTAGCCGCGCTTTTGAGGAAGTACTTTAACTAGCAGTGTGAAGAAGAAATCCGGAAACTTGCAGGGATATTTTGTTTTGCGCGACGACGTTTTACGACAATCGTTTGCAAATCTTCACTGAAAAATTTTTTTGAAAAAAAATTTTTTGTTTTTTGAAAAATTACCGCTAAAAATTTTCTGTCGTGTTGAAAAAATTTCTGACAGTCGCCATCGATACGCCGCTTGACACTGTCTTCGACTATCGCTGGACACAGACAACGACAGAGTCTCCGCTGCCGCAGGTTGGGCAATTCGTTCGCGTGCCGTTCGGTCGACGTGAAATCACCGGTCTCGTGCTCAAAGTACAAGACACTAGCGACGTCGACGACGCAAAGCTGCGCGACGTGATCGACCTACGGCACCAGATCACGCCGCTGTCGCCGCAGTGGATCGCGCTGTGTCAGTTCGCTGCAGATTACTACCAGCGTCCGATCGGAGAAGTTGCGCTGCCCGGTGTGCCCAAGCATTTGCGCGAGGCAAAGCCAGCCTCTATCGAACGGGCCTTGAAAAAAATTCGCGCGTCGATACCCGACGCCGAACGTGCGCAGTTGTCGGGCAATGCAGGTGACAGCGATCCCACCCCCGAGCTGAACCAAGAACAGCGCGCAGCCGTCGCCGCGATTGCGGAATCCGCCGGTTTTGCCAGTCATCTGCTGTTTGGCGTGACCGGCAGCGGCAAGACCGAGGTCTATCTGCATGCCGCGCAGGCGGTGCTTCAGCAATCGCGCGCCACCGGCGAGCGCGCGCAGATTCTGCTGCTGGTGCCCGAGATAAATCTCACGCCTCAGCTCGAGCATCATGTGCGCGCGCGCTTTCCGCAATTGACCGTGGCTACGCTACACAGTCAGTTGTCCGAGGGCGACAGGCTGAGGCATTGGCTGTCAGCACATGAGGGTCATGCCGAGATCGTGCTGGGCACGCGCCTGGCCGTGCTGGCGTCGCTGCCCCATTTGAAACTCATCGTCATCGACGAAGAACACGATCCCTCGTACAAGCAACAAGAAGGCTTGCGTTACTCGGCGCGCGACCTCGCCGTCTGGCGCGCGCGCCAGCTCAACATCCGAGTTGTGCTGGGTTCAGCGACGCCCTCCCTGGAGAGCTGGTATCACGCCAGCAGCGGTCGTTACCGAAGACTCGATCTGACCCAACGCGCCATCGCCGAGGCCTCGCTGCCGCGCGTCGGGCTGATCGACATGGAACGGAACAAGGCCCCCGATGGCCTGTCGACACCCCTGCTGGATGCCCTGCGCGAGCGGTTGGCGCGGGGTGAGCAGTCGCTGCTATTCCTCAACCGCCGCGGCTACGCACCGGTCATGCACTGTGATGCTTGCGGATGGATCAGCCACTGCCGTCGCTGCACCGCCTTCATGGTGCTGCACAAGCCCGAACGCAGACTGCGCTGCCATCATTGCAGCCTCGAGCTTCGAATACCCGCCTCTTGTCCGACGTGCGGCAATGTCGATCTACAGCCGCTGGGTCGCGGCACGCAACGCATTGAAGAA
>JACCED010380607.1_pt1 | contig 11197 bp, 11 predicted proteins | sample 7455021 | NCBI WGS metagenome assembly JACCED01 (sample SAMN15323456, study PRJNA562643) | freshwater metagenome | isolation source: river surface water | place: USA:Blue River Watershed | collected 2017-08-19
GTTGTATTTGCCGGGAATAGAGAAATAAATTTATTTACTTCATTTATTTCAATAATGTTTCTTATAAAACCAAAAAAAGCGATTATAACATTCATTAGTAAATGAGAAGATTTGTTTTTAGATTTTTTTTTTAGATTTTTGTTTTCAGATGATTCTGTAAAATAAATATTTTCTAAAATTTTCAAATATTTATTATTATTAAAAATAAAATTATTAAAATACTGTTATTAAAATACTGTAATCATTAGCCTTAACGTTTTCCTCCTCCCATAAAAGTAGTTGAAACACTTCCATTATTATCTCCCAATCCAAACATCCAGTAATATTCTCCACAATTGATAGGAGTGGTGTAATTACTAGCAACAAATTGTGGTTGAAGTTCCTCATTTTTAGAACTCCAACGTACACCATCTTGGTAATCATAACATTTTCTCTTATCACAGTATGGCTTCTCTTGGTCTTCAGAATAGTAATAAACTCCGTCCATATCCCAATCGATTGGAGGTGGTTTGCTTGGATATTGTCCTTGCCAACTAGGTTCTTCATCAAGTCTTATCCACTGATTATACTGTCTTCCTTTTTCTAAATAAGGATTATGGTCTCCTTTGACTCCAATATATTCAAGTTGAGTATCAGTAATACCAGAAATACCTAGTTCTTCATCAGCAACTCTAAATTCATTTGTATTTGGTTTTCCAATATGATAATTCACAACAAGTGTAGAATTTTCTATTTCGATTTTATTCAAATACAAAAATCTAGTTGGTGCAGGTTCATTTGGCTTAATATTTTGCAGTGCTGTTGCTAAATCAAAATGTCCTGTAGGAACAACTTGATCTGGTGGAGGAATAATTTGGTCTTTAAATGGATAACCTATGTTATAGTACTGGAAAATGTAGTGTTGATCTCTAATTCCAAAATGTGTCATTTTTTCTTTATCAACAAACTTTAAAATATGAACCCAAAGTTTCACTTCGAATGCAAAATTTAATTCCCATAAAAATATTTCATATTTTATCTCTTGGTTACCATCCTTGTCTGTCCACATTTCAACATCTCCAAAATTGGTTTTGGCAAATTCAAAATATTTGTCTTCGTTCAAAACGAGTAATACATATTTAGAAATATTATCCAAATCCATTCTCATCTTATCATCTGTAGTAGATTGTGTAAATGTTTCATGTAAAACAATTTCACTAAGTTTGTATTGGTGTTCATTGATTTTATTAACAGTTTCCATTAATCTTTTATAATTATATTGAGTTTCATTCTGATATCTGTAATTAGGAGACTCTTCTTCATTCGGTTTATAACCACGAACAGTCGGAGGCTTTTTTTGATTTAAATCAGTAAAACCATTTTTAGATTCAGAATCTTCAATCTTCTTCACAAATGGAAATTTACTTTCCAAATTACCTGAATTAGATTTATTTTTAAAACCAACTGCATAAAATATGGTACATAATAAAATTATAATAAATAGAATTAGAAATATCTCTTTTTGGTTTTTCATACCTCTATTATTATAATACTATAAAAAAAAACTATCATTTAAAAAAATTTTTTTTTACACGCTTGGGTTGTAAATCATCAAATGCAAAATAATACATTCCAGTCTCATTTTTTTTAATAAATGCTATTTTCTGTATATTTTGGTACATTTTCGATGTTGTTATATATTTTTTCAATGATATACTATCATCTTTAACAAGGTTTTCAACCTTTTCCATATCTAGTGGATTTAAATAGATACTTTTTAAATGCATATAATCAGTTATATGTTTCATCTTGTCTTCATATGGTAATGAGTGAAAGTCAAACGATGAACTCTCTTCAGATTCATTATCTAATCGAAATAAATTTTCGTCAAATATGTCAAACTGAGGGTTCGTTGTTTCATAAACTTTTTTATTAACATTTCCAGGTCTTTTACTTAATTCTATTGCTTTTTTTCTTAGCGAACTTTTTAAATTTCTTACTTCTAATGTATTTTCTGCACATAATCTCTTTTCTACGTTCTTCTCTTCTAAAGGAACACCATGAAATATAAACTCTTTTTCTCTGATGTTCCCAATTTTTTCAATAATTTCTTCAAAAAAGGATGATTGTGATTGCATTATTTCCAATTTTCCTTATATATTATTATGTAAAAACTCTTTAAAATCCTTTTTTTTCAAAGAATTCAACTTATTAACCGAAAGTTTTATCAGTTTTTAAAAGTAGTTTCCTAAGATATCTGAGGTTTTCCAGTACCTACTTCTACTCTACAAGTTGGGCAACGGTGATTGTAATTACATAACCATTCTTGAATACAATTCGGATGAAAACAATGCTTACAATCTAAAATAATACATTTATCACCTGACTTATATCTTTCCATACAAACTGCACATTCATCATTTAACAAATCTTTGTTTGAATCATTATCATACGATACTGTTTTTAGGCTAGAAAAATCAGTTTCATCACATACTATTGGGATATCTTCAAAAAAAGCACTTTCTAATTCATCATTTACAAAAGACAATAAAGAATTGAATGAAGATTCATCATCTGACAAACTGTGGGTTCTAAATGAACTGAATTGTAAATCAACTGGTGATACTGTTCTTTGGAATGTTGGATTCAAACCATGATAATCATATAAAGTAAAATTATTATATAATATATTATTTTGTCGAATATAATTATTTGCTATAAAATTATCAAATATATTTACTAAATTATCAATTGATTCTCTGTTTGGAATTGGTTGTTGATTTTGAATGGGTTCTTCAGAATTGGCTAGTTCTTCGGTATTGGCTAGTTCTTCAGTATTGGCTAGTTCTTCAGAATTGGCTAGTTCTTCAGTATTGGCTAGTTCTTCATTCATAATATATCCAGAATCAACTATTTCTGAGTTAAAATTATTAATTATATTATGCGTCATCCAATTATTTCTAAAAATTTGGTCACATAGTTGTTGAAAAGAAAATGGAATATCATTTGATTCCATTTTCTTTTCCCATTCTTGATACAATTCATTGAATCGAATCATTTTGGATAATTTATTTTTAATAATTATAATTTCGCATTCTATAAAATCAGGTTCCATTTCTATAGACCTAATATCATATGTTTTTTTTAGTGATTTAAAAAAACATTCATCGAAAGTCCATAAATCTTCTCCCATCTGATAAGAAATACATTCTTTTAAATAATTATCTTTTACTATGATTTGTATATTTAAAATTTCATAATGATTTATAAAGTTTTCTTCAATAATTTTTTTACATAAATTTCCATTTGACATTACTACTGGGAATTCATAATCTTTTATATTATTCTCTACATTCAGAGAAATCTTCATATATTATATAAAAACAATTGTATTTTATATACTTTCATAAAAATCACATTTTGAAAATTCTACTAGACAAAATCTTTTAATTGCCAACAGAAAACACAATCAGTATCAAATGGTGATGTTACTGATTCTGAAGGCATTTGGATAAAATATGGTTCAACACCATTATTAGAATCAATATTATAAGGATTAATACAACCAAAGTTTAAAATATTTAGACAATCTATTTTTCCGGTTATCTCTGAATCATCGCAATCATTACAAACACCTCCAATAATACTTTTTGCATAACATTTATTTTTTTGTGCATTACATTTAAGACATTCATTTAAAACTCTTTTTTTTTCAGCCATTTCAATACACGCTCTTTGGTTGCATTTTGATTCACAATCTTCGGTTTCAATTGGAATATCTTTTGTTAAACGAGGTCTTATTAACTTTTCATTTTGGTTTTGCAACATAAATCTTCCATAAGAATTAAAATCAAATGGTCCAATAGTATTTTGGAAAGACTCGGAAGAAGAAAACATTTTTGAATAATAATAAATAATAAATATCATTAATAATATAAACAAAACACCTTTTAGGAAAAACATTAAATTAACAGATTTTTTTGAATATGGAGTATGTTTCATATATTTTATTCATAAAAAAATATGAACCGATTGATTTTTAAAAAATTTTATATTTATCCTACAAAAACAATACAAAACACTTATCCTACTACTACGCTTCCCCAACATTTATAACAATAATTTTTTTCGGGTGAAATTGGAGGACCTCCTTTACACCCAAATGCTTTTTCACAAGAAGGAAAATTAGAACAATAAAAACATTTGTCCTTATTTGGATCATAACATTGAAATCTTTTTCTACATTCCTTACATTTTTTATAAAGAATCATTTGTTCATCGTAATCACAACATGTACCTTCTTTACACATTGATTTACAATCAGTAAATTGATATTTTTTAGATAATTCTTCAAATTCATTTTTTCTTTTTTGAATGGTCTCTTCATCCGGAATTGGTATTTTTTGAACACGATATCCCATAACTTCAGTATTAGTATCTTTTACTGAATATGCAAATAAAGCAAAAAATATTAAAACAATAATTACAGTTAATACAAAAACAATGATTTTCATTCACCTTATTTTATAGAAACAAAAATATTTTTGACAACTTAGAGAAATGAATATATATTAAATATATATTAAATATAATAAAACCCCAAAATATTGTTTATCAAAATATTTTAATACTATGTTTATTTTTAGAAAACTCGAGAAAAAAGATTATATTAAGTACTTTCAATTAATTAATACCTTTCGTAAATCTTATTTTACAAAAAAAGATTTTGAAGACCAATTTGACTTGGTTGGTGTTAATTCAGAAATATGGATTATGGAAAATGAATGTTTTGACATAATTGGAACCGGAACAATTTTATACGAATATAAATTTATTCATAACTGTGGTAAAATTGGTCATATAGAAGATGTATGCATTCACAAAAACTATAGAGGTAAAGGATATGGAGAACAACTAATAAAATTTTTAGTTGAAAGAGTAGAAGAAAAAAAAGGGTATAAAGTTATTCTTGATTGTAATCAAGATCTAGAAAACTTTTATTCAAAATGTGGACTTCAAAAAAAAGGAATTCAAATGGCTAAGTATTATTAAAAATCATTCTATACTTTACAAGAGTTTTCCAAATCTTTTAATTCTTGTTGAGTATTCACACCATAAATTTGGTACTTCATTTCTTCTTCAATACAATAGTATTCAAATATAGAATGTTCAGAAGATTCTTTTTCTACTTCTAATTCACCTTCTAAAAAAACTTTCACTAAATCAGTTAGGTAATATTCTTTTTGAGCATTTTCATTTGAAATTAAAGGGATATATTTTTTGAGAATATATCCCTTAACGTAATACATTCCAACATTTACTAAACTTATTTGTTTCTCTTCTTCAGTACAATCTTTTTGTTCTTTAATTCCAACCATTTTAGATTCAGAATCTGTAATAATTCTTCCATAACCGAATGGATTTTTTAGATCAGCGACCATTAATCGAGCAGTAAGTAAAGATTTTAGTCCAATAAATTTTTTTAATAATTCATTCGAAACAAGTGGCATATCTCCATTCAAAATTAAAACATTTGAATTAGAATCATCAGGCAATGTATCTAGAGTACATTTAATTGCGTGTCCAGTTCCTTGAGGGTTTTCTTGTTTCACAAAAACAAGAAGTTCAGAAATCAATTCAACTTTTTTTTCAAAACAATAATGTTCTCTGACATATTTAAAAATAGTTTCTTGGATTAACTTATCATATTTACCTGTAATAACAATAATTTTACTTGGGTTTAGTTCTAAACATTCTCGAATGATACGTACTAACATTGGAATACCTTTAAATAAATGAAGTACCTTTGGAATATCGGAATTCATTCTTTTCCCTTCACCAGCAGCCATAATGGTCACAATAAGATTTTCAGAAGTCATATTAGAAGCCATATTAAAATAATTTATAAAATATTCTAATAAAAAGATTTTACAAAAATAACTTGTTTCCAACATTCATTTACAAATATAAATCTATTCCACTGTAACAACTTTCGCCAAATTTTTAGGTATATCTGGATTAATACCTTTCTCAACTGATAAATAATATGCTAAAAGTTGAAAAGGAATAATTCCAATTAAAGAAGAAAAAGTCTGGTTTTTAACAATAGGTAAATGGGTAAAAACTTTTCCGACTGGTAAATCTTCATTAAAATGTGTTATATATAAAATAGGAGCATTTCTTGCATACACTTCTTCAAAACAGTTCAAAACTTTTGAATGATATTTATCACAAGTATCCAATAAAATGCACGGAAATGATTCATCAAGTAATGCGAATGGTCCGTGCTTTAAAGAACTGGCTGAATAACCCTCTGCGTGAATATAAGATATCTCTTTTATTTTTAAACTGCCTTCTTTTCCAACATATTCATCAGTACTCTTTCCAAGAATAAAAAAGTTAGAATGACATACTAGTTTTTTAGCAACTTCTTCAACTTTTTCATTATTCATATCTAATGTCATTTGAATATCATTTGATAAATTGTGTAAATCTTTTATCATTTGGATTCTTTTTCTTTCATTGACTTTTTGAACCTGTGCGAACCAAATTGCCATTAAACTTAAACATATCACTTGGCTTGTAAATGCTTTTGTTGAAGCAACACCAATCTCTCTACCTGCATTACAATAAATACCGCAATCAACTTCTCTTGCAATAAGTGAATCAACAACATTTATTACACCAATTGTCATTATATTTGCATTTTTAGTGATTTCAATACATCTATGAAGGTCTTTTGTTTCACCAGATTGGGAAACTAAAACGCAGCAAGTTTTACCTGATTTTGGAATATCATATTCGTTGAACTCTGCTCCATCAAAAACTTGAACAGTACTAAATGAACAAACATTTTTTAAATAATACATTCCCATTAAACTGGCATAATAAGATGTTCCACATCCCAGTAAAATAATGTGTTCAATATCTTTTAGAGACTCAATATTTTGTTCTAAACCACCTAATTTAATTTCTGAACTATTTTTTATTCTTCCTCCTCTATTTAAACAGTTTAGAACAGTTTTAGGTTGTTCAAAAATCTCTTTTAATGTCCAGAATTTAAAAGGTTCAGGTGATAAACAATTTTCTGTATTATAAACCTTTTTTTCAATATAATTATGAAATGTTTGAATATCGATATCGTATTTTTTATTACTTTCATAATTACTTTTAATTATACAAATGTCATCATTGTTCAAAGTAATATAATTATTAACATTTCCACAAAATCCTGCTTGTTCAGATGTGATAAAAGCAAAATCATCATTTTTTCCAACGCAAAGAGGACTACCGTTTCTAACGCAATAGAGTGTATCTGGTTCATCTATATAACTAACAATTATACCATATGTTCCTTCTAACATATTAATTGTTTTTCTTATTGATTTGAAAACTGAGATTTCTGATTCACTACCAGAATAATATTGAATTAAATTTACAATAACTTCAGTATCAGTTTGAGAATAAAAATGATAACCTTTTTCTATTAAAAACTGTTTTAAAACTGAATAATTTTCAATAATTCCATTATGAACTAATATAAACTTTCCATTGTTAGACATATGAGGATGAGCATTAATATCAGTTTTACCACCATGAGTAGCCCATCGATTATGTCCAATACCAATGTTTGTTTCTATATCTAAATTTATTTTTTGAAGTTTTTCTATTGATGTTTCTGATTCTACAGAAGCAAATTTTACTACATCGAATTGTTTATCATTGATTAAAGCAATTCCTGATGAGTCATAACCACGATTTTGAAGTTGTATTAAACTTTGTACAAGCATTCCATAAAGAGAATGTGTTTTGAATTTAGATAAAATACCAATTATTCCACACATACCAAATATAATTATGTCTTATGATATGAAAAAAACGTGAGAATTTCATCGCATAAATTTAATTATAAGTTAAATAATATATAAAAAAAGAATTGGAACAGATATGGAAGAAGATAAAGAAGATAAAGTAGAAAATAAAATTTCAAACAATATTTCTGGATCATCAAAACACGAATTATTAAATGAAAAAAACCAATTATTTCCCTTTAACATAAAAAATATTCATTGGAATGATTCTTTATATGACTATTATGAAAAATATAATCAAGACTTGACTTTTTTAAACGAAGAAGATTACAAAGAACATTTTGAAAGATTGGGTGCTTTTCAACTTCGTCTTTATTTTGAACCTTCTTGTTTTCATCCAAAAAAATATATTATATTTACAACAAAGTGGGGAATCTATATTTCTAAAACGATTCAGTACCTTCTTTTTAAAAATGGTTTTTTGAGTGATATTGTTTTTCAAATAGACTCTCAAAGTCCTCATACTCATATTATTCTTTTCTCCCAAAAAGTTCAACAATTCCCAAAAAAATTTATTATATATCAACTAGAACAAAAAGACATTTCTCATTGGGTTGATAAAAGATATGAAACAAGTATTTTTCATAGTATAAAAACGTGGGATTATAGTTTGTCAAATATTCCAAAGTTTCCAAAAGTTCTTCAGAAAAAAATGCATTTCTTTCCTATACCAATAATTCCAATTGAACATTTATATATAAAAACTTTCCCAACTCATAATCAACCAATTGATGTTTTATTCTATGGTTCTCCTAGTGCTTACAGAAGTAATATTGTAAGATATATTGCAAATGAATGTTCCAGATACAATATACGATTTGTAAAAATAGAAGGCTCTTTATTTGGTGAAAAATTATATCCTTATATCCAAGCCTCAAAAATTGTACTTAATATTCACAACTATCCAAATGCTATTTTGGAAACTTGTAGAATAAATGAATTGTTAGCATTTAAAAAATGTGTTATTAGTCAAAAACCAGATATAATTGATGTTCATAATTATAATATGTATAGAAATTATGTTTTCTTTGTAGATTCTATTCAAGAAATGTTTCAAAAAATAGTAAATCTATTAAAACATCCAGAAATTCAAGAACAAATGATTCATAATATTCCAAAACAAGTTTCCCAATGGTTTATAAATGAAATAGGTGGTTTATTAGATAATTAAATTACTTCACTTAGTTAATATGAGGAATACATAATAGTTTAGAATACCATTTTGAAGGTTTTGAATTTAACTTTCCTTCTTTATTTCTTTTTTTTAGAACTTCATACCAATTAGCGAATGTATGTCTTAGGAAAGAGTTTCGAATATCTTCTTCAGACATATCTTCTTCTATTAATTTTTCTTTTACCAATAATTTAAAAAGAGATATATAACTGTTTAAAACTTTTTCAAACTGAATATGGAACATAAATAAATGAATATTCTTTTTTTCAAGACTTTTAATTTTTGATTTTTGTTTTCTCATTAATTGTTCAATATACTTAAATAAATCTTCATTATCTAAAGAATTGTCATATAAAAATTCAACACATAACATAAATAACTGAAAATAATAAACAACATATATAAGAGTTCCTACTACAATCTTTTCTGATTCATTTATTTCTTTTAATAATATACTTTGAAGTGCTCTTTTTTCATTCGTTGAAAGTTCAATCCAAGTTTTAACAAATAAAAAAACTTCTTCAATTTGAATTTCTCCATTAACAAACTTTTTAATAATTTGTTCAATTAAAAGGTCTTCATTAATAATAGTGGATAATGAAATAATGTACGATTCTAAATAAGGTTTTTTTATATATTGATGATTTGGAATATCTTTCAATTCTTTTCTAGATAAAGTTTTACAATATTCATTAATTAAATGGTTAGAAACATTATTTTTATCCATATTTTTAATATAATTTTTTTTTTAGGTAATTTTAACAAAATGAAATTTAAAAAAATGTAAATAAAATTTTAATTTATTTTTAAATAATTTTAAGAACAATAAATTTTTAAAATAATTAAATAATAATTATAATACAATAATTTTATAGTAAAAAATAATTTATTAATTATTTATTTAAAAAATGATGTAAAAAGAAATATAAAAAATAGTTTATAAATATATAAGAAAAAATGTACTTCTCACCTCAAATTTTAGAAACCATCAATAAAAAAAATGATGAAAATGAATTTTTATTGATACCAAACAATAAAAGGTTTGTTTTATTTCCAATTGAATACGAATCTTTATATGATATTTATAAGAAGTGTGAATCAGTTTTTTGGACTGTCAAGGAAATTGATGTTAATAAAGACATTCAACATTGGGAAACTTTAGAAGATAATGAAAGACATTTCATTAAATCAATTATTGGATTTTTTGCAGCAAGTGATGGAATTATTATGGAGAATCTTGCAGCACGCTTTCTCAATGAAGTTCAAATACCCGAAGCCCGCGCATTTTATTCTTATCAAATTTTTAATGAATCTGTGCATAGCGAAACATATAGTCTTCTTATTAATACATACATAATTGATAAAGATGAAAGAAATAAAATATTTAATTCTCTTGAAAACCTTCCATATGTTGCCAAAAAAGCCGCTTGGGCTTGCAAATGGATTGATAACAAAGATGTTAGTTTCGCCACACGATTAATTGCTTTTGCCATTGTAGAAGGAATTTTCTTTTCAGGAAGTTTCTGTGCAATTTATTGGTTGAAAAACAGAAATTTAATGCCTGGATTAACCTATTCAAACGAATTGATTAGTAGAGATGAAGGAATGCACTGTTTATTTGCAATAATGCTTTATGAAATGATTACTAACAAAGTTCATCAAGATATAGTCCATCACATTTTTAAGGAAGCAGTAGAGATAGAAAAAGAATTTATAACAGAATCAATACCTTGCGCAATGATTGGTATGAACTCAGATTTAATGAAACAATACATAGAATTTGTTAGCGATAGATTACTAGTACAATTAGGTTATGAAAAAATATGGAATTCAGAGAACCCATTCGATTTTATGGAACTAATTTCCCTTAGACCCAAATCAAATTTTTTCGAAGTAAGAGTAGGCGAATATACCAAGGCAAATATTGCCCACAACTCCAATTCCTTCGAAGTCTCCGACGACTTCTAGAAAGGGAACCTAGGTTCCCTTTACAACCCTCCTGTGAAAGGGAACCTAGGTTCCCTTTCTTCGGTTCGTATGTGTATATTTTATATTTGGAATAAATAAAAATATGAAAGTTGTTGGTGTATTTTTATTTCAAACGAACAATGAATTTAAAATGAATATGAATCTTAGAAATATTGAAATCCTTAAGAACGATTTTAGCGAGATA
>JACCED011167800.1_pt1 | contig 11195 bp, 6 predicted proteins | sample 7455021 | NCBI WGS metagenome assembly JACCED01 (sample SAMN15323456, study PRJNA562643) | freshwater metagenome | isolation source: river surface water | place: USA:Blue River Watershed | collected 2017-08-19
CGCCAGCTGGCCGCCGGCACCGAGGATGCGGTGCTGCAGGCGGGACCGGATGGTCCGGCACTGGTCGCGATCCGGCTCATCACCTTGCCCAGCACCGGGCGGCCCGAGGGGGCACTGGTCTATCGTTGCGGCTTGGCATCGATGCTGTACTCCAAGACCGCCAGCCTGGTATGGAACCCGGGCGCGGGCCTGCCCAGTCCGGCGGCGGGCGATGCGGCGGCGCGCATCGAACTTCCGGCGCCTTTCGACAAGCTGGGCCTGAAAGTCAGCATCCGCGATGCAGGCGAGTCGCAGCTGAGGCTGGATACGGCACAGGTCGCGCTGATCGCTTCGCTGGTGCTGCTGATCGCGCTGGCGACCCTGCTGCTGGGTGAAAGGCTGGCCCTGTCGCTGACGGGCGAGTTGCGCCGGCTCGAACAATTCTCGCGCGACGTGGTGGGGCAGGGCTTCGGCCATGCGCGCGCCGAAATCAGCGGCAGCGATGAAGTGTCTAGCCTGGCTGGCTCCATCAACCACATGCTCGACAGCCTCAATGAACAGCATGAGCAGCTGCGGCAGGAGAACGAGCGACGCAACCGCCTGCTGGGCCGTTACCGGATGCTGATCGAAAGTACCAATGCCGTGTCCTGGGAAGCCAGCCTGCCCGACGGCGAGTACACCTTCGTGTCGCCACAGGTCGAGCGCCTGTTCGGACATCCGGTGTCGGCATGGCATGAGCCGGGCTTCTGGGCATCGTGCGTGCATCCGGAAGACCTGTCTGGTGCGCAGCATGCACGCGACGAGGCGATTGGGGGCGGTGTCGAATACAGCTACGAATACCGTTTCAGGAACAGCGACGGCGACTACCTGTGGGTCGAGGAAATCGGCACCGCCGCGCGCGACGACGAACCCGGGCGCGAGCTTGGTACGATGCGCGGCATCCTGCTCGACATCAGCCAGCGCAAGGAGGCCGAGTCCGAGATCCAGCACCTCGCGTTCTACGACCCGCTGACCGGCCTGCCGAACCGCCGCCTGTGGCTGGACCGCTTGCACAAGCTGGTCGACGCCAGTCCGCACAGCGTCGAACACGGGGCGGTAGTCTTCATCGACCTCGACAATTTCAAGACCCTCAATGACACCCACGGCCATGACATGGGGGACTTGCTGCTGAAAGAGGCAGCGAGCCGTCTGCAGTCGGCGGTGCGCAAGAACGACCTGGTGGCGCGTCTCGGCGGTGACGAATTCGTTGTGCTGCTCAAGGGCGGGCGCGAGTCGATGGATGCTTTCCGCCGCAACGCGGAGATGGTCGCCGAGAAGATCCGTGCAGCGATGGACAAGCCCTATGCGCTGCGCGGCAATGAACACCACAGCACGGCAAGCATCGGCATCTACGTGTTCGATACCGCGGTCGACAGCGTGAGCGACATGCTCAAGCGTGCCGATCTGGCGATGTACCAGTCGAAGGCGGCGGGCCGCAACGCAATCTGCTTCTTCGCGCCCGAGATGCAGGATTCGCTGTCGCGTCGCGCGGTGCTGGAAGCCAGCCTGCGCACGGCGCTACGGCGCCAGCAATTCCTGTTGCACTACCAGCCACAGGTCAATGACGAGGGCCGACTGCTGGGATTCGAAGCCTTGCTGCGCTGGGAGCATCCCGAACTTGGCCTGCTGTCGCCGGCAGAATTCATCCAGCTGTCTGAGGAAACCGGGCTGATCGTGCCGATCGGCATGTGGGCGGTCGACACCGCTTGCCGGCAGCTGGCCGCATGGGCCGGCGATGATGCACACGAGGGCCTGACGCTGTCGGTCAATGTCAGTGTGCGCCAGTTCAGGCATGAGCAGTTCGTCGACCATGTGCTCGAGATCGTGCGCCGTCATCGCATCAATCCGCGCCGGCTGACGCTGGAGCTGACCGAGAGTCTGCTGGTCGACGATGTCGATCAGGTGATCCTGAAGATGAAGACCCTGAAGGCGGCCGGCATCAGCTTCTCGCTCGACGACTTCGGTACCGGCTTTTCTTCGCTGTCTTATTTGCGACGCCTGCCTTTCGACGAGATCAAGATCGACCATTCCTTCTTCCGCAACCTGCTGACGATCGAGACCGATGCGGCGATCGTGCGCACCATCGTCGTACTGGCGCAAAGCCTGAAGCTGCGACTGATCGCCGAAGGCGTCGAGGACGAACGCCAGCGCGATTTCCTGGCCTCGCATGGCTGCCATGCCTACCAGGGCTACCTGTTCGGCACGCCGATGGACCGGGCGGACATGCTGCGCTATCTGCACGATCGCTCACCGTTGCCGCCAGCGCTCGCGACCGAATTGCCGGCGTAAGCGCGGGAGGAGAGGCATCAGCGGCGCCATCAGCGGCGCCATCAGCGTCGGCACTCACCCCGGCGAAACACAAAAATAAAAAGCGCCCCGGCCTTCGCCGGGGCGCATCGTTTGCACTGGATGCGTCGTCAGCCGCCGATTGCCGTGGTGGCGAGCGGTGGCTGGTTGGTGCCGACACCGGTCACGGTGGTGATCGGTGTCGTGGTGGTGGTGGTCGTCGTCGTGGCGCCGGTGCCTCCGGCGCCAAGGTCCAGCGTGCCCAGCGTGCCTGCGGTGCCCGCGGTGCCGGTGGTACCCGTCGTTCCGCCTGCGCCGCCTGTGCCGCCGGTGCCGCCGGTGCCACTAGTCCCACTGGTGCCACTGGTGCCACTGGTGCCGGTGGTTGTGCCTGTTGTTGTTCCTCCGGTCCCGGTCCCGGTCGTGGTGCCCGTGCCAGTGGTCGTATCCGTGCCAGTCGTCGTGCCTGTACCAGTGGTGGTACCCGTGCCCGTGGCGGTGCCGGTCGTTGTGCCGGTGTCGGTCGGGGTGCCCGCGGTACCGGTCGTGCCCGTGGTGGTGCCGGTGGTACCCGTGGTGGTGCCCGTGCCGGTGCCCATGTCAGTCCCTGTGGTGCCGGTCGTGGTCCCCGTCGTTGGCGTTGTGCTCGTTGTCGTACCGGTCGTCGGCGTGCCCGTACCGGTTGTCGTACCAGTACCTGTGGTGGTGCCGGTACCAGTCGTCGTGCCGGTGGTGGTGTCGGTTGTCGGCGTTCCTCCGGTCGTGCCAGTGGTCGTGCCCGTCGTCGGCGTGCCCGTACCGGTCGTTGTACCGGTACCTGTCGTGGTACCGGTAGTCGTACCGGTGGTGGTGCCCGTCGAAGGCGTGCCAGTGGTCGTGCCCGTCGTCGGCGTGCCCGTGCCGGTCGTCGTACCCGTGCCAGTCGTCGTGCCCGTGGTGGTACCGGTACCCGCCGGCGTGGTCGCACCCGCAGTCTTCGCGATCTGGCCGCGTATCTCGCCATTCGGGAACGCGACCGAGAGCACTTCGTAATACATGTTGCCTGCGTTCAGTGCCGAGACCTGCGTGTCATTGAGCGTCGCACGCGACACCCAGATGCCCGAACCCGAGCTGGTTTCCTGCATGTTGGCGACGACCGGGCCATTTGCATCAGGCGCACCCTGGTGGATGGCCGCACCGGTACTGGCAAAGCCGGTGGTGATCACGACCGAGGTCAGCGTCTTGTCACGCGGCCGATAGACCGACAGGCCGGTGCCGGTGCCTGTGCTCGTATTGGGCGGAACGACCAGCGCACCCGTCAGCACATTGGTATAGAACACCGGGCGATTGGCTGTGGCCACCGCTTGTCCGACCGCACCTCCGGCGCCTTGCGAACCGGTTGAGCTGGCGCCCGCGCTGGTATTCGTGGTGGACGGCGTACCCGTGGTTGAAGTCGTGCCGGTGGTCGAGGGCGTACTGGTGGTGCTTGCGGTGCCGCTGGTCGGCGTCGATGTGCCGGTTGCCGTGCCGGTACCGCCATAGATGCCTGTATTGCCGGTGCTGGTGGTGCCCGACGTACCGGATGAGCCTGCAGTGCCTGTCGTTCCTGTGGTGCCGGAAGTGCCTGACGTGCCCGAACTTCCGGTGCCAGTCGTGCCAGCCGTGCCGGCGTTCATGTCCGTTGTGCTGACAGTGCCCGAAGTGGCGGTCGGTCCTGTCGTGCCTGTCGTTCCGGTGGCGCCGGTGGACGTGGTGGTCGTGCTGGCCGAACTCACCGGTACGCCGCTTTGCGGCAAGCGCGAGGTGATCTGGCCGCGAATCTCGCCGTCAGGGAAGTCCGCCGAGTGCACGTTGAAGTAGTAGTTGCCGGCCTGGAGCTGGGTCAGCTGGTCCGCGGTCAGTGTCGCTGTCGTGGCCCAGATGCCGCTTCCGGCTGACACCTGTGTCAACGGGAAGACGACGGGGCCGGGAACGCCGCGTGCGCCGATGTGGATATGCGCGGCCGTGCCCGTGACGTCAGCCGACACGATGGTGGCTTTCATCACGAGAGTGTTCGGATCGACCACCGCCACGCCGGTGCCGGTCGCCGTGCTGTTATTGGGCGGCGCCTCTTCGGCGCCGGTCAGTGTCGCCGAATAGACGTTGCGCGGTACGGTACTGTTGGCGGAACTGACCTGGCTGACGCCGGCCGCCGTCGGGTTGATCGGATTGCTGTCGCTGCCGCATCCCGCAAGGACGGCCAGTGACAGTAGTGCTATCGCCCACGGTGTGAACGTTCGCAAAGAAAAGACTTTCATATTCATCCTCTGGTCTGTGTATGTGATGCTCCCTGCTGTCACTCGCTGCGTGATCGCAATCTGTGTTTGCCTTGAATGGCGATGGGTAGAGAGATCGTCGCTGAAGCAGCGACCGTGCCCGGATGGCGATTGCGACGAAGCAGACGCCAGAGGCGTGCCGACGGTTAAGGCGGGGCAAGGCCATGCGGGCAAGGCGGGTAAGAACTACCGGGGGCGGTGAAGAATTTTCGGACGCTGCTACCATGTCGGCCTTGCAGGAGAACATTTCACCATGGCAGAAACAGAAATCCGCGAAGGCCAGTCGATCGAGTTGCTGAAGGCGCTGCACATCCTCACGCGCGACGGCAAGATGAATCAGGACAGCCGGCGCAAGCTGAAGCAGGTGTATCACTTGTTCCAGTTCATCGAACCTTTGCTCAGGCAAGTCGATTCCGGCGAACTGAGCCTGGTCGACCACGGCGCAGGCAAGTCCTATCTCGGCTTCATCCTGTACGACTTGTTTTTCAAGCAGCGCCATGATGCGTCGACCATCCACGGCATCGAGACCCGCGCCGAGCTGGTGGACAGTACCCGCGCGCTGGCGCAGCGCCTGGGCTTCGAGCGCATGCATTTTCATCACCTGTCGGTGGCCGAGTCCATCGTCTCGGACGCCTTGCCGGCGAAGGTCGATGTCGTCACTGCCTTGCATGCGTGCGATACGGCGACGGATGATGCGATCAGCTTTGCGCTGAAGAAGCAGGCGCGCTTCATCGTGTTGGTGCCGTGCTGCCAGGCCGAAGTGGCCGCTACGCTGCGCCGCCTGAAAGGCAAGGCGCTGGGCCGCGATTCGATTACCGAGATCTGGCGCCATCCCATCCATACCCGCGAGTTCGGCAGCCACCTGACGAATGTGCTGCGATGCCTGCAGCTAGAAGCGCATGGCTACCAGGTGAACGTGACCGAACTGGTCGGCTGGGAGCATTCGATGAAGAACGAACTGATCATCGCGACCCGCAAGGACCAGCCGCAGCCGAAGGCGGCGCGCCGACTGGCCGAGGTGTTGCAGAGCGTGGGGCTGGAGGAAATGACCGGGCGCTTCTGGTTGCCCGAGGCGCCGGCAGCCTGACCGACACCTGAGCTACAGGCATCGCGCCCGCAGGCAGCGTCAGGGCACGCCGCGGGTGCGGGGTCAGCTGCGGCCGTCGGGCTGACGTGCCGGGTGCAGCGCCGTCGCCGGCATCGTGTGGCTGGCGATGAAGATCTCGTGCAGGAACAGCGAGAAGCTCGCGATCAGCAACAGCATCGCGGCGACGAACAGCAGCGCAATGAGGGAGTCGAGCGCGAGGTTGAATGCGTCGTCGACGAACAGGGCCACGACCACCGCGCATACCAGTACCAGACAAGCAGCGGTGAAGCCGACTGCGCGGTGAATCACGTCTGCGCGCCGGCGCAACACATCGAGCTCATGCATCAGCACCGGGCGCAGGCCTGGCCCCCCCGACAGGCGCTGCTCCAGCGTTTCGCGCCGGTCATGAATGCGGTCGAGGCGATTGTTCAGCACGCGCATCAGCATCAGCACGCCCAGTAGCAGGAAAGCGGGCGTAATGGACAGGCTGATGATGTTGCTGATGTCGCCGAACAGGGGGAGCATGGCTGGCCGTGGTTGAAGTCTCTGCAATGAGAATACACAAACCCGGGCCGGCCTGCACCCCCCAATCGAAGCTCAATCGATATTGGCGTCGTAAATCTCGGCGAATCGGTGCCGGACTTGTGTAAAGGCTGATAACACTTCCGGGTCGAAATGCCCGGGTTCGGTACGGCCGTCGCCCTCCATGATGATGGCGGATACCTGTTCATGGCTCAGGGCCGGCTTGTACGGGCGGCGCGAACGCAGTGCGTCGTACTGGTCGCACAGCATCACGATGCGGGCCGGCAGCGGCACCGCGTCACCGACCAGGCCGTTGGGATAGCCGCTGCCGTCCCAGCGTTCATGGTGGCTGAGTGCGATATCGGCGCCCATGGTCACGTAGGGCGAGCTGCCCTTGTGAAGGATCTTGGCGCCCAGCGTGCAATGGGTCTTCATCATGGCCCATTCGGCGGCATCGAACGCGCCGGGCTTGAGCAGCACCGCATCGGGAATACCGATCTTGCCGACATCGTGCATTGCCGATGCATAGAAGATCTGGTCGCAGAAAGCCTTGTCCATGCCGAGGTGCTCGGACAATTCGAGGCAGAAGAAGCTGATGCGCTGTACGTGCAAGCCGGTATCTTCATCCTTGTATTCCGCGGCCTTGACCATGGTGTAGATGGTGTCGCGGTAAGCCTCGGTCAGCTGGCGGGTGCGCTCGGCCACCTGGTCGGACAGGTTGCGGTTGTGGTCCGCCAGCTGGTCCTGAAAAGACTTGAGCCGCAGCAGGTTGCGTACCCGTGTATACAGCTCGGCCTGGTCGACCGGCTTGTTGATGAACTCTTCGACTCCGGCCGACAGTGCATGCATGCGCGACGCATGGTCGGACAGCGCCGTCAGCATGATGATCGGAATGTTGCGGGTGCGGACATCCTGCTTCAGCGCCAGCGCGACTTGCTGGCCATTCATGCCGGGCATCATGTAATCGAGGATGATCAGGTCGGGCAGGCGGCCGCGCATCTGGTTCAATGCATCCTCGCCGGATTGCGCGATCATGAATTCAAAATGCTCTATCCCCAATTGCGCCTGCAGCAGTCGGGAATTGCGCGGCTGGTCATCCACCAGCATCACGATCGGCTTGCCTTGATCGGGGTGCAGGGCGGCGATGGTATCGTCGATGTCGGTGTCGAGGCTGGTCATGTGGGGTGATCCTGATTCAATTATTGACAGTCAAAATGGGATTGGCGGGCATGTGCAGGGACTGTTCGTGGCCGGCCAGGGGCGTCAGTGAGTGATGGGCCGCAGCAGCTGGTCCGGCAGCGCGATCGGCAGCTGGCCGGCGGGCTCGGGGTCGCGCAGCGGCAGCCAGACGGTGAAGCGCGAGCCCTTGCCGGGTTCGCTTTCGACCAGCAAGGCCCCGGATTGCAGTTCGACCAGACGCCGTACCATCACCAACCCGAGGCCGGTGCCTTCATACAAGCGGCTGCGCGATGAATCGAGTTGCATGAAGGGCTGGAACAACCGGTACAGGTCGGCTTGCGCGATGCCGACGCCGGTATCGCTGACCGAGATCTCGAGGAATTCCAGGAAGGCAGAGGGCGCCAGCGCGAACAGGCGCCGTTGTTCGTTGCCCTGCTGCGATTCCACCAGGCTGCGCGGCACCAGCCGCATGGCCAGCTTGACCTGGCCGCAATCGGGCGTGAATTTCACCGCATTCGACAGCAGGTTGAAAATGATTTGCCGCGTCTTGCGCGGGTCCAGCCACATGCCCTTGAGTTCGGGCGAGATCGTCTGCACCAGCTGTATGCCACGCGCCGTCGCCTGTTCGCGCATGATGGCCATGCCGCTGGCTGCAAGGTCATTGCCATCGACCATGCCAGACTCGAGCCGCATATTGCCTGATTCGATGGTCGACAGGTCGAGGATGTCGTTGATCAGCTCCAGCAAGTGACGGCCGCTGTTGAGGATGTCATCTGCATATTCCCTGACGGTCGCATCGACCTGCCCGGCCAGCCCGTCGCGGATCACACTGGAAAAGCCGATGATGGCATTGAGCGGCGTGCGCAGTTCATGCGACATGGTCGCCATGAACTCGGTCTTCATCCGCGAGGCCTGTTCGATCTGCCGGTTCTTTTCCTCCAGCAGGCGCGCGGTTTTCTTCGACTCGCTGATGTCGCGTGCAATCGTTGACAAGGTGACGCTGCCATCCGACTGTCGGTGCGCGATCAGTACTTGCGATACCGGTACTTCCTTGCCGTCAGCTTTGACCCAGATGGTTTCGCCGTGCCAGGTGCCATGGGCCAGCGCGTGCGGAATGCCGACGCGCAGCACCTGGTTCAGCGATGCCGGACTGTAGACCCGTTCGCGCTTGATGTCGGCAGCCGGCATGTCGCCGACCCCAAGCAGCTCGCGCATGGCGCGGTTCACGTAAGCGACGCGCCCATCGGGTGTGCTCATCGCGATCAGGTCCGGCGTGCGGTCAATCACGTCCACCAGACGCCGCGCTTCGTCGGACACCTTTTGTTTGTCGTTGAAGGCTTCGCGCATGCGTTTGTACAGGAAAGGCACGGCCAGCAGCACCAGTATCAGCAATGCAAAGAAACCAAAGGCACTGATTTGCGCGCGATCAGACTCGAGCTGTTGCCTGTGCTTGAGAAGCCGCTGCTCTTCGTTGAATACGTCAGCAGCCAGCGCATCGATCTGGCGATCGAGGCCCGTGCCGGCAGAGACGTCGACGGCGGCGGGGCGAGGATGCAGTGAGGACTTCAGTTCGATGTTCCGCTCCAGCCAGTCGATGCGCGAAGCGATGATGATCTTCAGGTGGCGCACGCGCGCCGCTTGTGACGGGTTGTCTGAGACGAGATCGACCAGCACCGCCTCTTCCTTTGACAGCGAGTTCAGCGCTTGCCGGTAGCCAGACAGGTAAGTGCGGTCACCCGTAATCAGGAAGCCGCGCTGCTCCGACTCGGCCTGGTAGACGTATTGCTCAACGCGGCCGATGCTCGCAATGACTTCATGGGAATGAATCACGAAGCGCGTCGCGTCGATGCCCGTGAGTGAGAAATGCCAGGTCAGTCCGGCCAGTATCAGCAAGGCTGCGGCGCCGGCAGCGAAGCTGGTGAACAGGCGTCTTTCGAACGCAGACTGAGGAATCAGAAATTTCATCAAGCTAACCAGGGCGGAAGTCTTCGCCTGCGCATAGGCTTCAATGGTCAATGGAGCGATGGCATGCCATCAAGCAATGCAAGAAGAATTCAATGAGGCAATGGCAGCTTATTCCGATCACCGCACTCACTCTTGTGATGTATCAATGAACTAGTGACCACCGGTAACTTAGAGCGGCTTCAAAGCCCTCGGTCAGGGACTTTGCCAAACGCAAACCTCGACAACCGCAGTGATGTCTAAGATGAGGCCGGGCATCAAGGGGCAGAAGCGGCGATGGCCGCCAACAGGGACCGGTATCAGTTCGCACGAGAAATGTTGCTCTGCAGTACCTCGCAGACCCTTTAGGTCCGAAGAACAATCAAATTATTCATTTTGTTTTTTCTTGGAAATAGAATAAGTTGTCAGGCTTCCGGGCCGAGCGGCGACAGACCAGCCGGTACCGGATTAGTAAAAAAATAAAAATGAACGGAGATACTTGAGCATGGCTGCCCCCACCCTGGCCGTTCCGGCCGTCCGCAGGTCCTGAGCAGGAGCCTTCATGTCGGACATCATTCTGGAAACCAGAAACCTGACGCGCGAGTTCAAAGGCTTTGTCGCCGTCAATCAGGTGAACCTGCAGGTGCAGCGCGGACATATCCACGCCCTGATCGGCCCCAACGGTGCCGGCAAGACCACCTGTTTCAATCTGTTGACCAAGTTCCTCGCACCGAGTTCGGGGCAGATTCTGTTCAATGGCCGTGACATCACGATGGAGAAGCCGGCGCAAGTGGCGCGCATGGGCATCATTCGTTCATTCCAGATCTCGGCCGTGTTCCCGCACCTGTCGGTACTTGAGAATGTGCGCATCGGCTTGCAACGCAAGCTGGGCACGTCTTTCCATTTCTGGAAGAGCGAAGCCTCGCTCGATGTGCTCAATGAGCGCGCACGGGCCTTGCTCGATGAAGTCGGCTTGTCCGGTTTTGCCGACAGCGTGACCGTGGACCTGCCGTATGGCCGCAAGCGCGCGCTCGAGATTGCGACCACGCTGGCGATGGATCCGGAACTGATGCTGCTGGACGAACCGACGCAGGGCATGGGCCATGAAGACGTGCAGCGCGTGACCGACCTGATCAAAAAGGTATCGGCCGGCCGCACCATCCTGATGGTCGAGCACAACATGAATGTCGTGTCCGGCATCTGCGACCGCATCTCGGTCTTGCAGCGCGGCGCGATCCTTGCCGAAGGCGATTACGCCACCGTGTCGAAGAATCCCCAAGTGCTCGAGGCCTACATGGGCAGCAGCGCCGCCCTCGAGGGAGCGCACTGATGACGAAGGCACTTGAAATCACCGGGCTGCAAGCCTGGTATGGCGAATCGCACATCCTGCACGACGTGAACCTGTCGGTCGAGCAGGGCGAGGTCGTGACGCTGCTGGGCCGCAATGGCGCCGGCCGCACCACGACGCTGCGCGCGATCATGGGCCTGACCGGGCGTCGTACCGGTTCGGTGAAGATCAACGGCGTCGAAGCCATCCAGCTGCCCACGCACCGCATCGCGCATCTGGGCGTCGGCTATTGCCCGGAAGAGCGCGCGATCTTTTCATCGCTGTCGGCCGAAGAGAACCTGATGCTGCCGCCGATGCTGAAAGAAGGCGGCATGTCGGTCGCCGAGATCTACCAGATGTTTCCCAATCTTGAAGAGCGCCGCCACAGCCAGGGAACGCGCCTGTCCGGCGGCGAGCAGCAGATGCTGGCCGTCGCGCGCATCCTGCGCACCGGCGCCAAGCTGCTGCTGCTCGACGAGATTTCCGAAGGACTGGCACCCGTGATCGTGCAGGCGCTCGCGCGCATGATCCTGGCGCTGAA
>JACCED011795205.1_pt1 | contig 11194 bp, 9 predicted proteins | sample 7455021 | NCBI WGS metagenome assembly JACCED01 (sample SAMN15323456, study PRJNA562643) | freshwater metagenome | isolation source: river surface water | place: USA:Blue River Watershed | collected 2017-08-19
CGTCATCTTCTGCTTCAGCCTCTCCCTCGCCTTCTTCGATCCCTTCTTCTTCATCGGCTACCTCGTCGGCATGGCCTTCTTCGGCCTCTTCCAAGCCATCTTCATGGCCAACGCCGGCGGCGCCTGGGATAACGCCAAAAAAATCGTCGAGGTTGAACTGAAGATGAAAAACACCCCGCTCCACGCCGCGACCGTCGTCGGCGACACCGTGGGCGATCCGTTCAAGGACACTTCGTCCGTCTCCCTCAACCCCGTCATCAAGTTCACCACCCTCTTCGGCCTGCTCGCCGTCGAGATCGCCGTCAAAATGCCCGCCGCCACCAAACACCTCGTCGGCGGCGTCATTTTCGTCGTCGCGCTCGTCTTCGTCTACCGCTCGTTCTACGGCATGCGCATCCCCGTCAATCCGAGCGACGCCGACGTCGCGCCGCACCAACTCCAGAAGGGCTGACGCCGTTCCCCCTCCGACTCCCAGGCCGCGCGGCATCCGCGCGGCCTTTTTTCTGCCCGCCGCCCCCGCGACGCCGCCGTTCCGCGACCCGGTCAGGCCCCGCTCGAACCAACGGTCCGCGTCATCCAACCCCGGCAGGTCGCCGCGGCGCCGCCTTTCGTCCCGCCGGACTATTCCCGCCGGGACGCACCGTCCTTACCGGCGCCAAGCTTGTCGACGCTCAGGCCCGCTTTTTCCAGGGCCTGTGCGATCACGCCGAGCTGCTCCTGCAATTTCTTCACCGTCGCTTCCGCCTCCGCCCGCGCGCGCCGCTCCGCGCGCAGATCGCGCTCGAGCCGGGCGACGTCGGCCTTCGCCTCGTCCGCACGCGCCGCCGCGTCCTTCACTTTCGCGTTCGCCGCGGCGTTCTCCTGCTTCGCCTTCTCGATGCCGGCGACGTAGGCCGCCAGCTCCTGCTTGAAATTTCCATACGACTTCAGGATCTCGGCGATCTTCTCGTCCGCCGGATCCACCCGCGCCTCGGCCCGCGCAGCCGGCTCGGCCGCCCGCGCGTTGCTGCCCGCCTGCAGCGCCCGGTCCCTTTCGGATTTCAACTTTGCATTCGCGACCCGGAGCGCCGCCAGTTCGCGCGAGACTTCCGTCAGCTGCGCCACGGGATCCGCCGCGCCGCTCCGCGCGGCGGTTGCCGCCCCCGCTTCCCGCCGCGATCCGGTGTCGGCCGCCGCCCGCTCGTCGCGACTGTCGCGGCTTTCCCGCGCCGCCGTGGTGCTCCCGCGGCCCTCCCGCCACGAGGAACGCGGTTCCGTCGCGGCTTCGGCGGTCCTGGTCGCCGCACTTTCGGGCACCGCTTCCTTGTCCGCCGTCGCGCTCCGCTCCGATCGGGTCTCGTCCGCCGCGACGGCCGGCTGGGACGCGATCGTCGTCTCTCCGCCTTCGCCGCCCCCGGCCGTTGCGCAGCCCGTCAGGCCCATCGCACCCGCCAACGCTCCGACCAGCACCACCGGAAATATTGTCCGCATGGCCGCGAGCGAAGGCGCCGCCCCCTAACTTGGCAACGCCGGTCTCGGTCCGACGGTGCGTTTCGGGGCCGAGGCCCCGCCCGCACCGTCGCCGGCACCGGGTCAGCCCACCGTGCTGACGTTGCCGCGATATTTCTGGATCGGGCGCACGCCCACGTGCTTTTCCTTGAGTGCCTTGATGCCTTCGACCGCCGCGATCGCGCCTGTGATCGTCGTCATGATGCACACATTGTGCGCGTAGGCGGCCGATCGGATCGCGTTCTCGTCGCGGCGCGGGATCATCCCGCCCGGAGTGTTGATCACCATCTGGATCTGGCCGTTCTTGATCAGGTCCGCGGGATTCGGCCGGCCTTCGGCGATCTTCGCCACGCGCTTCACCGCCACGCCCGCATCCGCGAGCGTCTTCGCCGTGCCGCTGGTCGAGTAGATCGTGAAACCGAGCGTCTCGAGCTCGCGCGCGATTTTCACCGCCCGCGTCTTGTCCGCATCCTTCACGGAGAGGAAGACGTTGCCTTGCGTCGGCAGGCCCGGCTTCGCCGCCGCCTGCGCCTTGGCAAAGGCCACGCCCAGGTCGTCGTCCAGACCCATGACTTCGCCGGTCGAGCGCATCTCGGGCCCGAGCGCGATGGTCGCGCCGGGGAAGCGCACGAAGGGAAACACCGCTTCCTTCACGCACCAGTGCTTCGGCGTCTGCTCCTTCGTGAAACCGAGGTCCTTCAGCTTCGCGCCGGTCATCACCTTCGCGGCGAGCTTCGCCAGCGGCACACCGATGGCCTTGGCCACGAACGGCACCGTGCGCGACGCCCGCGGGTTCACCTCGAGCACGTAGAGCGTGTTGTCCTTGATCGCGAACTGCACGTTCATCAGGCCGACGACCTTCAGCTCGCGCGCGAGCTCGTAGCTCGCCTTGCGCACCGTCGCCAGCATCTCGGCGCCCAGCGTGTGCGGGGGCATCACCATCGCGGCGTCACCGGAGTGCACGCCCGCGTATTCGATGTGCTCGAGCATGCCGCCGATCACCGACGTCTCGCCGTCGCTGATGCAGTCGACGTCCAGCTCGATCGCGTCCTCGAGGAACTTGTCGATCAGCACCGGCTTGCCCGGCATCACGTCGAACACCTGGCGCACGACCGACTTCAGCTCGTCCTCGCTGTAGAGAATGAACATGCCGCGGCCGCCCAGCACGAACGACGGGCGCACCAGCACCGGGTAACCGATCTCCGCCGCCGAAGCGATGGCCGCCGCCTCGCTCATCGCGATGCGGTTCGCCGGCTGCTTCAGGCCGAGCTTGTTGAGGATGTTGACGAAGAGATTCCGGTCCTCGGCGATCTCGATGCTCTCCGGCGAGGTGCCGATGATGTTCACGCCGTTGGCCTTCAGGGCCGTCGCGAGGTTGAGCGGCGTCTGGCCGCCGAACTGCACGATCGCGCCGCTGCAGCCTTCCTGCTGGTAGATCTCCAGCACGTCCTCGAGCGTCAGCGGCTCGAAGTAGAGGCGGTCCGAGGTGTCGTAGTCGGTCGAGACCGTCTCCGGATTGGAGTGCACCATCACGCTCTCGTAGCCGATCTCGCGCAGCGCGAAGCTCGCGTGCACGCAGCAGTAGTCGAACTCGATGCCCTGGCCGATGCGGTTCGGCCCGCCGCCCAGGATCATGATCTTCTTCTTGCCGGTCGGCGGCAGCACTTCGTTCTCGTCGCCGTAACTGGAATAATAATACGGCGTGAACGCCTCGAACTCCGCCGCGCAGGTGTCGACCAGCCGGTAGGTCGTCTGCACCCCGCGCCGCTTGCGCTCGGCCCGCACCGCGGCGAGATCGCTCTTCAGCAGGTGCGCGAGCTGCACGTCGGAGAAACCGAACTGTTTCGCCCGGCGGAGGTCGTCCGTCGGCACCGACGCCAGTGTCTGCGGCCGCAGCGACTCCTCCATCTGGAAGATCTCCTGCAGCTGGTGCAGGAACCAGCGGTCGATCTTCGTCAGGTCGAAGATGCGCTCCACCGAGTAACCGGCGCGGAACGCGTGCCGGATGTAGAAAATGCGCTCCGCGTTGGGCGTGCCGAGCTTGGCATTGATCACCTTCTCCTCGACCGGCTCGTCGCCGCCGTGCTTGCCGCCGCCGCCGAAGCCGCGGGCGCCGATTTCAAGCGAACGCAGGCACTTCTGCATCGATTCCTTGAAGGTCCGGCCGATCGCCATCGCCTCGCCGACCGACTTCATCGCCGAGGTCAGCGTCGCGTCCGCGTCCGGGAATTTCTCGAACGTGAAACGCGGGATCTTCGTCACCACGTAGTCGATCGTGGGCTCGAAGCTCGCCGGCGTGAGCCGCGTGATGTCGTTGCGCAGCTCGTCCAGCGTGTAGCCGACCGCCAGCTTGGCCGCGATCTTCGCGATCGGGAAGCCGGTCGCCTTCGAGGCGAGCGCCGACGAACGCGATACGCGCGGATTCATCTCGATCACGACCTGGCGGCCCGTGTCGGGATCGATCGAAAACTGGATGTTCGACCCGCCCGTCTCGACGCCGATCTCGCGGATGACCGCAAACGACGCGTCGCGCATCGTCTGGTATTCCTTGTCCGTCAGCGTCATCGCCGGCGCCACCGTGATCGAGTCGCCGGTGTGCACGCCCATCGGGTCGAAGTTCTCGATCGAGCAGATCACGACGCACTGGTCCTTGTGATCGCGCATCACCTCCATCTCGTATTCCTTCCATCCGAGCAGGCACTCTTCCACCAGCACCTCGTGCACCGGGGAGAGGTCGAGGCCGTTTGCACAGATCCGTTCGAATTCTTCCTTGTTGTAGGCGATGCCGCCGCCGGAACCGCCGAGCGTGAAGGAGGGCCGGATGATGAGCGGGAAGGTCCCGAGCATCTCCGCCGCTTCCCGCGCTTCCTGCATCGATTTCACCGTGCGCGATTTCGCGACATCCAGGCCGATCTTGAGCATCGCCTGCTTGAAGAGCTCCCGGTCCTCGCCCTTGGCGATCGCCGCCGGCTTCGCGCCGATCATCTCGACGCCGTATTTCGCCAAAATGCCCTTCTTATCCAGCTCCATCGACAGGTTGAGCGCCGTCTGGCCGCCCAGCGTGGGCAGCAACGCGTCTGGCCGCTCCGCCGCGATGATCTTCTCCAAAAAGTCCACCGTCAGCGGCTCGATGTAGGTCACATCCGCGAACTCCGGGTCCGTCATGATCGTCGCCGGATTGGAGTTCACCAAAATCACGCGATAGCCCTCTTCCTTCAGCGCCTTGCACGCCTGGGTGCCGGAGTAGTCGAACTCGCAGGCCTGACCGATCACGATGGGACCGGCGCCGATGATGATGATGGACTTCAGGTCGGTGCGCTTGGGCATGGGCGTAGATTTCGGCGAAGGTTGGGACCGTCGAAACGCGCGGCAAGCGGGAAAGCGGCCCCCGCCCGGCCCGCGCCGAAAAATTCCCGGCCACCGTGCCGCCGCACCGGTGTCCGCCCGTCCGCGATCCGCCGTTTCCCTCCCCCGCGCCGTGCCCAATGCTCGCGTCGGGACCGCCGGAAATCCGGCGATCCAGGCGCAGGAAAGCGGCCCTTGACACCCCCGACGGCGTTCGACACCACTGACCCTCTTTTTCTCAAAGAATCATGAAACCTACATTCCGCCCGCACCGCAAAAAGCGCGCCCGCAAGATCGGTTACCGTGCCCGGATGGCCACCAAGGGTGGTCGCAAAGTCATCAAGGCTCGCCGTCTCAAGGGCCGCAAGCGCCTGACCGTCGTCTGATTCGACACCGGGGCTCCGACGAGGCTACGCGCTCCGCAGCCGGAGAATCACCGCGCCCGCCGCGACGCTCCATGCGCTTCCGCCCTGAGCAGCACCTCCGCCGCCAGAGCGATATCCGCACCACCCGCGAAAAAGGGCGCCGCATCGAAGGCCGCGCTTTCACCGTGTGGTGGAAATCCCGGGCGCCGGACCGCGCTCCCGATCTGTTGATCGCGCCGGTCCCGCCCCCAGCCTCGACTCCGGCCCACCACCGGCCTCGCGTCTGCGTGATCGCCTCCACCGCGGCTGTCGGCCACGCCGTCCTGCGCAACACCGCCAAACGCCGGCTGCGGGAAGTCTTCCGGCGGCACCAGCAGTTGCTGCCCGCCGACGTCGACCTGCTTCTCATCGCCCGCACCGGAGCGGTGTCGTGGCCGATGCCGGAGCTCGAAAAAAAATTCGCCGAGGCCTGCCGCCAGATCGCGCCCGCCGGTTTCGTCACCGGCGAAAAATGACCGCCGCTTTCGTCACCACTCTCGTCCGCCTGCCGGCCGCCGCGCTCATTTTGCTCGTCCGGCTCTACCAGCGCACGCTCTCGCCGCTGCTGCCGGTGGTCACCGCCGGCGCCTGCGGCTGCCGCTTTGCCCCCACCTGCTCGCATTATGCGGTCGAAGCGCTGCGCACCCACGGCGCCCTGACGGGCTCCGCGCTCGCCGTGCGCCGGCTCCTCAAATGCACGCCGCTGCACCCGGGCGGCGTCGATCTGGTGCCGCCCCGGCGCTCCTCCCCGCGCTGCACCCGCGTCACCGCCTGACCCGGCCGCTTGTTTTCCGGTCCGCGCCGCCTTCCTTCGCCCCTCTTCCGTCTTTCCCACCTTTCAATGGATAAAAAGAATTTCGCCATCGGCGGTGTGCTGCTCATCGCGGCCTTTGCCCTCATGTTCTTCGGCCCGAAGGCACCGCCGCCGGCGCCTGCGCCCGCCCAACCCGCGGCCACCGCGCCCGCAGCGGGACCCGAAGCGACCGCCGCCGGCGCCTCCGCCGCATCTCCGGGCGCACCCGCACCGGCTGCCGCGGCCGGCACCACCTCGTCCGCCGGGGCTCCCGCGGCCGCGATCACGCTCCTGGCCGCCGTCGCACGCGATGCCGCCGACACCCGTGTGGTCACGCTCGAAAACGAGTTCATCTCCGCCCGCCTGACGGATTTCGGCGGCGCCGTCCGGGACGTCGCGTTCAAGAAATACCCCGCGCTCCAGGGCAAACCCGATCCCTACGTCTTCAACCAGCTCCACGAAGACCCGCTGCTCGCCCTCAACGACTACCCGGGCCTCGGCCGCACCGCCCGCTACGAGGTCGTCAGCGCCGACGCCTCCGAGGTTGTTTTCCGCGCCGTGCTCGACGGCAAACTCGAGGTCACCCGCCGCTACCGTCTCTACAAGGACGGGGAAAAAGGCGCCGACCCGTATCGCATCCGCCACGACACCACGTTCCGCAATCTCACCGCCGCCACCCAGCCGCTGCCCCGCGCCGCCCTCGCCCTCGGCACCGCCGGCCTGATCGACGCCAAGGACGTCGGCCAGCACCTCAACGTCGTCAGCTCCGACGGCAACGACACCACCTTCATCGAGCGCGGCGAGCTCGAGGGCGGCGGCATCGGCGCCCTCTTCGGCTCGGGCAATCCCCCCGTCCCCGTCTTCGAGAAGCCGGGCTCCGTCGTCTGGGCCGGCACCAAGAACCAGTTCTTCACCAGCCTCTACACCGCCGACAAACCCGGCCTCGCCGTCATCGCCCGCCGCATCGAGCTCCCGGCCTTCGCCAATTCCACCGTGCCCAACATCGGGTTCACCGGCGCCGTCCGCTTCGACCTCCCCGCCCTCGCCGCGAACGGCACCGCCTCCCTCGGCGGCGTCCTCTACGTCGGCCCGCAGGAATACAAGCGCCTGGCCAAGTTCGAAAACAACGAGGACCGCGTCCTCCCCTACACCCAGTATTTCTTCAACCGCATCTTCCTCTCCGGCTACGTCGCCCCCCTGCTCAACATTTTGCTCAACGCCACCCACGGCTGGGTCGGCAATTGGGGTGTCGCCGTCATCCTGATGACGCTGATCCTCAAGATCGTCAGCCTGCCGTTCACCCTCGCCGCCTCCAAGTCCGCCAAGCGCATGGCCAAGCTCCAGCCCGAGCTCCAGGCCATCCGCGAGAAATTCAAGGACAACCCCCAGAAGCAGCAGATGGCCACGATGGAGCTCTTCAAGACCCGGAAGATCAACCCGCTCGGCGGCTGTATCCCGATTCTGATCACGTTCCCGCTCTTCATCGGCTTTTTCGCCATGCTCCAGTGCACGGCCGAGCTCCGCTACCAGCCGTTCCTCTGGGCGCACGACCTCGCCGCCACCGACACCGTCGGCCACCTCTTCGGCATCGCCTGGCTGCCCATCAACATCATGCCCATCCTCATGGGCGCCACGATGGTCGTGCAGATGCGCCTCACGCCCACGCCGTCCACCGACAACATGCAGATGAAGATGATGCAGTTCATGCCCTACATCTTCACCCTCTTCTGCTACGGCTTCTCCTGCGCCCTCGCCCTCTACTCCACGATCAACGGCCTCTTCACCATCGGCCAGCAGCTGGTGATCAACCGCATGAAGGATCCCGAGGACGCCGCCCCCGCGGTCGCCGCCGGCCCCGGCGGCAAGGTCGTCAAGAACGTCACCCCGAAGAAGAAGTAAGGTCGCCGCCGATCCGGCGTCGTCCGCCGGCCCGGTCTTTCCACTTCGGACTTTCCACGACCCACCTCCAGCGATGGCCGGCCATAACAAGTGGTCCAAAGTCAAACGGCTCAAGGCCGTCACCGACTCCCGCCGCGGCAAGGTCTTCTCCCGCCTCTCCCGCGACCTCACCCTCGCCGCCAAATCCGGCGGCGGCGATCCCGCCGGCAACGCCCGCCTCCGCACCCTCGTGCTCAAGGCCCGCGACGCCAACATGCCCGCCGAAAACGTCGACCGCGCCATCAAGAAGGGCACCGGCGAGCTGCCCGGCGTCGTGTATGAGGAGATCACCTACGAGGGCTACGGCCCCGGCGGCGTCGCCTTCGTCGTCCAGGCCACGACCGACAACAAGACCCGCGCCGCCAAAGACGTCCGCTCCGCCTTCGCCCGCCACGGCGGCAATCTCGCCAGCACCGGCGCCGTCGCCTTCCAGTTCCTCCACGCCGGCCAGTTTCTCGTCGCCCGCGACAAGCTCGCCGAAGACGCCCTGATGGAACTCGCCCTCGACGCCGGCGCCGACGACGTGCTCGCCAGCGAACACGGCTACGAGATCCGCTGCCCGCTGGCCGCCTTCGACCGGGTCTCCCACGCCCTCGAGCAGCGCGGGCTCAAACCCGAGAGCGCCGAGCTCGCCTACATCCCCGTCACCACCGTCCCCGTCGCCGACCCTGCCGTCGCCGCCGCCCTCGAGGCCCTGCACGACGCCCTCGAGGAGATCGACGACGTGCAGCACGTCTTCTCCAACGAGGACGTCGCCTGACCCGCCGCCGCGGCGCCAACCCCGCTTGGGTTCGCCGCCGCCGGCCGGATACCGGCCCGCCCCGCCGGTGCTCCGTCATAACCCGGTCGGTTACTTGCCTCGCCGGATTCTCCGGCTAGCGTCTCGATCCTTTGACATGACCGACGACCTGGAAATCGCCGCGCCGGCACCCGCCGCCACCCCGCGCCATCTGGCCCCCGGCGAAGTCGGTCTCGTCGCCCCCCGGGATTTCGTCCACCCGCGCCCGTTCACCTTCAAGAGCGGCCAGGTCATCCCCGGCTTCACCCTCCGCTACGAGACCTACGGCACGCTCAACGCCACCCGCGACAACGCCGTCGTCATCTGCCACGCCCTCAGCGGCGACCACCACTGCGCCGGCTGGCACAGCCCCGCCGACAAGAAACCCGGCTGGTGGAACAACCTCGTCGGCCCCGGCAAAGCCGTCGACACCCGCCGCTTCTTCGTCGTCTGCGCCAACGTCCTCGGCGGCTGCCAGGGCTCCACCGGGCCCTCCTCCCTCAACCCCGAGACCGGCCGCCCCTACGGCATCGATTTCCCCTTCGTCACCATCCGCGACATGGTGCGCGCCCAGCGACTCCTGCTCGACCACCTCGGCGTCGCCGAAGTCCACACCGTCATCGGCGGTTCGATGGGCGGCATGCAGGCGATGCTCTTCGCCATCGAGCATCCCGCCTTCATCCGCCGCGTCCTCGTCATGGCCACCACCGGCCGCGAGAGCGCCCAGGCCATCGCCTTCAACGAGGTCGGCCGGCAGGCCATCATGCAGGACCCCGCCTGGAACCGCGGCGCCTACCCGCGCGACGCCGGCCCCCGCGTCGGCCTCGCCATCGCCCGCATGATGGCGCACATCACCTACGTCTCCGACGCCTCGATGGACCGGAAGTTCGGTCGCAAGAAAAAGGATACCGCCACCGGCGACGCCTACACCTTCGACATCCAGTTCGAGGTCGAGAGCTACCTGCGCCACCAGGGCCAGAGCTTCATCAACCGGTTCGACGCCAACTCCTACCTCTACATCACGCGCGCCCTCGACCAGTTCGACCTGGAACACGCCTACGGCTCCCTCGAAAAGGCGTTCGGTCTCATGGAGGCCGAGATGCTGGTCGTCGGCTTCACCAGCGACTGGCTCTTCCCGCCCGGCCAGAACCGCGCCCTCGCCCTCGCCATGCTCCGCGCCGGCAAACGCGCCAGTTACGCCGAGCTCGACACCGATCTCGGCCACGACTCCTTCCTCCTCGAATCCGAGGAACTCTACTCGCTCGTCCGCGGCTTCCTCGAGCGCGACCAGCCCTACGTCTTCGACTACTCGATCTGAGTCGCCGCCCCGCCCGCCCGCTCCCGCCATGACCCGTCTCGTCGAAAAACGCACCGTCGATATGCAGATCATCGGCGACTGGGTGGAGCCCGGCACCCGCGTGCTCGACCTCGGCTGCGGCCCCGGCGTGCTGCTCGACTACCTCGTGCAGAAAAAGCAGGTCAACGCCGTGGGCGTCGACCTCGACTTCGCCAAGATCACCGCCTGCGTGCGCCGCGGACTCGCCGCCTACCAGGGCGACATGACGTCTTTCATGCGGTCGTTTCCCGAGAAACACTTCGATCGCGTCATCTGCTCGCGCACCGTCCACGAGCTCGCCGATCCCACCGCCGTCATCTCCGAAGCCCTCCGCGTCGGCCGCACGCTGACCGTCGGCTTCGTGAACCACGGTTTCTGGAAAAACCGGGTCAACATGCTGCTCCGCGGCCGCAAGATCCGGAACGAGGTTTACAAGACCGAGTGGTTCGAGAGCCGCCCGGCCAACCCCGTCACGATCGCCGACTTCGAGGATTTCTGCACCGCCAAGGGCATCCGCATCGCCCGCCGCGCGCACCTGTCGGGCAACTGGCACACCCCGTGCCGCACCCTGCCCAACCTCTTCGCCGGCTTCGCCCTCTACGACCTCGCCCGCTGACCCGCCCTTCGGCCCGGTCGCCGGCGCACCCGCGCCGCCCGCCGCCGCCGGGTTCCCTGATCGATTGCCGCCCTGCTGTCCGGCCGCCGCCCCGCGACCCGCTTCGCACTGTCCGCGGACGCGTGTCCCAATCGCGCTCGCAGCCTTGTCTCCCGCCGGCGATTCTGCGCCATTCGTGCCCTTCGCGCGTCCCCTTCCGCCATGTCCGCCATCAACCGCTTCCTCCTCGAAAACAACCTTCGCATCGCGACGAATCCCTGCGTCAGCCCGGACTTCTGCCTCGATTGGCCGTCGCTCCGCGCCGAGCTGAAGGCGAGCACGGAGCTCAAAGTCTATCCCAAGAGCCGTTTCGAGACCGCCGCCGGCGCGTTCACGCTCGTCGAAAACACCCACGGCGACTGCGCCTGGCGCCTCCAGGGCCGGACCGACGCGCTCGCCGACGGCGTCGACCTTTCCGACGGCACCCAGGCCTTCCCCGCCACCTTCGCCAATCTCC
>JACCED010249144.1_pt1 | contig 11190 bp, 6 predicted proteins | sample 7455021 | NCBI WGS metagenome assembly JACCED01 (sample SAMN15323456, study PRJNA562643) | freshwater metagenome | isolation source: river surface water | place: USA:Blue River Watershed | collected 2017-08-19
TCACCGGATTTGATGCATCTGCCTTGACCCACGGGGATCTCTTGCAAAGGTGTTTTCCAGTTGGGCATGACACCATTTCCTCTTGGGTAACGAATGGAAAATGGCCCGCCATAGTGGGATGCTGTATACATCAGATTGCGTAATTCTTCCTCATTCATTGGTGATGAGACTACCAGATTGGGAACGCAACGGAAATACGCGATGTCGTAAGCTCCGTGGTGGGTAGGACCATCTGCACCGGCAAAGCCAGCACGATCCAAGCAAAATACCACAGGCAAATTTTGAAGGCACACATCATGGACCACTTGGTCATAGGCGCGCTGCATAAAGGAAGAGTAAATGTTGCAGAAAGGAACAAGTCCTTGAGTAGCCATCCCCGCAGAGAAGGTAACCGCATGCTGCTCGGCAATGCCTACGTCAAAGGCACGGTCAGGCATGGCCGCCATCATCAGGTTCATTGAAGAGCCCGAAGGCATGGCTGGGGTTACCCCCATGATGCGCGCATCTTTTTCTGCAAGTTCAATTAGAGTGTGCCCAAACACATCTTGGTATTTGGGAGGCTGCGGGCTGCTTGGTGTTTTTTTGTGTATCTCTCCTGTCAGCTTGTCAAATGTTCCTGGAGCATGCCAGGTAGTTTTGTTCCCACTTTCTGCCGGGCCATAACCCTTTCCTTTAACGGTAATGCAGTGGAGGATTTTTGGTCCTGGAATATCTTTGAGGTCGCGTAGAATCTCTACCAAGTGATCCACATCGTGCCCATCTACAGGCCCAAAGTATCGTAGGTTGAGGGATTCAAAGAGGTTGCTTTGCTTCAGCACTGCTGACTTGATTGCCCCTTCTACTTTGGAAATAATTTCTTGTGCACTGCTACCAAACTTGCTCAGTTTACCCAACACATTCCATACCTCGTCCTTCACCTTGTTGTAGGTGTGCGAAGTAGTGATGTCTGTCAAGTAATCCTTCAAGGCGCCCACATTGGGATCGATAGACATGCAATTGTCGTTAAGGATAATGAGCAAGTTAGTTCCGCTCACACCTGCATGATTTAAGGCTTCAAAAGCCATACCTCCAGTTAGGGCTCCATCACCGATGACTGCTACATGCTGCAAGTCAGTTCCCTTGTATTTGGAGGCCATAGCCATGCCCAGTGCCGCAGAAATAGAGGTGCTGGAGTGACCTACGCCAAAGGTATCGTAGTTACTTTCCTTACGCTTTGGAAACCCTGAAATACCTCCATACACACGATTCGTGTGAAAGACATCTCTTCTACCGGTCAAGATTTTATGCCCATAGGCTTGGTGTCCCACATCCCAGACCAACTGGTCTTCAGGGGTGTTGAGTACGTAATGGAGGGCTACTGAAAGCTCAACCACACCCAAACTCGCCCCAAAATGGCCGCCATACACCGATACATTATCGATGATAAATTGGCGAAGCTCCTGACTAATCTGAACTAAAGAATCTTTGGAAAAATTCTTCAAATCAGCAGGGCTATTGATTTGGGCTAGTAACGGACCGGGTTGGATGTGCATCGGCAAAGGGTTATTGTCAAGAAAGATTAACTTTTTTGCTGTCCTGTTTGTTTGAAAATACAGCAGAATCAAAGTGACTCTTTCCAAATTCTAGTCTTAAGAATTCGATGAATTGAATATCTTTGACTAGGAGTAAACAAAATTAATCCAATTAATTAAATATCCCGTGAGTTTCGAAATCAAATTACCCTTGTTCGAAGGTCCCTTCGATCTCATGCTCTTTTTTATAGAGCGGGATGAACTGGATATTTACGACATTCCCATTTCCAAGATCACCAATGATTTTTTGGATTATGTCCATCAATTGGAAACATTAGAAATTGAGGTGGCCAGTGAATTTATCCTCTTTGCGGCCACGCTCATGAAGATTAAGTCCCGAATGCTGCTCCCTAGGCCGGAAGTCAATGAGCAGGGAGAAGTCATCGATCCTCGAGAAGAACTCGTACGTAACCTTCTTGAGTACAAAAAATACAAGTCAGTTGTAGAAGAGCTTTCTGCACTAGAGCAGGATCGCTTATCCAAAGAAAAGCGAGGAAACCTGGTCAAAGAACTTCAGGAATTGAGTAGGTTGGAAGATGTAGAAGGGGAATTGCAACACTTGGATCTCTACAAACTACTCAATGTCTTTCAAAAATGCATGTCTCGTCATGCATTGCGGACAGATGAACCCAAACATACCATCATCCAATATCCTTACACCATTGAACAACAGAAGGAGTTTGTTCTTGAAAAAATCAGTTTCAAGAAGCAAGTTCCTTTTACCGAATTAATCGCCTACAAACCGGAAAAAATCTTTGTAATCTATACTTTTTTGGCCATTCTTGAGTTGCTACAGCTTTCGGCATTGACCCTGATCCTAGGGGAGGGCTACAACAATTTTTGGGTAGAAAAAATCGAACCTGTCGCCACGGAAGTATGAAGTTAAATAACAAAAAGATTTTCCAAACCCTCAACCCAAATAAGGTTTGGTGGCCAATAATTATTGGATTGGGTATTGTTTTCGCCCTGTTTTATTTTGACCCAAACCTAACTTCAGAAAATTTGAAGGTGGTGGTGGACGCCTCTCCCCTATTTATTTTCCTATCCATCTTGGTTATCTTCTTTCGGGATTTTGGCTACGTCTACCGAATTCGTGAGATCACCGACCGGCAGCTCACCTGGACCCGATCCATCTATGTGATTATTCTCTGGGAATTTGCTTCTGCAGTGACGCCCTCTGTGGTGGGGGGGACAGCAGTAGCCATGTTTATCCTAAACAAGGAAGGCATCAAAATGGGTAAGGCTATTGCTTACGTGATGGTGACGGCTATTTTGGACAACCTCTTCTTCGTCATTGGCGCACCCATCATCTTGTATTTGGCACAGGATAATATTTTTCCAGAAAATGCATTACTAGAATCGCAACTCGGCAGTAGCCTTCAAGCCATTTTTTGGATCAGTTATTCGCTCTATGCTTCCTACAGTTTTGTGATGGCAGCAGCCTTGTTTTACAGACCTCGCGTATTCAAGTGGATTTTGATCAAACTATTTTCAATTCGATTTCTTCGGCGCTGGAAGCACGATGCACAGGAATATGGAGATCAAATTATCGAGGCCTCCAAACAGCTCGCTGGAAAACATTATTCCTACTGGCTAAAAATCGTGGGAGCCACCATCTTCGTTTGGTCTTCCCGCTACTTGATGCTCAATGCGCTGATGGGTGCATTTGTACCTTTAGATCTATTTGACAACATCATCGTATTTGCCCGCCAGGTGATCATGTGGATTGTTATGATGATTTCCCCAACACCAGGAAGTAGCGGAACAGCTGAGTTTTTCTTCGGCGTATTTTTCGAGCAGTTTTTGCAGAAATATACCTTTGTAACCAGCATCATTTGGAGATTGCTTTCCTACTATCCGTATTTGATTTTGGGGGCGATCTTCCTACCGCGCTGGGTACGTCAAGTATTCTTTAACAAGAAAAAAGAGTTAAGCTAAATGTTGACCGTCCTCACACGATCCCTTTTAGAACAAATCACTGGAGGTAAGGGCCTGGGAAAGGATCCTGGCCAACCTATCGCACAAATCAGCATTGATTCGAGACAGGTTCTCCATCCCGAACAAACGTTATTTGTAGCTCTAAAAGGGGCAAAAGCAGATGGAATATCATTTGTGTCAGAGCTATTGGACTTAGGAGTAGCCTATTTTTTGGTGGATCAACAAGCTAGTATTCCTTCAATTTGGCTCGAAAAGGGCTATTTTATCCAAGTGAAGGATACACGAGCTGCGCTTCAATCCTTGGCCTCCTACCAACGTGCTCAATTCACCAAACCAGTGGTGGGCATCACGGGAAGCAATGGCAAAACCATCGTGAAGGAATGGCTTGGGCAGGTGCTAAGCCAACAGTTTGCGGTAGCAAAAAGCCCTAAAAGTTACAATTCCCAAGTGGGGGTACCCCTATCCATCTTCGGCATTCAATCCTACCACCAGGTGGCCATCTTGGAAGCCGGTGTATCCAAAACAGGGGATATGGATACCTTGGCAAAAATGATCCAACCTGGATTGGGGATTTTCACCAACATTGGGTCGGCACATGAGGAAGGATTCCCTGGGATGAAAGAGAAGATTGCCGAAAAGCTCAAACTATTTGCAGGAGTCAACTTACTCCGGTATTGCAGGGATCATGACCTACTGGCACAGGAAATTGAGCAACAGGTGCCTGCTGAAAATCGCATCTCGTGGTCCAAAAAAGCAGGGGCAGACTACAGCGTATCTTGGAAAAGCCAGGATACCAGCTCACGAATTGTGGTCATGAAAAATGACCTTCAAACGCTAACCTTTCAGGTGCCCTTTACCGACCAGGCTTCTTTGGAAAACGTCACCCACGTAATCCTTGCTGCACTGAGTTTGGGTCAGGAAATTCATAAAATACAAGAAGGACTCAGTCACCTCAAGCCTGTGGACATGCGTCTGACGCTCAAGCCAGGACTCAACGAGTCCCTCCTGATTGACGACACCTACAACAATGACCTGGCTGGTCTGAAGGTAGCCCTTGAGTTTATGAGTCAGCAACGACCCAAACGCTCCAAAATCCTCATTATTTCAGACCTACTCCAGCAAGGGCTTCCTGAAAAAGTCTACAAAGAGGCAGCCGAATTGATTCGCTCCTACAGCATCGATCACGTGATCGGGGTGGGAACCCAGATTCAGCATCTGGAAACCTTCCTTGGAAAAGGAATGCGCACCTACTCCAACACAGAGCAGCTCCTGCAAGAACTTCAGCCGGAGCAGTTTCAAAACGACCTCATCCTCATCACCGGGGCTCGTGAATATGCATTTGAGCGGGTAGTGAACCGGCTTCAGCAGCGCATCCACGGCACCACCTTGGAGATCAACTTGAATGCCCTGACCCATAATTTCAATTTTTACAAACGACAGCTTGCCCCAGGCACCCGAGTCATGGTGATGGTCAAAGCCTTTGCCTACGGGGGAGGCGCCGCAGAAATCGCAAATCACCTGCAAACTTTGGGAGCTGATTACTTGGCAGTTGCCTACACCGATGAGGGGGTTAGCCTCCGCAAACAAGGCATTCAACTGCCGATCATGGTGCTGAATCCGGTGGAAGAATCCTTTGATTTGCTGTATCAATACCAACTCGAGCCTGTGGTATTTAGCCCAGAATTTTTCAGGAAACTGGGGATTTTTGCGCAGCATCAAGCCCTTCAACTTTCCATTCATCTGGACCTTGACACCGGTATGAACCGGCTAGGATTTGAGGCCGCTCAACTGGAAGAACTGAAGTCCTTAATCCAGCAGTACCCACAATTGCATCTTGCGAGTTTGTACACACACTTGGTGGGCGCGGATGAGGAAGCACATCATGATTTTTCGTTGCAGCAGCTGGAGCAGTTTATGAAAATGAGCGAATCCATTTGTTCAGTTCTACCCTACCGTCCCCTGCGCCATGCACTCAACTCGGCAGGGATTGTGCGGTACCCAGACTACCAACTCGACCTCGTTCGCTTGGGAATTGGGCTGTATGGGGTAGAAGTAACAGGCAAGCACGACCGCTCCTTGAAGGCCGTCAGCACCTTGAAGACCACCATTTCCCAACTCAAAACCATCGCTCCAGGAGCTACTGTTGGCTATTCCAGAAAAGGGAGTTTGCCCGAAGGAGGTCGAATCGCCACCTTGGCTATCGGCTATGCAGACGGCTACGACCGGAGATTTTCCCAAGGGAAGGGCTATGTTCTGATCCATGGCAAGAAGGCCCCCGTGATCGGCAATGTCTGCATGGATATGGTCATGGTGGATGTAAGCGCTATTCCTGAAGCCAAGGCGGGAGATGAAGCCATCGTCTATGGAGAGCAGATTTCATTGAAGGAGCTGGCCGATCAAATTGGAACCATCCCCTACGAACTGCTTACCAACATCAGTGGACGCGTCAAGCGGGTGTATTATCTGGATTGAAAACTGTAGGTAACCTTAGGGCAGCGATTTTTTCCAACCCAAGTCTTGGGAAGCGTAAATGCTTCCCCTTCCGCTAAAAATAAAGGCCACCAAACAGGCAAACCCCAAGTAAATCCCTGCTTCCAGGCCAAACAATTCCATCCCCATCATGGTACTGGCCAAAGGAGTATTTGTAGCTCCGGCAAACACACTCACAAATCCACATCCAGCCAAAAGTGCTAATGGAAGCGGAATGTAGGTGGCCAGTGCATTGCCCAAGGTGGCCCCCGTAAAGAAAAGTGGGGTAACCTCTCCTCCTTTAAACCCAGAGCCTAGTGTCAATGCGGTCAAACCTGTTTTCGCCAAAAAATCATACCAGGGGAGTGGCGTCTCGAAGGCCTCCACAATCCGTGGAATTCCCAAACCTATGTAGGTGTATGCCCCGGTGATGTACACAATTCCAGCCACCAAAACTCCGCCTAGTAGTGGCCGAAGCGGGGGATACGAAATGCAGTTGAAAAGTCGACTTACTCCATGACCCACCTCCACAAATAGGCGGGCTGCCAAGCCAAAGACAATCCCTGCTGGAATCATCCAGCCCAAGTTGATCAGGGTATGAGGAGCCACATCAGGAATAGCGTAGGCGGTATGTCCAATACCCCATACCCAATCGCAAACCCAATAGGCCGTAAACGCAGACCAGAAAGCCGGAAAAATGGTGTTTGGATCTATTTTTCGGCGAAAAAACCATTCCAGAGAAAATACCGCTCCTGCCAAGGGAGTGCCAAACACGGAGGCAAATCCCCCAGCAACTCCACAAATCAGAAGCGTCTTGCCAGTCTGTGCATCAAGGGACCATCGCTTGCCTAATTGGGCTGCTAAGGAAGCACTCATCTGCACTGCTGTTCCTTCTCTGCCGGCCGAGCCCCCAAAAAGATGGGTAATCAAGGTACCAAACAATACAAAAGGAGCCAACCACAAAGGCAGGACCGGCTGAGGACTATATAGTCCCTCTAAGATCAAATTGTTGCCTTTTTCTACGCCATACCCATAGCGATGGTAGCCGTAGCCAATCCCAAATCCTGCAAGGGGAAGTAGCGCCAAAAGCCATAGGTGGGCATCACGAACCTGACCTACCCAATCCAAGGAAAGCAAAAAAATAGCGGAGGCAGAGCCCGACATGGTTCCAATGCAAGCGCCAATGGCAATCCAAAAAAGAATGTATTTCAACAAGGTAATTGGGGTTGTATAGCCTTTGCGTACAAAGAAAAGGGGATTTTAAAGAATTACAGGGACAAGAAATACTTTTTTAAGCCTGTTTCTGAGATTTTTAGGATATAAGTTTCCCGGCAAGCAACCAATTGCTGCACAAATGAGTTATCCACAAAATACGCGTTCATGAAAAACATTCTAATCACTGGAGGCTCAGGACTAGTTGGGAAGCAACTTACCACCTTGCTGGAGCAAAAAGGGTATGCAGTGGCTTGGCTTAGCAGAAAACCACAGCAGCACAGCCATTTTCTCTGGGATGTAGCGCGTCAGGAAATAGATCCGCAAGCCCTGGAATGGGCTGATGCAGTGGTACATTTGGCTGGTGAGGGAGTAGCAGAAAAGCGCTGGACGGCGGAACGAAAGCAGGCCATTCTTCGCTCACGAACCGAAAGCACCGCCCTATTGCACCGAGCCATACAGCAGGCAATTGATAAGCCAAGCACCTTTATATCTGCCTCAGCAGTGGGATTTTATGGATTTGATACCGGCGCTGCACTTGTGGATGAGAGCGGTACTTCTGGAAAAGATTTTTTGGCAGAGGTGGTGGTGGCCTGGGAAAAAGAGGTTAAAAAGATTGAAGCCTTGCCACTTCGATGTGTCATCCTCCGAATCGGCATCGTCTTGGATGCACAGGGAGGAGCATTAGCCGAAATGCTCAAGCCCCCGGTGGCTGCACCTTTGGGTTCGGGTGCACAGTGGATGAGTTGGATCCATGTAGAAGACTTGGTGCGTATGTTTGTTTTTGCACTTGAAAAAACCACACTTCAAGGCATTTACAATGCGGTGGGACCAAATCCCGCCACCAACCAGCAACTGACCAAGGAAGCGGCTGCGGCCAAGGGCAAACCCTATCTTGGGATCGGGGTGCCAGGAGTTGTACTGAAGTTGGTCTTAGGAGAAATGGCTGCCATGGTCCTAGGCGGCAATCGCGTGTCTAGCCAAAAGATTCAAAAGGCAGGCTTTGAATTTGAATTTCCTGAGTTGAAAGGGGCGCTGAGGAATATTTTTTCAAATTGAATTTTCCATTTCAATTTTCACTGATTAGTGCTGTTTGATGTTTTTTTTAACCATCAGTCCTAAATTGTTTTTTTTAATCTCAGGAATAAGGACTTTAGGGAAAGATTTACACCTGAAGTATGAAAAATATCATCGTTGTGCTACTGCTAGCACTAATCAGTCAATTTGGCTTCGCCCAAGACCTGAGCTACTACCTACCCAAAGGCTATACCTACAATCCAAAAGTCCCTACTCCCAAGCAGGTACTGGGCTATGAAGTAGGCGAGTGGCATGTGACCCACGACCAACTGGTCATGTATATGAAGGCCGTCGCTGCCGCTTCAGATCGAGTTAAATTTGAGGAAACCGGGCGTTCTTACGAAAAGCGACCACAGACACTATTGACTATAAGCGCTCCCGCCAACCTGGCCAAGCTGGACCAAATCAAAGCAGAGCGCGCCAAACTTCGAGACCCTGCCGCTTTGGTCAATATTGCCAATATGCCCGCGGTACTTTTTATGGGCTACTCCGTCCATGGAAACGAACCCAGTGGTGCCAATGCAGCATTACTTGCTGCCTATCACTTTGCTGCCGCCAATGAAATTGAAGCAGACCTCAAGGACATGGTGCTCCTTTTGGATCCAGCCATCAACCCGGATGGACTCAATCGCTTTGCTTCCTGGGTCAACTCCCACAAGGCGTATAACATGAATGGAGATCCAGCGCAGCGTGAACTCAACGAGGCCTGGCCTCGAGGACGCACCAACCACTACTGGTTTGACCTCAACCGCGACTGGCTGCCAGTACAGCATCCTGAATCTAGAAATCGCGTACGCGTATTCCAAAGCTGGCTACCGAACGTGCACTTGGACTTCCATGAGATGGGCTCCAATAGCACCTTCTTTTTTCAGCCTGGTGTCCCTTCCCGCGTTCACCCTTTGACACCCAAGAAAAACTTCGAGTTGACCGAGAAGATCGGAACCTACCATGCCAAAGCCTTGGACCAAATCGGTTCGCTGTACTACAACCAGGAAAACTACGACGACTTCTACTACGGCAAGGGATCCACCTATCCGGATGTGCAAGGCTCTGTAGGCATCTTGTTTGAGCAGGCTAGTTCCAGAGGACACCTTCAAGAAACGGACAATGGCATGCTCAGCTTTCCGTTTACAATCCGCAACCAGTTTACCGCTAATCTATCCTCTTACCAAGCCACCAAAGAAATGCGGGTGGAGCTCAACCAATGGATGAAAGATTTCTACACAGACATCAAAAAAGAAACCGATGCAGACATCAATAAAGCCTATATTTTTGGTGCAGCGGAGGAAGATGCACGGAGTTATCATTTGGCGGACTTGATTCTACAGCACGACATCAAGCTCTTTTCCCTCAAGGAAGACTTGGTCATCAACGGCAAGCAGTTCAAAAAAGAAAACTCCTACATCGTACCTGCCGACCAGCCGCAATACCGCTTGATCAAGGCCATGTTTGAAACGCGAACTACCTTCCAAGACAGCTTGTTTTACGACATTTCAGCATGGACCTATCCCATGGCTTTTGGCGTAGACTTTATGGCATTGAATAGCCGCATTGTGAACCTAGCCAACGTCAGTCCTGTGGATAAGTCTAGTTTTGCACAAGCTCCAGGCAAGGTGGTCGGCTCCGCCGGCGCCTACCAATATGCGATGGAGTGGACCGATTACTATGCACCAAAGGCAGCCTATCAGTTGTTGAAGGCTGGACTTTTGGTGAGGGTAGCCACCAAAGAATTCTCCACTGCAGCAGGGAAAACCTTTGGCAGGGGCACCTTGCTGATTGACAAGGGCGAAAGCGGACTTGATTCGCAAGCCTTCTTCAAGAAGCTAGAGGAAATCGCCCGATTTGCACATGTGGATATCCACGCTTTGACGACCGGGTACACGCAGGGAGCAAACCTAGGTTCTACCTTTATGCTTCCCTTGAATACACCTACCATCGCTCTTTTGGTCGATGGGGGTGTGGATAGCGGAGAAGCTGGAGAGATCTGGCACCTGCTCGATCAGCGCATGCAAATGCCGGTAACCCTACTGCCTTTGGAATCCGTAAGCGGCACCAACTTGGATCGCTACTCGGTCATCTTGATGGCTGATGGAAGCTACGGGCAACTGGGACAGTCGGGTGCTGCAGCCCTCAAGACCTGGGTGAGCAAAGGCAATACCTTGGTGGCCAAAGGAGGCGCGCTTCGCTGGTTGGCCCAAAATGAAATCGGAAATTTCACCTTCAGAAAGGTGGATAACGCGGAGAAAGGTTTGCAGAAAAGCTATGCGGACTTTGAAAATGCTACCGGAGCCAAGCAAACTTTTGGAGCCATTTTCAAATCTACTTTGGACACCAGCCATCCGATCGGCTATGGCTATGTGAGCAAAGACCTTTTCACCTTCAGAAATGATAATTTCTTCCTAGAGCCCTCTACCAATCCCTATGCTAACCCGCTAGTTTATACTAGAGATCCTTTGGCGTCGGGTTACCTGCACCCAAGCAACTTGCCTGGAGTACAGGAGAGCGCAGTGATTCGTGTAGCTAGTCAAGGCAGAGGAAGGATTGTAGGGTTTGCAGACAACCCTAACTTCCGTGCCTTCTGGTTTGGGACCAACAAGCTGTTTATGAATTCCATTTTCTTCGGTCAAGTGATTGACGGAGGAACTGCCCGCTAAATTTCAAATCCCAGCACATGCTGGGATTTTCTATTCCTTATGCTATTCTTAGATTCTATGAAAAAAATTAGTCTGTTTCTTTTCGCTTTGCTGATGTGCGGAGGCGCTCTAGTAGCTCAAGAAATGAGTTTTGAGTCCTACAATCCTCCATCTACGCTCAAGGTGCCTCAGCATCCGGTGACGCGAGCAAAGTTTCCCTTTATCGATATCCACAGCCACCAAGGAGGCGTCAACAAATCCAAGATCGATCAGCTCTCCGGAGAAATGAA
>JACCED010369795.1_pt1 | contig 11189 bp, 10 predicted proteins | sample 7455021 | NCBI WGS metagenome assembly JACCED01 (sample SAMN15323456, study PRJNA562643) | freshwater metagenome | isolation source: river surface water | place: USA:Blue River Watershed | collected 2017-08-19
TTGAATGGCATAAGGAAGGGTAGCATTGGTCAGCGCTAGGGTAGAGGTATAAGGTACAGCTCCCGGCATATTGGCTACACAGTAGTGAACCACATCGTCGATGATGTAGGTAGGATTTTCATGGGTAGTAGGCTTACAGGTTTCGATGCAGCCTCCTTGATCTACTGCTACATCCACCAGTACCGCACCTTTTTTCATATCCTTCAACATGTCTTTGGTGATTAGATGTGGAGCTTTTGCCCCAGGAATCAATACCGCGCCTACGATTAGGTCTGCTTGCTTGATTTGCTCACGAATGTTGTACTCGTTAGACATCATGGTCTTCACATTGGCAGGCATGACATCTGCCAAGTAGCGCATTCTTGGAAGGGACACATCCATGATGATCACATCGGCACCAAGTCCGGCAGCCATCCAGGCCGCTTGGGTACCCACAATACCACCACCTAGGATCAACACTTTGGCTGGAAGTACTCCTGGTACGCCGCCCAAAAGAATTCCTCTACCGCCCAATGGTTTTTCGAGGTAGTTGGCACCTTTCTGGATGGCCATTCTACCGGCAACTTCGGACATAGGTACTAAAAGTGGAAGGCTTCGATCTGCTTTTTCTACTGTCTCATAAGCCAAACAAATCGCTTTGCTCGCCACCATGGCCTTGGTTAACGGTTCGTAGGAAGCAAAGTGAAAATAAGTAAATAGAAGTTGATTCGGCTTAATTAAGCTATACTCTGATTCAATCGGTTCTTTCACCTTCATGATCATTTCAGCAATTTGGTAGGTGGCTTCGATGCTTGGCAAAATGCTTGCACCTGCTGACTTGTAGTCTTCGTCAGAAAAACCACTTCCAAGACCTGCAGTCTGTTGAACATAGACCTGATGGCCTCTTTTGATTAATTCTTTGGCGCCCGCAGGAGTAAGCGCTACTCGATTTTCGTTGTTTTTGATTTCCTTAGGAACACCTATAATCATGGCTAAGTCGATTTGGATTTATAGTACTTCCGCAAAGATACTAAGCAAAATAGGTTTGAACAGCCACCTAAGAAATACTATTTGGTAGGGATTCTGTTTTTAAGTGATTTTCAAAAGTTTATTCCATTTTATCCAAGAAAGCTTTACTTAATTTTAAAAAAGGAGCGATTCTGAAAAAATATTTTGATTTTTTTTTAGAACCCACTAAAAATCAGAATGGGATAATCTTGCGCAAACCCTTATCAAAGAATTATTTCTGACATTTTTACGGAATAAAATTTTGTTAAATTACCTATTTATAAAAAATACCAAATTTTAAATAGGTGTATTCCTGAAATAAAATTTGCACATATACAGTTAATGCCTAATTTTGATCCCAGCAAGTAAACCCAGAGTGTAACGATTGAGAAAAGTTCAACCTATGGCGGGAAAAATTCAAGATCAAGTGCAGCAGGCGTCCACCATTCAGCGAAATCAGATTTTAGAAGATTTTAAATGGGCAGTTACCAGTAGACACGCTTCCCTCATGGGAAGAAAAGAAGTGTTTATGGGGAAGGCCAAGTTTGGAATATTTGGTGATGGCAAAGAGCTAGCCCAGATAGCTATGGCCCGCGTTTTTCAAAAAGGTGATTTTAGAGCAGGTTATTATCGGGACCAAACGTTCATGATGGCCTTGGGCGAATTGACTGTTCAGCAGTATTTTGCTCAACTGTATGCCCATACCAATGTAGAAGCAGATCCAGCTAGTGCTGGACGCTTGATGAATGGGCATTTTGCTACGCGATCCTTAAATGAGGATGGCAGCTGGAAATCCTTGACCGCTCAATACAATTCAGCAGCTGATATTTCTCCCACAGCGGCACAAATGCCGAAGCTATTGGGGTTGGCATTTGCTTCCAAACTCTATCGAAATAACAAGGCATTGAAAGACATGACTGACTTTTCAGTTCATGGAAATGAGGTAGCTTGGGGTACCATTGGCAATGCGTCCACCTCTGAAGGGATGTTTTTTGAATCGCTCAATGCTGCTGGAGTACTTCAAGTGCCCATGGTGGTGGCAGTGTGGGACGATGGATTTGGTATATCTGTACCTCAAGAATTTCATACCACCAAAGGCAGTATTTCAGAAGCTTTACTTGGTTTGCAGCGTACCGCCACAGAGAAAGGTTTTGAGATTCTTCGGGTAAAGGGTTGGGATTACGAAGCTTTGAATCAGGCTTTTGCCACTGCTGCACGATTGGCTCGTGAAGAGCATGTGCCAGTATTACTTCATGTCGAGGAAATGACACAGCCACAAGGCCATTCTACCTCAGGTTCCCACGAGCGATACAAGACGAAGGAAAGATTGCAATGGGAAAAAGACTGGGATTGCATACTTAAGTTTCGAGAATACATAATTTCTTCTGGATTTGCCTCTGCGGATCTCTTGGATGAGATTGAAGCTGAAGTGAAGGGAGAGGTGAAGCGACAAAAAGATGCAGCTTGGAATGAATTCAATGGAGAAATAAAGGTAGAATTAGAGCAGGCACTTGCATTAATTCGGAATACAGCTGAAAAATCATCACGCAAAATTTCTTTGCTTCAGCTGGCAGACGACCTCAAAAAAACGATCAATCCGATTCGGAAAGATGTGGTCAGCACCGTTCGAAAGTGTTTGTTTCTCCTTCGTGCTGAAAGTGAGGATATCAAGCAGGAACTAGCAAATTGGTATCTTCAACTTCAAGAAAAAAATCAGGACCGATACAATAGTCATTTGTACAGTCAAACTGCGTATTCAGTAGGGCATTGTAAAGAGATTCCTGCTCAGGTAACCGAAGATTCTCCTTTAGTGGATGGGCGAGAGATTCTCCAAGCATTTTTTGACTATACCCTCGAACACAATCCTCGATTTTTTGCCTTAGGTGAGGATGTAGGGAAGATTGGCGATGTGAATCAAGCTTTTGCGGGATTGCAAACCAAGCATGGGGATTGGCGCGTGATGGATACGAGTATTCGAGAATGTACAATCATAGGTCAAGGAATAGGTGCAGCATTGCGTGGACTACGTCCAATGGTGGAAATCCAGTACTTAGATTACCTGTTGTACGGCATCCAACTGCTGTCGGATGATCTAGCGACGCTTACTTATCGTACCAAGGGCGGACAAAAAGCGCCCTTGATTGTTCGCACCAGAGGACACCGTCTCGAAGGGGTTTGGCATTCAGGTTCTCCCATGGGAATGATCCTATCAAGCCTTCGGGGCATGATTGTGTGTGTACCCAGAAATATGACCCAAGCAGCTGGAATGTATGCCACCTTACTTCAATCCGATGAACCCGCTTTGGTCATTGAATGTCTTAATGGCTATCGATTGAAAGAGCAGCTCCCTCAAAATATGGGAGAATATACCGTACCAATGGGTATTCCAGAGGTGCTTCGCGAAGGGAGAGACCTTACTGTGGTCACTTATGGTAGCATGTGTCGGATTGTACTAGATGCAGCCACTGAATTAGCGGAAATTGGAGTTTCTCTAGAAGTAATAGATGTGCAAACCTTGTTGCCATTTGATACCCATGGAATCATTGGTCAATCAATTCAAAAAACCAATAGAGTACTGTTTGCAGATGAAGATGTCCCAGGAGGAGGTTCAGCCTACATGATGCAGCAAGTATTTGATCACCAAGGAGTATATGCGTACTTGGATGCAGCACCACAAACCTTGGCTGCCCAAGCACATCGGCCTGCATATTCTACAGATGGAGATTATTTTTCCAAACCTAGCGTAGAAGATGTGGTAGAAAAAGTCTACCAGATTATGCATGAATCCAATCCCAAAAAGTTTCCTGCACTATAAAAAAAAGCTAGTCTAAATAAGACTAGCTTTTTTTATTTTCTAGTAATCTGCTTTAGTGTGAGTGAAGGGCTAGAAACCTCATTGGAACGATTTAGTGCGCGATCTTGGATTTGTACGTCTATGCGTAGTGTGTCCGTTCTAAAAATAGATTCCCATCCAGATGAAAGCATGCGGTAGGTAATTTTACCTTCAATTGCCTGACCAACTTCCGTGGTTAGTATTCTTGGAAATCTTCCATTGAAAGTGGTGTAGAAAGGAGGGTCCTGCCATTTAAATTCTCGAAACTGTCCATTTCTCTTGATGAAAAAGCGTACGAAAATATTGAATTGGTTTTCGTTTTTTTCTACCCAAACAGTATCCTTGATTATCGTATTATTGACTATAGGATCGATTACCCAATCGATTGGATTGTAGCTAGGAGCATTACTGGGCCTTCTGGAATAGGTGATTAAATTTCCTGCAGCATCTCTTTTGTAGACCAGCGGATTGAAGGGAGGGTTGATATCCGTGGCGGATAATCCTAAATCACCTTCTGCATCCTTAAATTTTAAGGTAAGGAGCAGAGAATCTTGACCGGAAGTTCCTACATACTCCAAGCTTGAAAATTCAATCTCGGGTGTACTAGGAAAATTTTCTGGGGGGCTAATGCAGGAGTACCCGAAAAAAGCAAAACCAAACAATAAGTAAGAATAGTTTTTCAAACGCATGAGATGAAGGTACATTTACATTCCGAAACAAGGTCTACCTGTTAGGAGGAGCCAAGATATAAAACGATGCAAGAATTTAAAAGTTTTTCAAAAAGGTTGGAAACCTTGACTTTGGATCAGTTTGATGATTTTGCTCTTGAGCTGTTTCAGTTTCAAGCACGCCACAACCCAATTTACGGGGCTTATTTGAAAGCTAGAAAAATAGAAGCACCAAGCATCCAAAAGCTAGAAGATATTCCTTTTTTGCCCATTCAATTTTTTAAGGACAGTCTTGTTTACTGTGGAAATCCCAATGCTGCCTCCCAGACGTACAGTAGTAGCGGCACTACAGGAATGATTACAAGTAAGCATTTGCTTTGGTCTCAAGATTTTTACCTCAATCATGCCCAACGGTTATTTGAACAGGTGTATGGGCCATTGACAGATTTTCATGTGCTGGCTTTACTACCAGCATATTTGGAACGTCCTGGAAGTAGCCTGGTTGCGATGGCAAGCCATTTTATCAATCAAAGCAAATCAGAAGCTTCAGGATTTTACTTGTACAATCAACAGGAACTTTTAGAGCAACTCTCTACCCTTGCCTCAGGAAGCCGTAAAGTATTGCTTTTGGGTGTGACCTTTGCCTTATTGGATTTAGCAGAATCTAAGGAAACTTTCCAAGGATTTCCCAATTTGATAGTGATGGAAACAGGAGGAATGAAGGGGAGAAGGAGGGAGATGGTTAGGGCGGAAGTGCATGAGCAGCTGTGTTCTTTTTTTCATGTGGATTCGATTCATTCGGAATATGGGATGACCGAACTCCTCTCACAGGTCTATTCCCAAGGCAATGGCAAATACAAATTACCAACTTGCATGCGTGTAGTACTTCGTGACCTCAATGATCCCTTCAGTCCAGCCAGTCGTAGACAAGGTGGAATCAATTTGATTGACTTGGCTAATTTCCATTCCTGTGCATTTATTGAAACCCAAGATATTGGAAAGTGGGATGAAAATGGGTTTTTGGAAGTTCTGGGCCGATTTGATCATTCCGATCTACGCGGTTGCAACTTATTGGTTCAGTAATTTTTGTTGATTTAACCTTTTGGTTCAGTAATTGCTTTAGAAAAAATTAATAAACATCTTTAGCTATCTAATCGATCTTCTATGAAACGTATTGCCTCAGTAGCGCTAGTCATTTCACTTTTAGCTTTAGCCTCTTGTGCATCTACCAGACCTTGTCCGGCTTATGCCAAGGAAACTACTTCTAAAAAAGCATTGAGCTAAAAAAAATATGCTGACTTAATAGTCCGCATATTTTTTTACATCTTCCAGGCTGATTGTAGTCTCTCCCAAGATTACCAGTCGTTCGACTACGTTGCGAAGTTCCCGGATATTTCCAGTCCAGGGGAGTTCTTGCAATCGAGCAACAGCCTCCTTGCTGACTTTTTTCTTGGCACTACCATTCTCTTGCGCAATATCTTCTAGAAACTTGTCGAGCAGGAGAGGGATGTCTTCCTTTCGATCTTTTAATGGGGGAACATGAATCAAAATTACGCTCAAGCGGTGATATAAATCCTCTCGAAACCGTCCTGCTTCAATTTCCTTTTTCAAATCCTTATTGGTAGCAGCTAGCACTCGAACATCCACTTTAATATCCTTGTCACTGCCCACCCGATTGATAAAGTTTTCTTGAAGGGCTCTTAGCACCTTGGATTGTGCTGACAAAGACATGTCCCCAATTTCATCAAGAAAAAGAGTGCCCCCGTCTGCTTGTTCAAACTTTCCTGAGCGTTGCTTGTGTGCAGAGGTAAAGGATCCTTTTTCGTGTCCAAATAGTTCAGATTCAATCAATTCTGAAGGAATAGCGGCACAGTTCACAGCCACATAAGGCATTTCTTGCCGCTTGCTTTTTTCATGGATCCAATGCGCCACAAGTTCCTTTCCGGTACCGTTTTGACCTGTAATCAGAACACGAGCATCGGTTGGTGCAACCTTCTCAATGGTATCTTTTACTGCTTGTAGTGCAGAAGATTCCCCCACCATATCAAATTTTTTTGATAACTTTTTCTTCAACACCTTAGTCTCGGTGACCAACTGCTTTTTATCTAGTGCGTTGCGAACGGTTAGAAGCAGTCGATTGAGGTCTGGTGGCTTGGAAATAAAATCAAACGCACCTTTTTTGGTGGCTTCCACGGCTGTTTCAATGGTGCCGTGTGCCGAAATCATGATAAACTGAGGGGAGCGATCCATCTGTCTGACTTGGTCCAAGACGTCCATTCCATCTAGGATGGGCATTTTTACATCACAAAGAACCAAATCCACTTCCTCGTCTTTGATTTTTTGTAAGCCTTCTGCTCCGTCTTGGGCCTCGATCACTTCGTATTTTTCATACTCCAAAATTTCTCTTAAGGAGGAACGAATAAAGCGCTCGTCGTCTATAATCAGGATTTTTGCCATAGTTAAAAGTAGTAAAAAAGTGCAAGTCTATAAGCCGGGTTCTGTTACAAGGCACGCTTCGAACGAATCGAATGTAGTCTTGCTCTTGCCATTTATCTCGATCTTGGTTCACACCAAGACTCTATCGATCTACCCACCTCGGAATTCTTTTCCGAAGAAAAGATATCGAACGAGCAGCTCTTTGCCCGAGGCCTATTTGATCTTTCAACCCATAAGGTTTGCCATGCCCTCTCCATCACTGCAGAGGCGGTGGGCTCTTACTCCACCTTTTCACCCTTTCCGCTAGATTGGATACAAGCTGGGCTTGTACCTACTAGAGGTGGTTTGTTTTCTGTGGCACTAGCTGTACTCTGACCGTCACCAGTCAAAGCCCTTCCCGTTAGGAAGTATGGCGCTCTATGTTGCCCGGACTTTCCTCCCCGATAGAATCGGAGCGGCAAGACGACTTGCACCCTGCAAATTACGTCAATTTTGGGGAATAGGGATGTTCTCCCACTTCAATTCAAAAATTCTTTTAAATTTTACATTTTTCGAAAACCTTTTTTCGGATAACCTGTTGTATATCAGAAGGCTTAAACGCTTTTCATCATAGTGCTGGGTTGAGCCGCTTCGAGAGGAGCGGTTCTTTTTTGTCTCTACCTTTCTTTTTCCCTAGCAGCTATTCTACCTATCTTTGAAAAAAATAGTCTCCCATGATTTTAGTAGGTAACGTAGTCTTGTCTGACGACATCAAAGAAAACTTTTTTGTATGCGACTTAGAAGCCTGTAAAGGGGCTTGTTGCGTAGAAGGGGATGCAGGCGCGCCTTTGGAAGATGAGGAAACGAAGATCTTAGAAGAGATCTATCCACTAGTGAAAGACTACATTACGGAAGAAGGGAGAAAAGTGATTGAAGCCCAAGGTACCTGGGTGATTGACAAGGATGGAGATAAGGGAACCCCTACACTTGGAGACAATCGGGAGTGTGCCTATGCGCTGTACGATGAGCGAGGCATCTTGAAATGTGGAATCGAACAAGCCTATTTGGATGGTAAAATTTCCTGGAAAAAGCCTATTTCCTGTCACCTATACCCCATACGCGTAACCAAGTACGATCAATACGATGCTTTGAATTACGATCGGTGGCACATCTGTGATCCTGCCTGCCAACTCGGAAAAAGTTTACAAGTTCCTTTATACGCATTTCTAAAAGATGCCCTTGTCCGCAAGTACGGAGAAGCTTGGTATGCAGAGCTGGTGGAAGATATTGAAGGACCTAAGTAGGGATAAGGCTTTTATTTGTAGTTGAAGGCTTCAATTTTTCAAATGCCAATTCGGCAATTTTTTGATAACCCAAATCCGAAGGATGTACACCATCTTCAGAAAAGAATTCTGGTTGAAGGTCCATTGGAATTTCATGATATATCACTTTTGGAAGGGTTGAAGCAATTTTTTCTAATTCCGCTTGTAAATAGTTCCGTTGCTCAAGGAGAAAGGATTGCATTCTTTTTGAAAAGGCTGGGAATAGATGTACAGGAGGGATGGCCGCTAGGTAAATCCATTGGGCGGAAGTGGTCATCTGGATTTGATGAATCAAGGTCTCTACCTCCTTTTTGAAAGCTATTGGATTTGTTAAAAGAAAACAATCATTGGCTCCCAAGAAAAGAATAACTCCTTTAGATTTTGGTGCTTCGGTTTTCCGATGTTGGTGGTAAAGGGAGAGCGCATCTTTCACGCGCAAACCTTTTTTGCCTATGGTTTCAATTTGATAGGATTCTCCAAAGAGTCGGTAAAAATTTCCTGCTAGGGTATGGGCTGGGGAACTAGCACCTACTCCTGCAACTGTAGATTCCCCGATAAACAGGACGTGGTTTTCACCTTGGCCCAAGGTAAGTAAGGAGGATTGGGAGGGAAGCTTTGGGCTGGATTTCCGTACCTGCTTGGCTTGGTAAACTAGAAATGGAAGCCAGGGGTAAAGGCGTAGCTGAAAAATCCAGTAGGGAGTCATTTATCCCCCAACTTTTTTTGCGCCATAGCCTGCCTGAGTCAATACCTGCATCACCTTGTCCCGATGGTCTCCCTGGATTAGTATTTCTCCATCTTTGGTAGATCCACCCACCCCACATTTGTTTTTGAGGAGCTTACCTAATTCTTTCAAATCCTCTTCAGTGCCTACAAATCCTTCGATAAGAGTTACCTGCTTTCCTGCTCGGGATTTTTTATCCAACAGCACGCGTAATTTTTGTTGGGAAGGAGGAAGGGTATCTTGGGACTCCTCTGCTTCAAAATTGTAGTCAAAGGAATCAGCCGTGGAGAAAACGACGCCGTCTCTTTTTTTCCAATCGTTGTTTTTTTTACTCATGAAATTTGAAAGATGTCTTGGTTTTAAGCTTTCGAAGACGGGGTTTTTAATGTCCAAACAGGTCGTTTGGAATGATTGACCACATCCTCTGCAATGCTACCCGTGAGCAGATGCAGGATGCCTGTCCTCCCATGGGTGGTCATTGCAATTAAATCAGCTCCAATATCGTCAGCAAACTCAAGAATTCCAGATTCTTCGGATATGGAATTGTAAATCTGTGTATGAATATTTTCAATTTTGAACTTAGCAATGAATTTTTCAAGGCTTGCATTTGCTTCTCTGCTAGTCTTAAAGTCCCCTGGGGTGTTGACACTTACAAAATAAAACTCCGAATCAAAAAGTAACTGCATGGTTTTGATTCGAGCGGCTACTGCCACATCCATTTCATTGAAATTAGATGCGAACACAATTTTTCTCAAGGAAAGGGGATCTGTTTCGCCTTTTATGGTAAGTACTGGACATGCGGCTGTACGAACAATTTTTTCGGTTGTACTTCCAATCAAGAATTCATCCCAGCCTGAAGCACCGGAAGAACCCATCACAAGTAAATCGGGTTTAAGTTCCTCAATTGCCTGTGAAATTTCTCTAAAAATTACGCCTACTACGACCCGGGCGTCTATGCTGTAACTCGAAGACGACAAGTTGTCTTTGATCCGCTCCAAATCAAGCTTTTTTTGTTCGATCAAATCCCTGAAATAAACTTGATTTTGGTAATCCGATAAGGGGTCCATTCCTCCTCCTAAAGTACCCACACTTGTGTTTAATGGATACTCGACCACATGAATCAAGGTAAGATGAAGTTTGGAATACTTAGAACTGAGCTTGATAACGAAGTCAAGGGCATGGGTAGCCATTTTCGAAAAATCGTAGGGAACAAGAATATGGATCATGTGCTTTAGCGTTTATGGGATCAATTTAATGGCTATCCTTTCGCTAAAACAGGACTTTTGTCAGGTTTTCCTAACTAATCAATCCAATTCCAAAAAGTAAAGTCCAAACCAAAGTGCTAATTGCCATTTGTTTGAGATAGGGATCTGTCTCGGCAGCGGTGCTTGCTTTCTGTAATCCTTTACCGATGTATACCATCCACGGAATTACTAGACATGCTCCTAAGGAACCAAAAGTTTGATTGAACCAAACAAAGACAACTAATCCTAGGTAAGCCATGGTAATTAAGATCCAGTGGTAAGCGATGGCTTTCGATCTTCCGATTCGTACAGGAATAGATCGCTTTCCTGCCAGTTGATCTGAGTCGATGTCTCGGATATTGTTGATATTCAAAACCGCGGTACTGAAGCATCCCAATCCTACAGCAATCAACAAGACCATGGGCTCTGCTTGGAGACTATGCAAGAAGTAGGTGCCTGACACGCCCACCAAACCAAAGAAAAGAAATACCGAAATATCACCTAATCCAGCGTATCCATAGGGATTCGTACCTGAAGTGTAGCGGATGGCTGCCCAAATAGCAAGGAGACCTAAGGCTAGGAAACCAAAAAAATAGGACAAACTCGGTAATGCGATGTAGATGAGGAGAAGGCCTGTACCTAAGGAAAGTCCCCCGAAAATAAACATGGCCCGCTTCATTTCTGGAAGAGAAATCAAACCAGATTGAACGGCTCGAATAGGGCCTTTTCGTACTGACGAATCCGCTCCATGGATGCTGTCTCCGTAATCGTTAGACAGGTTGGATAAAATCTGTAGAAATACCGTAGTCAAAGAAGCCAAAACCAAGACCTCCCAACGAAAGGCATCTTGCCATTTCGCCAAAAAAGACCCAGCAAAAATACTTGCTAGGGCTAGGGGTAAGGTACGAAGCCTGACTGCATGCAGCCAGGCTTCTTTTTTGGATTGGATTTCTCTTTTCAAGGAAAACAGTTAATCAGGGAGTGATTAGACTTAAA
>JACCED010039627.1_pt1 | contig 11188 bp, 10 predicted proteins | sample 7455021 | NCBI WGS metagenome assembly JACCED01 (sample SAMN15323456, study PRJNA562643) | freshwater metagenome | isolation source: river surface water | place: USA:Blue River Watershed | collected 2017-08-19
AAATTATAATGGCAGGTAATACAAATCAAGGACATCGTAAAGGAGCAGTTCGTGACCGCTCTCAAACGTTTAATCCAAAAACTGAACAGTTTGTTAAAAGAGACACAACAACTGGAAAGTTTATTAGCGCATCCGATAACAAATATAAAGGTGTCAAAACAGAAAAATCAACAAATACAACCAAATCAAAGTAGTTTTATGTGAATTCCAACTACACCAAATTCTTGTTCAATTTCCTTTGTATAATATTGCATATAAACTTGAACACCTTCATCTATATTTCTAATTCCTGGTAGCACATTATCAATACCATTAGTTCTAATCATTTCTTCAAAAGTTTTATGATGGGTCACATTAGTTATTTCCGCCATAAAATTCCCATTCAATTCTTTATTTGAAAATTCTATTTGGTCTCCAATTTTCATTTGAGCAAATGTGTTTCTATTAGGGCGACCTTCAATGGTTTTTTTACCTTGTTTTATTAACTCATACCAAGGTAAAGACACATGAACTTTCCAAATTATAGGTCCAGCACCATACATTTTTACCGTATTTTCATAATTAACAATATACTTACTAGAATTTTCAAAACCTCCAAGCTGATTGGATTTTGGGTATGGTGAATTTTTTGTTGGTTGAACTAGTTTGTCTGGATGTTCTGGTGGTGAATACAATGTGTATAATTTTAATTTTTTGGTTTTTGATAAATTTTTAACATGATGTGGGGTTCCAGCTTTAACAATCATAATCATCCCTGTACCTAACTTGTAATCCCGTCCATTTGTGTTTATTAAACATGTACCATCAACAATATTAAAATATTGGTCGTGAGTATCATGTGTTTCCAATGGTATATCTTCACCTGGTAATAAACTCATAACAACAAGTTGCATATGGGTATTTGTTTGAATAATTTTGCGATAGGCATTATTTTTTAAAGTTAATTCTTTAATGTTTGTTATGTCCATATATATGCCGATAGAAAAAAGATGAAAACTCAATAAATTAATTTATATATTTAGTTAAATTTAATGGACACCTCGATTTTTATAACAGACACTAATATGATACTATCAGATTCCGACTCCTCAACCAGTTCAGCTTCAACGGCTGATGAACTTAATTACAAACCATATCAACTAGACCAAGTTGATTCAAATTATAAAAACATGTTAGTTGAACAATTTGTTAAACCTGTTAAATCACATGGGTTTTTTGATAAAGAACAAAATAAAGTAATAGAAGATGGTTTTGAATTGGTATTACTTAGATTGTCTCATTTGTTTTTTTGTTCTGATGGTGTAATAAATTTCCCCAGACTAACTAAATGGATGGACCAGACTAATTTAGTATCTCAAGAATTAGAAGAGTTTTTTTTGGATAATCCTGGTGTTATGGATGACTCTGATTTTTATTCAACAGATGCAGGAATCGCAATTAGAAAAGCTTGGTATGGGTTTTTGTCCAACCGGACGTTTTTCACATATATTCATTCAACTCATCAAATTGAACCAACTATTTCCAACTGGTTCGCGTGGATTAAAAGTTTCTTTCCTAAAATTACATGGGACGAAAAGCTAACTGAACATGAAAAAATTAATTTGATATACTCAATGTTTTCATGGCCAAATGTAGAATTTCAAGCGGTGTATTCAACTTATTGCAAACTTAATGGGGACATTATTCATAAAAGTTTTGTACATAATATTATTGTTAATAGTATTGAATTATTTATTTTGGAATCTTCAACTGTTAGAAAATCCCATAGCCCTGAAGAAATTTATTGGACCAAAACAGAACTATCATATGCTTAAGTCCAATAATCGGACCCATATGATATAAAAAGTTCGGATCCAGCAGGTATTGAACAAATAGTGTGTACATATGCCTTCTCTAACTCCTTATCAATCACAAACTTACAGTTATTTAATAATTTATTATTATTTACATCATAATTTGCATCAGGAGTTATGTCAATTTTTCTCTTTTTTTTACGAATAATTTTTTTGGGAACAAAAGACGCATCATTTATCATACCCATAAAACAGCGCGGGTAACTAAGAGCGTCGATATTACAATTTTCTTTAATATACAGTACATAAGAACCACCTAATAAAGTTGTTTTTTCACCATAATATTCATCAACCAATGTGTCTGATGGAATTGGAACTTTAGTAAAAACACCCAGACCAGAATTTGCCAATTGGGATGGAGCTAAATACAAATCAAACTGTGATGTGTGGTAATAACTTTGATTTGTGTACATAAAATTATCAATTAATTAAATCTTGTTTTTAAATATAAAACTTGCCTATTTGGTTTGTGCACGAATAGTGAAAAATAAATGGAAATTTTTAAAATTGTGAAAAAAATATGGAAATTTTTAAAAAATAATTTTTTATTTGGTCCAAGGTCGTTTTTAAAAAAAAATTTCGCGTGGAAACAATTGATAAGTCGGAAACGGAAACATGGAAACGCTTAGCTGTTATGATTACATGGAAACCGTTTCCGTGATGCTTTACTACCAGATATCATTAGTTATACTATATGTTGTGTTTTTAACTGATATACATACAACGGGATTTCTTAAAGGAAACGCTGATAAGCCAATATAAGCTTTGATAAGCCATTTGATAAGTATTTTGGAACTCTAGATAAGCCATAAACATGGAAACGCTCAGCAGTTCTTGTTTTGATGATTATCAAACAGTATACTATTTAATGATTTTCAAAGTATTACACATATAATTACTTAATTATTATAATAGTACTTATGATGTAATTAGATGTAAAAATATTAAATGGAAATAATTAATGTATATAAAATGTCTCGCGCGCGCGCATGGAAACAAATTATTTGGTTTGTGTTTGCTGTTACGGAACTTATGGAAACGTTTCCATATATGCTACACTACTAGTACAACAATAAAAAAATATTTATACTTACATAATTTAATGTGTATCACATATAGGATACAATTTGTTTACTTGATAAGCCAATATAAGCCTTATCATAGTATATAAATTATATTAATCAAAACAGCTAACCGTTTCCATATTTTGGCTTATATTTGGCTTATCAAAAGTTCCAAAATACTTATCAAATGGCTTATCAAGGCTTATATTGGCTTATCAGCGTTTCCTTTAAGAAATCCCGTTGTATGTATAACGGTTAAAAACACAACATACAATATAACTAATGATATCTGGTAGTAAAGCATCACGGAAACGGTTTCCATTGATTCATAACAGCTAAGCGTTTCCATGTTTCCGTTTCCGACTTATCAATTGTTTCCACGCGAAATTTTTTTTTAAAAACGCCCTTGGACCAAAATAAAAATTATTTTTTTGTTTTTATATTAGAAATGGAAACAAATTAATACAGCCTATAATTTAACAGTAAGGCTTACCATTCCGTTTCCAAAATACTTATATTTGGCTTATGGTGACTTATCATACGGGAAAATAATAATAATAAATTTTATGTAGTCAAACAATCATATCATAACATCTAATAAATATATTTATATTGTATACAACTACATACTTAATGGAAACCAAAAAATAAAAATTAAATAAACCACAAAAATGTTAATTTCCGTTTCCATTTCCATATAAGTCCGTTTCCGCCAAATTATTAAATTGATTTAAAAGATAGTTTACCATAATATAGTATTATTAAAATAAACAATACTCTTGATGTCTTTTGAATGTGAAATATGTAATGTAAAATATAAAACTCGTTCTGGATTATGGAAACACACATCTGCTTATCATAATCCAAATGCAAAATCGGAAACAGAAAAAAATTTTTTTTGTTCAAAGTGTAATAAAGGCTTTAAACACTATCAAAGCAGGTGGAAGCATGAAAAGCTATGCGAAACACAAGCAATGACTGTACTAAAAGAAGAATTTCTTCAATTAAAAGAAGAAGTAAAAGAACTAAAAAACAAACCAAGTGTGATTAATAATTACACAACAAATAATACATTAAATGATAAAAAAATTATAATTAATCATGCTCCTGGATCTGAAAGCATTGCTCATTTATCTGTAGAACAGCAACGGGGAATAATGACAAAAGGGTTATCAAGTTTGATGTATTTGATCCAGACAACAAATTTTAATGCTGATACTCCGGAATATCATTCATATTGTGTAACCGCGTTAAATGATAAACATGCATCAATGATAGATGTTAAAACAAATTCAATTATTAAGACGGAAAAGAATGAATTATTTGACAAGATTTTAATTGGAAATATTAAAAAGTTAGAAGCAATGTGTTCAAATAAAGAATTTGGACATAATGAACGCGAAGTTTATAGATTAAAATTGGAAAGTTTAAAAGACCTGTTATTTAAAAACAAACGAGGTCTTAAAAAGTATTATAACGAATTAAATTTATTAAGTTATAATAACAAAGACTTGATTATTGAAACGTGGGCTTCATTGCGAACATTAGATGATATTATTGGATTAGAAGCCACAAATAAAATAACTTATACTCCACCCCCACCAGCTCAATATAAGATAATTGATTTTTCAGATGATTCCGATTCTGAGTTATCGGATTCCGATAGTGAATTATCAGAATCAGAAGACGAACAAGTTGAAATAAAAATTAAAGGAAAAAAGTATATTTTAGAAGAAAACAACTTATTTAAAATTGCCAACGGAAAAAAAGGAGAGTTTTATGGTAAGTATGAAAATGGTAAAGTAGTTAGAGAAATAGATGTGTAAAAAAATTGATGATTATTGCTTAAACATTATAAAGATATAATATTTAATAATAATTAATGAATAACCAAGATACAAAACCCCAAGAAGAAGAATTTGAATGTAATTGTGGACAAGACCAATTAGAGTCAAATTTAAAAACACATGCGGAACTAGGTAATCAATTAGACTTGTTCTTTTTTGATGAGAAATCTCCCGGGTCAGCTTTTTTCTTGCCTGCTGGTGCAATCTTATATAACAATTTGCTAACCTATTTTAGATCCGAATATATGGCTCGTGGTTACCAAGAAGTAATAACTCCAAATATTTTTGATAAATCACTGTGGGAAACTTCTGGTCATTGGGATAAATATAAGGAAAACATGTTTATTATTGAAAAAGACCATCCTGATGATGTGTCACACTACTCAATTAAACCCATGAATTGCCCGAGCCACTGTCTAATGTTCAAGTATGTTAATCCCTCATACAGACAATTACCAATGAGACTAGCAGATTTTGGAGTTTTACATAGAAATGAATTATCAGGTGCATTACGTGGATTAACTCGGGTAAGAAAATTTTCTCAAGATGATGCACATATTTTTTGTACAATGGACCAAATAGAGGACGAAATTAAAGGAGTAATTGATTTTATTAAGAAAATATACGGGATTTTTAGGTTTAAATTTTCAGTTGGATTATCAACTAGACCAGAAAAATATATTGGGTCTTTAGATAATTGGAATAAAGCAGAAGAAATTTTATCCAGGTTAATAACAACTTTTGATGAATCAACTATTAACCCCGGTGATGGAGCATTTTATGGTCCAAAGTTAGATTTCACAGTAACTGACACCTTAGGACGTAAACATCAATTGGGAACAATTCAGTTAGACTTTAACTTACCGGAGCGTTTTAACTTAACTTATCAAGATGACCAAGGCACACTTACCCGTCCAGTAATTATTCACCGTGCAATTTTAGGTTCAGTTGAACGTTTTATTGCATTGTTACTAGAAAATGGACAAGGTGATATTCCATATTTTGTGTCTCCTCGTCAAGTTGCCATAATTCCGGTATCAGTTAAACCTGACTTGGTTGAATATGCGAATAAAATTCAGAAACAAATTGTTTCAAGTTCTGCTGGAAAGTATGTGCATATGGATTTATCAAGTGAAACATTGCAAAAAAAGATATTAAATGCTGAAAAACAACATTGGAACTGGATTATAGTTCTGGGTAAAAAAGAATTAGCATCAAATACAGTAAACATTCGAGGCGTTGGGGAAAAACCAGTTGAATTTCTTATAGAGATGTTAAAAAATAATATTTAGAATTAATTTCTAATTTATTTAATAATGGGCGGAATTTTTGCCAAATTAGATAATCAAGATAAAATTACTAGTCTTGAAAAAAAATCAATGGGACCTAATGTTACTGAAGAAACAAATCTTAATTTAGAAAAATTAAAAAACTATATTAATAAATACGGTTATGTTAAAATTGAAATTAACACAAAACAATTAGAAAATTATATTAGCCTTTACATTAAAAAATATTTTAAAAACAATGAAAAAGACGTTGTAAATATTTTAAATGGAGTTTCAGGACCTTTTGTTATGGGTAGTTTAGTTGTTTCAAATTATGGGCTTTTAGTTTTATATGAAAAACCTATTGAACAATTTACAAATGTATTTGGACACGAACATGATTTTTATGATAATTTTGAACATTTTGTTGACATTAGACAAGATGTTTTACCTAATATAAGACCTGATATTTTAGCTAGTGATAAACCTGATGTTAGACCAGATATTTTACCAGATGCTAAACCTGATGTTAAACCTGATGTTAAACCTGATGTTAAACCTGATGTTAAAACCAACAGTAAACCAGATACAATAACTATTTTATTACCAAAAGTTTATTTTTCAAACGAAAGGGAAATTTTTACTGATTTTTTAATTTCTAGTTTACCCAAAACAGGACCAGATGTTGATAACATTAAAAGAGTATTTGTGTTTGTTAAAGCTATTCTTAAAAAAATTAATGAAACACCAAATCCTGAAATAAAAATAGCAAATACAATTGGATTGTTAGTTAGAATGTCTTTAATTATATCTTTTTCAAATTTGCTGAAACAAACAAATTCTGCAGATGAAAAAACTGAAATTTTAGCTGGGTTATTTAGTGAAAATTTAGAAGATATGCCTTATGATGATTGTGTATTTTATAATGATAAACTAAATTTTATTAAGTTTACACCAAATATATGTGCTCGTGCTAAGGAAGAAAAAGAAGAAAGATTAAAACAAATATACCAAACAAAATGTCCTATTCAAGAAAAAACTGTTTGTCCCGTTCAAGAAATGCCCGTTTGTCCTATTCAAGAAAAAACTGTTTGTCCCGTTCAAGTACCGTGTCCCACATGTGGTGAACAAAAATGCCCTGAACATACATGTCCAACATGTGAAATACCAGCTTGTCCTAAACCAGAAGAGCCATCTAACTTATGGAAATATACAAGTGTTATATTAACAATATTGGTAATAATTTTAGTATTTGTGTTGGTATTTGGTTCTTCAAGTTCCAAACCAAATATTAAAAATTTGGCAAAAATAAAATAATAAATTTTAATTAAGTACTTTTCTATTATTATATAATATATTATAATAGAAAATGTCTAAATCAAACGTAAACTTGGAACAAAATGGAAGACTATTTCCATCATGGGTTATGAAAAATTTTAAACAATACATTTTACCGGAAATATCAAGAAGGGAAGGAGAAGATCCATGTAATGAAGAAAGAGCAAAAGGATTAACTTTATATCAACAATTTGTTGGACAATATTTAAATTACCAATCTGCCTTTAAGGATTTGCTTGTTTACCACGGTGTTGGTGCTGGTAAAACCAACACAATGATAAATGTGTATAACATTCTATATAATTACACACCAAAGTGGAATATATTTTTGCTAATTCCCGCATCTTTACACGATGATCCTTGGCTTAAAGATATTAATAACTGGATGGCTAAAGATGATTTTGATAAACGTTTTGCAAACATTATATTTATTCACTACGATTCACCTTTTGCAGATAGAGATTTTTTAGAAAAAGTAAAAAAAGCAGATGCAAGTAAAACATCATTATTTGTTATTGAAGAAGCTCATAGATTTATTAATAATGTATATAATAACGTATCATCTAAAAAAGGCAAACGCGCACAAGTAATTTACGATTATATCCAACAAGAAAAAAAAGAAAATTCAAACACTCGCGTAATGTTATTGTCTGCAACTCCTGCTGTTAATAATCCTTTTGAATTTGCTTTAATTTTTAATTTGCTAAGACCTGGTTCTTTTCCAACATCAGAAAGTATTTTTGAACAGTTATTTATAAGTTCATCAAATTTTGCATCTTTAAACGAAAATACAAAAAATATGTTTCAGCGTAGAATTTTAGGTTTGGTGTCATATTATATTGGTGCAACTCCAGATAAATTTGCAACTAAAACAGTTCATTATGTGAATCTTCCTATGGATAAGTATCAAGAAGAAGTTTATAATTACTTTGAAGAAATAGAAGAACAAAAAGAAAAAATACGTTTGAGAATGTCCCGAGGAAAAGTAGGGGATTCAATGTCAACTTATGCATCATATACACGCCAAGCATGTAACTTTGTATTTCCATCTATATCCGAAAAAATTAATGGGGAGAAACGTCCAAGACCAGGGCAATTTAGAATTAAAGAATCCGATGCAGTTGTTATTGATGAAGGTAAAAACTTAGAAAAGAAAAATGAATTGACCAAGTCAAAAGCAGAAGTTTTAGAATATTTAAAAACAATTAAATCTTTTGTTAATGGATTTTTTGACTTTGCTAAGGAAATTCATCGTAAGGATAAAGAAGCAAAACATTCTATACAGGATGATGTTAAAACTTTTTATAGCAAATATGATGGTTCATTTACAAATTTTTATCAACTAGAGAAAAAGAAATCCAAATTATTTGAAACAATGTATATGTGTAGTCCAAAATTTACTCGCATAATATTTAATATTTTAAAAACCAAAGGCACCGTTATGATTTATTCAAATTATGTGGAAATGGAGGGGTTACAAATATTAAAAATTTATTTAAGATTTTTTGGTTTTGAAGACATTGACCAAGATAGTCAATTTGATAAATCTAAATTAGATCCCGTTAAACCCCTAGAAAAGGACGGTTTACGTTGGTGTGAATTCCACGGTGGAATTGAAAAAGACGTAAGAAAATTAAATAAAGACATTTTTAATATGAAAGACAATCGTTATGGTAAATATTGCAAAATTATTATGATTTCACCTGCTGGTGCTGAAGGTATTAACTTGAACAATGTAAGACAAGTTCATATTATGGAACCATATTGGAATGAAGTTCGTATAGAACAAGTTATTGGTCGTGCATTGCGTTTTTGTCAACATAAGGATTTACCACAAGAAGAACGTAAAGTCGATGTTTTTAGATACAAAGTTGTAAGAAAATCTGGTAAAGAAACAACTGATGAAAAAATGGAAGATATATCAAGAAAGAAAAATAACTTGTTATTATCTTTTATAGAAGCAGTTAAAGAAGCAGCAGTTGATTGTGAACTATTTAAAGCTCATAACATGATGGGTTCAAAATATAAATGTTTTCAATTTAATGAAGAATCATTATTTGAAAAACCTGTGGGTCCTGCTTTTCAAAATAAAATTGATTATGACCTTAAGATTGATAATGGTTCTAATGCAAAAGATTCCAATAGAATTAAAATTAAAGTTAGAAAAATAAAAGCAGTAAAACGTGTTGATGAAAATTCCTATTCTAATGATGATACTTATTGGTTAAATGAAGATACTGGAGTAGTTTATGACTTTACTTTAAATTACCCAGTTGGTAAACTTGATAAAGACGAAAACAATCAATATCGTATGCTTGAAAATGATGTATATATTATTGGTGAAGTAATTGACATACCCGAGGTTAAACTATATGATTAAAAATTTAGTGTTTTATAATAATAAATAAATTATAATAAAATTCTAAAGTAGTTTATTTTGAAGTAGAATTAGGTTGTTTATTTGCTTCAATAAAATCAATAACTTTTTGTCCATATGCTTTTTTATCTTTATTGTATAAATCGGCTGCCTCTCTATTTGCAGGCGATGATGGATTAGGGTCCATTAATAATGACATAATAGAGACTAAAATAGTTCTAACATTTTGGGCTGGTGTCCATTCTGAAGATTGTAAAATATCAACACAAATTTTTCCATCACGATAAATATTTGGATGAAACATTGGAGTAATGAATTTCACACTTGGTGGTTTAACAGGATAATCAGAATCAAATTTTAATACAATATCAAATACTCCTTTTTCAAATGGGGTATTTGGAGGGCCTGAAATTTTAGCATTCCAACACATTAAATCGGATGGATTTTCAATGATTATTCCATCTAATTTATCTGACTCAGACTGTAACTTGGCTAATTCCCTTGATAATCTAACATTCGCAAAGCTTTTTGACATTAATATTAGGTTTTGGTTATATAACGATTAATAATATCAATTTTTTAGGTGTGTTTTTGCTTTTTTTGAATTTTAATATTATTATATATTTTTACACATAATAATATTAATCTAATGGTTTCCATTAGCTAATTGGCTAATCGGCTAATCACGCATTTAGCATTTATTGCTTAATAATATTCATAGAATATAAATTTGATAAGTTCTTTAAACTATTAGGATCAAGAGATTTGGAGTAGCCATTTGACATATCCATGTTCATCATACCCATGTTATTCATTCCCATCATGTTGTTCATTCCCATCATGTTGTTCATTCCCATCATGTTAGTTTCAGACATGGCATTGTTAGCATATTGATTTGCCATTTCAAAACCATTAGGATTTAATTGTGCCAAGTTAGCAAATCCGGATAAGTTTTGTGCCATTTGAGAACTGTTCATTAATCCATTACCTTCAAAACCACCAAAGTTATTTCCCATATTATTTATAGGAGCTAAAGTGTTTACCATTAATGGGTCAACATCACCCATAAATTGATTAATTTTTGAATTAGATTGATTCATCATAAAAGGATTCATTTGGGGTACAGGAGGTTGTTGCATCATCATAGGCATTTGATTCATTTGTTGTTGCATCATAGGATTTTCAGGTTGAGCCATCATATTGCGGTTATTTGTTACATGATCAGATTCTAATAATTGACGCATATCGTCAGTAGTATTTGAATCTGATTCTGAACCTGCAAGATGGGTGGCTTTATTTTCTCCAATAATTCTGTGTCCTGTAAAACTATAATTTTTTTTAGAAGATTTATTTTTGTTAGATTCAGTTTGTTTTCCCATTATATAATCTTATTAAGAAATTATTTATATATTTATAAATAATTTTTTATTAATTTAAATTA
>JACCED011560577.1_pt1 | contig 11185 bp, 11 predicted proteins | sample 7455021 | NCBI WGS metagenome assembly JACCED01 (sample SAMN15323456, study PRJNA562643) | freshwater metagenome | isolation source: river surface water | place: USA:Blue River Watershed | collected 2017-08-19
AGATGAATTATTTGATTTTGATAAGAGAATATATGAATATTATTTAAGCATATTAGCACACAACCAATATAAAATGAATAAAGGATGGAAAGTCCATTATACACAACTGCCGATTGAGTATGAATTAAAAATGGAAGATAGTGAGATTTGTATAAAAAAAATAGTTATACCAAAATAATAGCTTAATATATAACTATAATTAAATTATATTTATTTAGTCCATTCATTTCTAATGATTTGTTTGAATGCTAGAAAATCCATATCAGAATCAGGTTCATAATGTTGTATTTCTTTATCCGCATCTAAGTAATCAAAATAATCATAATGAACTTTGTCTTCTTTATCATAAGTGTAACAATTCATAGAAATACATGCATCTTTGTTAGTTTCTAAATTCTTTAATTGATGAACGGAATTTAAATTTGCTGTAAGCCATGTATATTGACCTTTTGAAAAATCTGCTTTACCAAACGGTTCTATTCCATCAGGACATAAGAACGGATAAAGAGATACATTAATTGATCCATTAAGAATTCTTATAATGGCGTTTGCTCCCGAATGACTATGGACTGGAGAATAGTGTCCGCAAGGCCATATTTCCATTACATAAGGTATTCCAGGTGATTCACCACTATTCTGTCCTAGAGTTATACGTAAATATGTTTCTAGAATATTTGGTTTATCAGGATTAAATTCAGTAGCCTTTTGTTTTAGCTTTTCATTACACCATAATCCTGGAGTATCTATACTATGTTGTATTGCTTTAGTGAAATCTGGAAAATCTGGTGTATCTAGAGTGAAACTTGAACCACTTATACAGTTATACAGTTGTTGACACACTATAGATAAATTAGCTACAGGGATTTTATCTCCTTTTGCAATATCATCCATAGTTATATCATTAGTATCAACAATTAAAAGTGGCACTTTACTAGTTATAGGATCTCTTAATAACCTAAGTGGATTTATTTTCTTATCTATCTTTATTTTAACAAGTTTTTCAAGAAAACTTTTGCTTTCTGGAGGTAACTGATAAAAATATTCTTTATCTTCAATACGTGCTTCTCCAAAACCAGCATATAATCTACAATTTTGTGAATCTAAGCTAAACCAATAATATGCACCTCTCTTTTGTATTAAACCACGCTTATTTTCAGTATCTATATATTTATTTCCTGTTGATAAACGCCGAACTTCTATACTTTCTGGAGTGTATGTAACCTTCAATCCATCTGTTTTATCTGCATTTCGAATAACAAAATCTATATTTGTTTTGTCAGTTGAGAAAATAAATACTCCTTGTCCATGAATTAGTAAATGTATTGATTTACCACTTTTTAATAAAACACTCTTTGGCTTGTTTAATGCGTTTGCTGTTGGTTTGGTCATATATACTATACTCCATATATTTTTTATTTAGATACAAAATTTAATAATTATTATAATCGTTTATGTAAAAGTACATAGTTTATATATAATATATTTTTATTAATAATTATATTATTATAAATAATTATATTATAAATTTATGATTTATAATTTAGATAACAATTGTAAGAAACATTATTTAAATAATTATACATCGTTTTATCTACAGGTTTCCATTCCAAATAAGAGGGATTTGGATAAAAGGAAAACCAATCTCCATTTTTCTTCCTTAAAAATAATGAATTGTCTAAAAGTGTAACCATAATACCTGAATTATATGCATGGTTTGTACGAGTACTTAGCCTTCCAATAAAAATATTATAATTTCCATCTGGATTTTGTGACCCTTCAAATTCTACAAAATAATCTTCTCCAAAACTAAAACGTTCACCTGGCCAATGTCTTAAATATTTATCTAACATAAGAAAATTATCATCAACTGAAGAATTATTATAATAAAATATCATCATTATTACTAGTAATATTAATATTTGTATTTCAAAATACATTTATATAGTTATATAATATATTTATAAAATATTATAATATTTTATAAAATAAAAAATCATATTAATATAGCATCTAATTTTTTATTATCTAATTTATCAACAATTGGTTCCCAAAAATATAATTGATATGGATTATCTCTACTTAAATATTGCCATTGCCCTATATTATTTTTACAATATATTATATCATCACATACTATCATTGCAATCCCTTCACTGTATAAATGTCCCAAATTAGCTAAATTACATTTTGCAAAAATTAAATAATTATTTGTTTTTGTCAAGTAATTTGTAAAATCAAATTCATATTCATAAAAATTAAATTTACCATATCCAGGTTTTAAAACCTTACAAGAATTATAATTAATACTAAAATTTTCTTTTGAACATGAAGTAACATAACTTAATACAAGTATAATGGTGACTATAATTAAAATTAATAATAATGTTTCCATAATTTTTTATATATAATTTAGTTAATAAAATAATAATTAAAAAATTATTTTTATTTCATTTTATTTAATTTATTATTTAATATATTATACATACTTGGTAAAGTATATTTCCATACTATATTAGGATGATCATCTTGTAAATATAACCAATCACCTGATATCTTTTTTAAATATAATTCATCCTTACATTTTAGCATAACAATTCCATTTTGATTATAATTTGGAAAAATGTTTTGTGTATTATCAGTGATTGCTACATTATAATCACCATCAATGTTTTGATTTAATGTAAAATTAATATCTAAATCATTTATTTTGAATTGTGTAGATGGTAAAATTATTTGACATTCACTAATATCATCAAAATATTCATTATTAAATTTTGTTATATATAAAATAAAAATAATAATAATTAGTATAATAAGAATCATATTATTATAAAACAGTATTAGAAAGTTATTTTTATAAAATATAATTTCTATAAAAAAAATAAATAATATTTTTATAAAGTTCTTTTTCAATTATACATTTTATAGTTATATCGTAATATAATTTAGGATAATTTGTATTTGACAAGATTACAAAAATAATATTATATATTGCTAAATAATAAAAATTGAAAATTAAAATTTTTGAATAATCATCTAGAAAACTCCTATAGATATGTCTTTTCGAGGCTCATATTGTAATGCTTTTCCAGGAAGGAGATATAGATCTGATAATAGACCTGGTGCAAACCACTTGTCCGATGATGATCCTATAGGAGTATACCTACCAGATGTTTATTGGAATAGGTTTTTTGACAGTATTGATGGTTTAACTGTAGATATGATTTTTGAATATATAGCTGAATTCACAACAAGACAACCTGGTTTTGCCGAGCCAAATCTACCACCTACTAGGGATGAAAAAAATCTTAATGCACAATTAGCAAGATATTTTAAAAGACATTTTTCTTACGCTATTCCATCTCAAGAAGCAATTCAAATAATTTGTGAATTTGCAAGTGGAAAAAAAATTCTTGAAATTGGTGCAGGTCACGGTTTTTGGGCCAAAATACTAGAAATGTCTGGTGTTAATATTGTTGCTACAGATAATTTTCAAAACTTTTATGCTGATTCAGATAGATGTTTTTTACAAGTTCAAAATTTAGATGCTATTGAAGCTGTAAGACAAAATCGTGACTGTGATGTATTAATGATTATTGATCCTCCGACTTTTGATGAAAACTACATGTTTACCCATATGGCTAGAAATTCTTTACAAGAATTTACGGGTTCAAGTGTAATTTTGGTTGCTGAAAGGAGAAGACACAGTTCACTTGATTACTTTTTTTGGAAACAATTAAGAGATAAAAAAATATGGAAAAAAATAAGTTGTACTAGTTTACCAAACTTCTTTACTAAAAGAAATTTAGTATTATATTGTTATCGTCGTGTAAAAAGTGATGAAATTATTGAAAGTTATGAAAGTGAAAGTGATGTATGTGAATGAAATTTTTATAAAAAATTGAATAATTAAATAGATAGGAGGGGATAACCCACCAATATCATGGTTTACAATGCCTCATCGTTGTGTTAGTTGCAAAAATTTTGTGTCGAACAAAGCCTCTCTCCATGGCAGAAATCAGTGCAAGAAATGCCGTCGTAAGAATGGCACATTGGTTTGGACCTGCAAATATCGTTTCAAGAATGGTGTCAGATGCCATGAGTTGAATCATGATTATCATGTTCATTGTGTAAGAGAAACATGTAATGGAGCTGTGTACTGTTCTTTGTGCATTCAGTGCCCAGTTTGTGATGAACATTGTCAATAAAATCTTTTTTTAATAAAAATTGAAAATAATAATAGTTATTGACTGATCCTATATTAAAAATTAATCTACTATGGCCTATACATTATTGAGAGGTGATTTTATTCAATTATTTAATCAATTATCGCTAGATGAAGTGTTTTATCAGATTGCAAAAAGATCAGTACAATCTCCTTACTTTAAAGTAAGGGGTGATAATTACGATTCAATGAGAAGTAATTTACAACTAAGAAATAATTTTGTCAACGATTTTTCGTGGGCTATCCCAACTCCTGAGGTTGTTAAGAAGATTTATGATGCAACACTTGGTAAAAAAATTCTTGAAGTTGGGGCTGGTAATGGGTTGTGGTCTAAACTTTTAAAAATGAGTGGTTCAGAAATTGTCGCTACAGATTCATTTGAATCTCATGGATTTACAGAAGATAGAACTTATTTACCTGTTCATAATTTAGATGCAGTTACTGCAATTAAACAAAATCGTGATTGTGATGTGCTAATGCTTATTTGGCCTGCATATGATACAGATATGGCAGAAAAATCTTTAAAAGAATTTAAAGGGTCAACTATTGTTTATATTGGCGAAGGTTATGGTGGATGTAATGCTAATGACGAATTTTTTGATGAACTTTCTAAAAATTGGGATGAAGTACATTTTAATGATGATATTTATGTTCCACAATGGAATGGTATTCACGATGGCCTAGAAATTCATAAACGAAAATGATAAATATATATTTTTTTATAATAAATAAAATAACGTGTATTAAATTATAAATAAGATTATTAAAAAAATGTAGTAATTTTCTAATATAAGAAAAAATATTAAATAAATATATTTTATTCTATATATATATATTATGGCTCACATAAATTTCACAAATTGGCATAGAAGGTTTGATGAAGAAGGTTATAATATTTTTGGAAGAAATCGTCAAGGTCGTGATAGGCACGGTAGAGATTCAGAAGGATTTGATATAAATGATCGTGATAGAGATGGCTATACTAGAAATGGACGTCATAGATATGAAGATGATAGAGAATCTGGCGATGAAGATGAGTTAGGTTATGAAGTAGGACGTGACGGTTTTACACGAGATGGTTATAATAATTGGGGTTATGATAGAGAAGGTTACGATCGATATGATAGAGATGAAGATGGCTATGATAGAAATGGCTACGATGAATATGGTTATAATAGAGCTGAATTAAATCGAAATGGTAGAAATAGGTGGGGTGACTTTGTAGGTAATAGATATGCATATCGATTTGATATATATGGTGATTATATTGGTGATGATGGGGATTATGAAAGTGATGAAAATGATGAAAGTGAAAGTGATGAAAGTGATGAAAATGATGAAAGTGAAATTGATGAAAGTGACAGTGATGAAAGTGACAGTGATGAGGAAAGAGAAAATGAAATTTTAAGTATAAATAATAGAAGTGGTAGACTTGTTTTAGATTTTAATACTAATAGGGGTGAAAATTATGCATTAACACAAATTCCTGACTGTAATGCTGATTTACAACTACCTAAAAGTGTAGCGTGGGAAGTTCATGAAATATTTAATAAAAATAAAAAAATATTTATGAGCCTATATTTTTCACTAGGTGATAAAAGTTTTGAACCATTTACTGTTAATAGTGTTGATTTATTTATTGAAATACAGAGATTATTAAATGCAAAATTATATAGTATTGTTAATACACTTCCAGACTACGATATTAAAATTTCTATTCTTATTAAAACATTTCGAAAATTACTAAGTAACTTATATGATTGGTTAGTTAAACGTAGAGAAGATTGGGATTCTCGAAATTATTGTGATCAAAATAGGGCACTATTTTTAGAGGCTATTTGTGATTACACTAAAATACCTCCAATGCCATTACCAGTTATAAAGATTTGGGATTTGTTTCTAAGATATATTATAAATTTATGTTCATTAAATGATGAATTATTTACAAATATAATTTTAGATTATAGTTTTTCGAATGTTGTAGAAGCCTACCGTGATGTTGATGATCCTCGTAATTCTTTACAGCGATTAAATACATTATTAGATGTTCAAGGAGATTCGTGTGCTAGAGGTTGGATAGAAAGAATAATATTATGTGTTAATGATTATATAATAAAACAAGAATTATTAAAAGGTAATGCATCTAAATTATTTATGGGAACTACAATGAATAATTTAGTAGAAGTATTAATTAAAAATTTTAAAGTAGAAGAGGAGAAAAAAAAATTAGGTATAGAAAAAAAGGAATTAGATTTTAAAGAAGTTAATTTATTTACTTATATTAATGAATTCAAATTATCTGAAGAAAATAATAGATTTGTAGGTGATTTAGAAACAAAAAAGAAAATTTTAAAGAATAAATTATATTGTTTTATCTATGAAAGATTAAATAAAATATATAATATAAAAGATACATTTGAATTAAGAGACTATATTGAAAAGTATGTAGATGTTAGCATTTATGAAGAAGATTTTAATGATGAAGAAGGTAAATATTTAAAAAAGTATCTTAAATACAAAAATAAGTATTTAAATTTAAAAAAAATGAGTTAAGTCAAATAAATCTACTTGTTACAGAAAAAATTAGATTACTTTAACAGTTATTACTGAAATATTATCTATAATATTAAATATTTATTTTTATATAAAAATTATTTATTTAACATGCTTAAAACATAATATAAAAATTTTAAATTAAATACTATAATAAATAATTATTAAAGTATTAACATGGTGAATTTGATAGTAAGATAAATTGAAAATTATACTCAATTCAAAATATCTATCTTGAATATATATTTTTATTTATAATCAATTATAGGTAATCTTTGAAAATACATATATTTACGATATTTAGGATGTGCTAATAATATTCTTTTCTTTCCAATAAAATTTATTAAAATATTATCATTCTCATCCCAATGAAGTCCAGAATTTATACTTTTATCTAAATTAATCCATTGACTAGGGCGAATATAAATATCATTTTTATTAGTAATATTAATAAAATTACTTAAATCCATAAGAAATAAATCAGTAATTTCATTCATAGCAATATATTTATAATAATCATTATATTCTTTTCCTAAACTTTTTTTTATACTCATATTTTTTTTAAATGTTTTACAATTTAAATTAGGTTTTTTAACAGGAGTAATATTATTTGTAGTATTAAAATAAATTAAAAATTCAGTTTCTAAATTTTTTTTAAAAAAATCTTTAAAATTTGGAATAAAATCTATTTTATTTTTATGTGGTTTTTTTTTTATTAGATTATTAATTACTTGATTATTTTTATCGAATGAAAATAATCTATAACTTATAGAAAAATTATATGGTTCTGTAAATACCCAGTGCATCCAATTTTGAGGAATAGATATATATTCATTTTCATCAAGATTAATTTCAATAAATTTACATTTTCTGGCAAGTGGGAAAATATTATAATTTATTGGATATGATATTATTAACGTATGATTAATTAAATAATTATTTGAATTATTTTCTAAACGATTATCTAAATTACTATCTAAATTACTATCTAAATTATTATCTAAATTACCATCTAAATTGCATGGTTCAGTAATTGTAAAACATTTAATTAAAATAATTAAAATAATTACAATAATTATAAAAATTATAACTTTATTAATTGCTATATTCATTATATATATCAATTAATAAAAATTAAAATAATATTTTTTATACTAATTTAATAATTATATAAAATATATCATGTTAATTCTAAATTTATACTAAAAATTGTTTGATATGATTTATATATAAAAATTGAATTAAAATATATAATATAATATTATAATAATACTATGAAGATAATAATAAATTCTGTAATCTTTGCAATCTTATTTTTTTTTATTGGTATACTTTCCTCTTTCGTTTCTGAGGGAGCCAGAATTTGTCGTTCTACATCTATACCATTTCATACTTGGGTCCAAATGGACTTTTCTTGCACAGAAGCTGGAAATTGTGGTATTCGTACACCTTTTACGCAATGGAGAGATATTGGTTATGAAAATGGTAATGGAGGAACATTAAGAGACGAATCAAAAAATCCTGGAGGTGTTTACAGATGCAGTTCTTGGTTTATTGGTGAAATGCAGGGTAGAGTAGCTAGGGCTGCTACGGCTCAACAGGAACGCTCCGCTATTTTAGCATTAGTAGACGCAGGATGGAACACTGCCAGGTATGGTCTAATAGCAGGAGGACTAACATCAATAAATTGTGATCCTACTACTTGGTCGTGGACACCTAGAAGTGGAAGAAATAATGTTTGTTGGACTTTTACTTGTGCTTACTCAACATATTTATATCGTGTTCTTGGAGTTCGTCCAAATTCGATTAGTTCTGAATTAAGTTTTAAAAATAAACTAGAAATACCTTTAGCTTGGACATGTAAACCAGAACAATATGCTTCTGGCGATGGGTGTCATTGTAATTGTGGTGCTTTTGATCCAGATTGTAATCCATTTGAGGCTGTATCTATTAATTGTCCAAATTATGACGACATATGCATTCCTGGACCATTGAATCAGCCTATTTGTGCATTGCGTCATGAAGTCCTTAGTGACAGAAAGCTTATACAAATTCAGTTAGGAGTAGCCGTTCATCATCCTCAATTCTATTTCTCTAACGATACTGATATTGATGGTGCACCTTGGGGTAACTATACAAAAACGTACACTCGCAGTGTTGTACCAACAACATGGACATGTAATCCTCTTTTTTATGGATCTAAAGATGGATGTGATTGTGAATGTGGAGCGTGGGACCCAGATTGTGAAACTACTACATATTCCCAAAAAGTTTTTAATTGTGATACATCTAACAATGAAGTGCAGTGTGTTATGTCTAGAACTACTCCGTCTACACCAGTTTGTTTATATGATCGGATGGCAAGCCTAGCAGCGATTGATGCAGGCTATCCATCGCTAAATAGTTCAAATCCAACATTATCAACTTCAACTATTATAGCAGTGTCTGTTGGGACAACTCTTGGTATTGTAGTGCTTGTAAGTGTAATAACATTTTTCATTCTACGATACCGCAAACGTCAGCAACGTCGACAAAGTGTACAATTAATTGAACTAATGCAATCTACTGAAAGCACTAATTTTTGAATGATAATATGTGTGGAAAATAATCATCAATAAGTATTTTATAATTTTTATATATAGTTTTTATTATATATATCTAGATGGTAGCATTTATGAAGATAATTTTAATGATAGAAAAGGTAAATATAAGAAAAAAGTATCTTAAATAAAAAAAATAAGTATTTAAATTTAAAAAATATAAAAAATTGAAACTAAATTATTTATACAAATATTATATATTTAATATGACAAACAAATTAGAAATAAAATTTAATAATAATATTCCATCATGGATTGAATTATCTTTCGAAAATTCTGGAACAAATCAATCATTTCTGTTGGTAAATATTTTTATGGAAGTATATGAAAAAGATAATCTAATTTACTCAATAAAATTAGAAATAAATGGTAATTATTATTGCTGTGGTAGTAAAAATTTTGAATTTGATAAAATAAAAAAAACTATAATTAAAGAATGTGATTATAAATTACTAAATGATATTTATTCTGAATTACAAAATAGTTATAGAAATATTTTTAAGGATACAGTTTTAGACATATGGATTACAAGAATATTTGAACAATTATGCGAATATTAAAATTTTTACTGCATCAGTTATTAAACGAGTATCTTCATTATTTTCAAAAGCAACAATATAATGAATTCTTAAATTATTATTTTCTTTATTTAGTTCAATTAATTCTCTATCATATTGAACTCTTGCTATATTCCACATTATAGCAGTATAAATAGCATCATCCGGAGATAATATACCTTTCATATCTGCAATATCTTTCCTTTCAAAATTAAATTTTATTGTACTTTTAGAATCCATATCCAAACGAGAAAATAAATAAGTAGACATTTTAAATTTTCTAGGTATTTTATTATATTGTTTTCTTAATTGTAAATTAATTAATAAATCAATAATATTTTTTTCTTCTTCACCATTTTTATCAAATAATTCATTTAATCTAACATCATTAATGTTAAAGAAATAATCATTTGGATCATATTTTTTACTAATATATTTCCACCCGTTTTTATCAACATATTTATGATACAATCTATCTAAACTTTCTTTTGTATTTAGTCTTAATGGATAACATATTATTGCTTTACATATTTCAGGATACATATCAGCAAAAAATAATCCGTAAGGTGATGATTCTTCTAAACATATAATTATGCAATCTGATAATTTTTTTTTTTCAATAAATAATTTAATGTCATTGCTTACACTTTCAAATGTTAAATCATCTAAAATAAATCTTTTCCTAAATTTAAATTTGTATTCATTAACATTTCCATTCAATAATCTTAATTTTCTTTTTAATTCTGGTATAAATTCTAAATCATTACCTCTAATATTACCAATTATTATAAAATTATTTTTACCACCACCTGTTTTATTATTTATATCAATATTTTTTAATTGAAAACAAAGTTTTTTATATTTTGTCTTGTATTTTATATATTTATCTTTATAGTCCATATATATTATATAATATATTATTTAATTTTGCATTTATTTTTTGACATTTTTTGTCACATTTTATATCTTCAATGGTGTAAATTTTAAAAAAATATAAAAAATTGAAATTAATTATATTTTAATAATAATATAGAATTCCCTAATGAATAATTATCAACAAATATCTTCATTTGTTAATAATTTAGGATTAAATATTAATTTTCAAGCTAGAATTAATGCAAAAAGATGCCTAATTACTAATTTTAATAATTTTCTTAGATTTTATAATAATATACAAGAAATTGATTATGAATTTATACATGATGTTTATAATACAATTAATTATGATGAGTATGGTCATATTATGATAA
>JACCED011036063.1_pt1 | contig 11180 bp, 9 predicted proteins | sample 7455021 | NCBI WGS metagenome assembly JACCED01 (sample SAMN15323456, study PRJNA562643) | freshwater metagenome | isolation source: river surface water | place: USA:Blue River Watershed | collected 2017-08-19
CACACGGAATTTTCGCGGCGCTCCCGCGCATTGGGAACTCCACAAGAACGCACTTCATGCAGAAGAAGAAAATCATCGTAATGGGTTTCATGGCCGGCTGTCCGATCGCCGGCGTCCTCTGGCAGCATATCCACTATATTGTGGGCCTGCAGAGGCTGGGTTACGACGTGTATTACATCGAGGATTCCGCGCGCCTGCCCTACGACCCCGTCGCCTATGAAGTGAATGAAAGCTATCGGTACGCCGCGAAGCTGATGGACACGCTGGCGAGGGAGTTTGATTTCGAGGGAAAATGGGCTTACTGCGCACGGTACATGAAGAAGCCGGAATGCGTGGGGATGTCGCTCCAAGCAGTCCGAGATTTGTACGTTGAAGCGGAGGCGATCCTGAACGTTTGCGGCGCCCAGGAGATGAATGATGACCTGCTCAAGTGCCAGCGTCTGATTTATGTCGAGAGCGACCCGGGCATGGAGCAGATGCTCATCGATAACGCCGGTGGCAAGGTGCCCGAATATCTGCAGCGCCATCATGTGCTCTTCACCTTCGGCGAACTTGTGGGCAAACCGGATTACATGGTCCCCAACCATGGCGTGCGCTGGCTGCCGACACGCCAGCCGGTCGTTACCGACTTTTGGAAAACCGACGGACCCACGCGACCGAGTGCACGGTTTACCTCCGTCGCGAACTGGAACACCAGCGGGCGAAAGGACGTCGTGTGGAGGGGCAGCAACTACATCTGGAGCAAATCACTGGAGTTTCTGAAATTCGTCGAGGCGCCCGTGCGCGCCGGCGAACCGTTTGAGCTGGCTACCGAGATCCTGGATGAACACGCCCACAACCGTTTTCTAGCGAATCGCTGGGAGTTCGCCGACTCCCGGCAGACATCCATTGACTGGCACCAGTACCGCCGTTACCTGCAGGAATCGAAGGGTGAATTCACGGTCGCCAAGGACCAATACGTGCGATTGAAGACCGGCTGGTTCAGCGACCGGTCCGCTTGCTATCTCGCTGCGGGCCGTCCGGTGATCACGCAGGAAACGCAGTTCACCAAGTTCTACGGTGGAGGCAAGGGCCTGATCGCCTTTGAGACCCTCGAGGACATCGCGGAGGCTGTCAAATCGATCAACGGGGACTATGCCGCCCACTGCAAGGCGGCCTACGAAATTGCCGCCGAGGAGTTTGAAGCGACAAAAGTCATCAAGTCCATGCTCGATCGCGCGGGCTTGTAGGTTGGACGGGCGAAGGTCCGTGACTGTTGCCGCCAGCGTGCAGACGGTTTGAAACCGCTGTGCAGAGCGCTTTGAAATAACGGAATTCCGGTTGGTCTGGGTGCGCGCTCTTGTGCTAGCTTTTGCGAACCATGCACAAGAGTAAAATCCCGGGAATCGCTTTTGGGGCACTGCTGCTGCTCTTAGGTTTTGCGGTGTGGTACATCCTGAAGCCTGATCCCTCCGCGACATCCACAGCGCCTCGAAACGCAGCACTCGATACAAAGGCGTCCACATCGGGAAGCGAACTGGGACAACTGTCCGCTGATCAGGGCACTTCTCCCGAAAAAAACGCGCCCAAGCCCCTGAACCGGCCGATGCCGGGCTCGCCTGAACGTTCGGATGAGGGCATTCCGGTTTGGGAACGCAAAATCGACACGGCGCTTCGCTCGCAGGGGGAGCATTCCGCCATCGCTCTCGGGCTTTTGTCCGAGGTCAACAGCATGCCGCCCGAGGGACAGACCGCCGCCGCGCAGCACATTGTGAACCTCATCGCGGACAAGGACTATCTTCAGGTCATCCCATACATTAAAAACAACCGCCTCGACCACGGTTTCCAAGAGATCATTGTCGCGGAAAGCCTGAACCGTCCTGACACGATCAAGCTACCCGTGCTGCTTGCCGCGGCGCGGGCGCCTGGTCATCCGATGGCGGAAACCGCCGTGTCCATCCTCACCGTGCTGCTGGATGTCAATCATGGCACGGACTGGAGCAAGTGGGAGCAGTCCGTGAAGCAGTCTCTGGAGAACGCCGAAAAAGAGAATGCCGCCGAGAAGCCCGTTCAGCTTGAGGTAAAACAATAAGAACGCTTTCGCTTTCTATCGGGCCCGCTCTCGGGCATTGCTGCAGTGGTGAAGCTGCTGCTTGTTGATGGTTACTATTACGCGTACCGCTCTTTTCACGCCCTGCCGGGTCTGACCAACCCTGCGGGCGAGCCGACCGGGGCGGTCTATGGCTTCCTAAAATCCTTGCGGCGAATGCTCAAGGACCTGGCTCCGGACCGCGCCGCCGTGGTGTGGGACGAGGGCCTGCCCGAGCGCCGCACCGCGCTGCAACCCGCCTACAAGGCGCAGCGCGAAGAAATGCCCGAGACGCTCGACGCGCAGCTAGAGCTCATGCGCGAAATGATCGGGCTACTCGGCTTCCAATCGGTTTCGATGCCGAACACCGAGGCGGATGACTTGATGGCCTCCTACGCGCTTGCGGCTCGCACCAAAGGCTGGGAATCCGTGCTCGCGACGGCGGACAAGGATCTCTATCAAATCGTCGCCTCTGACATCCGCGTTTATTCCACGAACAAGACGGACCTCAAGACTCCTCAGGACAGCTATGCGCTGCTTGAGGAGGACAGGGTTTTGGAAAAATGGGGAGTCCTGCCAAGGCAGCTTGGCGACATCCTCGCGCTTGTTGGGGATTCTTCCGACAACATCCCAGGCGTTCCCGGCATCGGTCCGAAGGGGGCAAGCGCGCTCATTTCCAAATGGGGATCCTTGGACGGCGTGTACGCGAACATCCATCAGGTCGGCTCGGAAAAACTCGTCGCGAAGCTTCTTGCGGGGCGCGCACAGGTTTTTGAAAACCGTGAGATGGTGCGGCTTGACGAGGATCTGCCGCTGCCGACGCCGTTCGAGGAGTTTTTCATCACGCCAAAGTACGATGCATTGATTCCTGCGCTGGAGCGCTGCGGGTTCAAGTCTCTTCGGCAGGAGATGCACGAGGAAATGATGCGCGTTGCAACACCGCAGGCGCCGCCGGCCGTCGTGCTTCGGCAAGCAGATTTGTTCGGCTAATTCAACACTCGCACGCCGTGTTGATCTGCTTTCACAAACCGTATGGAATCCTCTCGCAGTTCACTCCAGAGCCTGGGAGCAAGTGGCGCACACTCGCTGAATTCGGGTTTCCAAAAAATGTGTACCCGATCGGCCGACTGGATGCGGACAGCGAAGGGATGCTGCTCTTGAGCGACGAGCCGCAGTGGAATGCACGACTGCTTCATCCGAGTCGCGCGCATGTGCGTGAGTATTGGGCGCAGGTTGAAAACATCCCGACCCCGCAGTCCCTCCGGAGCCTCGAAGCCGGCGTGATGATCGGCGGTCGGCGCACGCTTCCGTGCCGCGCTCGTATGCTGGATCCGCAGCCGGAGGTCGCCCCGCGCATCCCGCCGATCCGCGTTCGCAAGACCGTGCCGGACTGCTGGGTCTCGTTGGAGTTGGTGGAGGGAAAATACCATCAGGTTCGCAGGATGACCGCTGCCGTGGGTCATCCCACGCTGCGACTCATGCGTGTGCGAATCGGGGAATTGCGCTTGGAGAAAGTGGATGGGGTTCAACCCGGCACGTGGACGGAACTTGATGAAGCCGGGCGTGCCGCCGTGCAGGCGGCGGCGCGCTGAATGGCGGCCCAGGGCGGATTCACGCGCCCGGCAGGCTCGTGGAAATTCCGCTCAGGCGCTCCGCTCCGCTGTACACATTGAAACGTTCGCCCCGCAAAAAACCCACCAGCGTCATCCCGAACTCGCGCGCGCACTCGACAGCGAGGCTTGAAGGCGCACCCACAGCGCATACCACGCGAATCCCCGCGAGCGCGGCTTTTTGAATCAGCTCGAAGCAGGCGCGACCGCTCAAAAATAGAATGTGTCTCTCAAGAGGCAGCACCCCTTCGGACAGCGACACACCCACGATTTTGTCCACGGCATTGTGCCGTCCGATGTCCTCCCGCAACAACAGCAGCTTTCCTCGTGCATCAAAGAGAGCAGCCGCATGAAGCCCGCCCGTGACACCGAACACGCGCTGCTGGCTGAACACCGAATTGCCGAGCGCAAGCAGCGTGGAAGCAGAAATCAAAAGGCCTGGACCAAATGCTGGAAGCGCGCAATGGGAACGCACCGCGTCGATGCTCGCCTTGCCGCATACCCCGCAACTCGAACTGATGAAAGAGTGTCTCTGGAACAAATGCGGGGCAAGGCGCACGCCCTCGCTCAACTCCACCTTGACGATGTTGCCGGTGTTCTCGGGAATCGAAGCGTTTTCGCAGTGCCGTATGGATGACACCTCGTCTATCCCGTGAATCACTCCTTCGGTGAACAAAAAGCCGAGCACCAGCTCCAGGTCGTTCCCTGGGGTGCGCATCGTGACGGCAAGTTCGCGCGATTCACGGCCCGCATCGCTTGAATAACCAAGCTGGATGCCTAGAGGCTCCTCGGACGCCACCAAATCGTCCTCCTCGCACGCCGTCGCCGAGGTGACTCGCAGGATTTTAAAGGCGCGCACTGGTGGCTTTGTCATGTTGGTTGCCAGATGCTTCGCAAAAGCAGAAGCATAAAACGAGTGAAAACCCCTTGGCGTACCCTTCTGCGCCCTCCTGTTGCCTAGGTGCGGGCCCACTTGCCGGCCCAAGTGCGGACCGGTATCCGCGCCAATCGCGGCGTCCACACAATATGCGTGCTTGAAATCCAGCTTAAATCAGAGTCTGGATAACCGCAGCGCCGGCTGCTTCGCACGATAAAGATATCGCAGGCACCCTGCGTGTCCCGGCCCGTTCCACCCCGTTACCGACCCGAATCCGATGGTTTTTCTCGAGCGCTCATCCACCGTAGCAGGTCCAGAGTTTTCGCGTTGGATGACACCGCCGGCCGCAATCGCCGTTCACATGTGCATCGGGGAAGTGTACGGATTCAGCGTCTTCAATGCACCGCTCACCAAGGTTCTGGGTGTCAGCCAATCCCTGCCGGGGCAGGACTGGACGATCCCTCAGGTCGGCTGGATCTACTCGATTGCGCTATTCATGCTGGGAATCTCGGCGGCGACTTTTGGCAAGTGGGTGGAAAAGAGCGGGCCGAGAAAAAGCATGGTTGCGAGCATGCTGTGTTTTTGCGGCGGACTTTTGATCGCCGCCCTCGGCGTACAACTGCACCGCATCGAGCTGTTGTACCTTGGATACGGGGTCGTGGGCGGAATCGGCCTGGGCATCGGCTACATTTCGCCGGTATCGACGCTCATGAAATGGTTCCCCGATCGTCCGGGGATGGCCACCGGAATGGCGATCATGGGGTTTGGCGGCGGGGCGCTGCTGGGGGCCCCGCTCGGGGTCCAGTTGATGGATCGTTTTAAAACCCCCGAATCCGTCGGTGTCGCGGGCGCGTTTGTCGCCATGGCTGCGCTATACGCTGTGTCGATGCTGTTCGGCGCCGTCATTGTCCGCGTGCCGGCCGAGGGCTGGAAGCCCGCTGGTTGGAGCGAGCCTCAGACCGGAAACGCCAACTCAGGCCTCGTGACTCAACCGCAAGCCGCCGTGCAGGTCAGCGTTGATGTCGCGTGGAAAACGCCGCAGTTCTGGCTCCTTTGGATTGTGCTCTGCATGAACGTAAGCGCAGGAATCGGCATCCTCGGTCAGGCTTCGCTCATGTGCCAGGACATGTTTGGCGTCGGCGCCGCCATTGGCGGAGGGTTTGCAGGCCTGCTTTCCATCTTCAACATGGGCGGGCGCTTCGTCTGGTCCTCCCTCTCGGATCGGATTGGCAGGCGCGCAGTGTACTGCGTGTTTTTCATCGCGGGTGGCGCGCTGTACTGCGCCGTGCCGCTTACCCAGCGGGCAGGCGCGCAGGGTTGGTTCGTCGCGGTGACCGCCCTCATCATTTCGATGTACGGCGGAGGATTCGCAACCATTCCCGCCTACTTGCGTGACCTCTTCGGCACGATGCAGGTCGGGGCAATCCACGGCCGCCTCATCACCGCGTGGTCCATTGCGGCTGTGATCGGGCCCTCCCTGATCAATTACATCTCCGAAGCGCAGAAGAAATCGGGCGTTCCCGCTGCGGAGGCGTATAATCTTACGATGTACATTGTCGCGGGGCTGCTTGTCGTCGGGCTAATTGCAAACCTACTGGTAAAACCAGTGGATCCGCGCTTCCATCACCGCGCGGCTGGCAATGCGGACGCCACCTCGTAAAACGCATGAGAACGCTTCAACTCCTTTTCGCCTGGCTGTGGATCACGCTCCCGCTTTCCTGGGGAGTGTACAACTCGGCATTGAAGGCGCTGCCGCTCTTTGCGTCGAAGCCCGTGCCTGCTGCTTCGCCATCGAAGTAAATCTCGCCGCGCGCACCGCCGCGCGATCACTTCGATACACCATCCTTTGATCATTCCGCCGCCATGATGCGCCTCGCCCTCAAGATGCTCTTCGGCGACCGCGCCAAATACGCGATGCTCGTGTGCGGACTCACTTTTTGTGCGCTGTTGATGACCCAGCAGACCTCGGTGTTTTGCGGGCTTTTGCTTTGGACCACTGCAACCATCCGAAACGTGCGCGTGCCCGTTTGGGTGGCGGATTCGAAGGTGGAGCAGGTGAACGAGGTGGTGCCTTTGCGGGAGATCGAGCTCCAGAGAGTCCGCTCGGTGGACGGCGTGCAGTGGGCCGTGCCTTTGTTCTGGAGCATCCTGCAGGCCCGGCTGCCGGACGGCACATTTCAGGCGGTGCAGCTCACGGGGCTCGATAGCGCCACTCTTGTGGGGCGCCCAGGCCGGATACGCGAGGGGAGCATCGAAGATCTGCGGCTCCCGAACGCGGTGATTGTCGACCAGGTGGCCATCTCAAAATTCCGCAAGCGCGGGATCAAGCTGCACATCGGGTCCACCTTTGAGATCAACGACAAGGAGGCTCGCGTCGTGGCGATCTGCGAGACGGAGCGCTCATTCCTTGGACAACCCTATGTCTTCACCACCTACTCGCGCGCCCTTGAGTACTCGCCGCCGCAGCGCAAGCTTCTCTCCTTTATTCTAGTGCAGCCAAAGCCGGAAACAGATGTCGCCGCGTTGATTAAAAGCATCGGGCAAATTGGCGGACTGCGTGCGTTTTCCTCCGACGACTTCGCGCGCCGCACCATTGAATGGTATTTCAAAAACACCGGCATCCCGATCTCCTTCGGCACCGTTGTGCTCATGGGAATCATCGTCGGCATCGCCATCGCGGGACAAACGTTTTATCTATTCATCCACGAAAACATCCGTTTCATGGCGGCGCTGAAAGCGATGGGTGCGGGCCGCTTCCTGCTGATCCGAATGGTGACGCTGCAAGCCTTTACCGTTGGTTTCACTGGGTACGGTCTCGGCGTGGGGCTGGCCGCGGGTTTTGGGAACGCGGTGCTCAGAAAAGGCGAGCCGCCTTTCTACATGCCGTGGCAGGTGCTGGTTTTTTCGGGCGCGGTGATTCTGCTGATTTGCGTGGTCTCCGCGCTTGTCGGGGTCATCAAAGTGGTCAGGGCCGAGGCAGCCATGGTATTCAAATAGACCAGCCAGCCAGCTTGAACCACCCCTGCAATCATCCTCAATCGCCCCTGTCGCCGCCTTTAAATGTCTGCTGTCGCCCACATCGAGAATGCCGTCACCACAAAGTCGCTCGTGAAAACTTACGGGCGCGGCGAGGGGATGGTGCATGCGCTCAAGGGCGTCGACTTCGAGGCGCGCGGCGGCGAATTCATGATGATTGTGGGTCCGTCTGGATGCGGCAAAACCACTCTCTTAAGCGTCATTTGCGGCACACTGAATTACGAGGAGGGCTCCGTGTCCGTGTTCGGACGAGACTTGTCGTCGATGAGCCAGTCGCAACTCACCGATTTCCGGCGCGATAACATTGGGTTTGTGTTTCAGCAGTTCAATCTCATCCCAACTTGGAACGCGCTCGAAAACGTTTCGATTCCGCTGCTGCTTCAGGGCAGGTCGCGGCGGTATGCGGAGCGCGAGGCGATTGCGCTCATGGAAAAAGTGGGAATCGGTGACAAACTCAAGGCGCTGCCGTCACAGCTTTCAGGGGGGCAGCAGCAGCGCGTCGCGATTGCGCGCGCGCTCGTCCACCAGCCTCGTCTTTTGATCTGCGACGAGCCCACGGCGGCGCTAGACGCGGTGTCGGGTAGGAAAGTGCTGGAATTGCTCAAGGAAACCGCCTGCGGGCCGGATCGCTGCGTGATCGTCGTGACCCACGACAGCCGGATTTTTTCATTCGCTGATCGCATCACCGAGATGGAGGATGGTCACATGAAGGCCGTCCATCAGGCCGGCCAGTACAACGCCTCTTATGTTTAAGTATCTTTCACTTCTAATCGCCCTTGCCGGAATCGGCTTCGCGGTGTCGCTTGTCCAGCGGCAGAAAATTGTTCCGCCCGTTCCGCCGCCCGTCGTCGAGCCATCCGCCGCACCGTACGCGGATTCGATCGGTGCACGAGGCATCGTGGAGAGCGTGAATGAAAATGTCCGGATCGCCCCTTCAGTCGCCGGCCTGGTGAGCGTGGTTCCGGTGAAGGTTGGCGACGAAGTGCGGGCGGGCGACTTGCTGATGCAGCAGGACACGCGTGACGCGGATGCTCAGGTCGCTGTGCAAGCGGCGAATTTGGAGTCCATTCAGGCGTCGATTCTGGAGGCCGAGGTGGGGCTTGCTGACCGGCAGGACCAGTTCGACCGGATCGAAAGGCTTGGGGAGAACCGGGTGGTCAGCGTGGATGAAAAACAGCGGACAGTTTTCGCGCTGCGCGCAGCCAAAACCAAGCTTGAGTCCCGCAGGGCCGACCTCGCCGCGGCTCAGGCTCTGCTCGCGAGATCCAAGGTCCAGCGCGAACTGCTTCTCGTGCGCGCTCCGCGGGACGGTACCATTCTGCAGGTCAACATCCGCGCCGGCGAATACACCGAACCGCGCGCTCCCGAGCCGCCCATCCTGCTCGGCCAGACCAGCGGTTTTCAACTTCGCGCGGATGTGGACGAGGACAACGCCCCGCGCGTGAAATCCGGGTGCAGTGCGGTCGCTTTCATCAAGGGTCAGCGAGAGGATCCGGTGGAACTCAAGTTCGTGAGGATCGAGCCTTACATTTTACCCAAACGTTCGCTCACAGGGGAGAGCAGCGAGCGGGTGGACACGCGCGTGCTGCAGGTCATTTTTTTATTCGACCGCCCGAAAACCCCCGTTTACGTCGGCCAGCAGATGGATGTTTTTTTAAAGGCGGACTGAGCACGCTCGTGCGCAACAGAACTCCTGCGGTGCAGCGCCTCGGATTGCGGCCCGCGCTTGCTTTGATGTTGTGGGTGTAGCGGGGATCGGGTTTTAATCTTCGGGCAGCGTTCAATTTCAACGTTTGCGCTGCACCAGTGCCCACCCAAAACTCACACCCCATGCGTCTATCAGTCATTGCTTCCATGCTGGCCATCACGGCTGCCGTCCGACTCGCCGCCGCTCCCATTCCGGATCATCTCCATCAAAACGGCTGGTTCGTCGGGGCGCAGGCCTACACCTTCAAGGAGTTCACCGCGTTCGAAGCGATCGCGAAGACCAAGGAGGCGGGCGGGAATGTCATTGAGTTTTTTCCCGGGCAAAGCCTTAAGCCCGGATCTGCGGACAAGGTGCATCATTCCATGAGCGATGCAGCCGTCGAGGAGCTCAAGGCCGAGCTCTCCCGTGTGGGCGTTCATGCGGTGAATTACGGTGTCGTGGGTGCAAAAACAAAGGAAGACGTGTACGCGATCATGAGCTTCGCCCAGAAAATGGGGCTTTACTCGGTTTGCAGCGAGTCCACGGAACTAGTGGCCGATTGGGAGAGCGCCGCGAAGGAGTTTGATATCAAGGTCGCTTTTCACGAGCACGGCGGTTCGATGAGCAATCCGAAATACAAGGTGTGGAATCCCCTCTACATCCTCGGCGTGGTGGAAAGCCGTGACCATCGCGTGGGCGCTTGCGCTGATCTCGGGCACTGGTGCACTTCAAATCTTATCCCCGTGGAATGTTTGCGCATCCTCAATGGCCGCGTCGTCAGCGTCCATCTCAAGGACAAGGCGGCGGTCGGAAAATCCGAGGTCGTGGTCGCAGGCAAGGGCGTGGTTGACGTTGCGGCTTGTCTCGAGGAGTTGAAAAAACAGCGTTTTGACGGGCATATCTCGGTTGAGCACGAAAACGACTGGAAGGACAACGTTTCGCACGTGAAGGCGGATATCGATTTCGTGAAAGCCATGCCGAAGTAGTCCGCGATACGCGCGCGCTCGCTGCGCAATGGGGGTGCGGGAATCTCCGTCGTTCGGGAACACTGCGTTTGAGCTTCTGCGAATCGGCCGCTTGAAGTCGCGCATTTCATCGTCCTCAGTTTCACCGCCGCAAACACAGAACTCGCGCAGGGCTTTTGGCCTGATGTTCTCTGTTCCTCAGTGTTCACCCGCGTGCAACCGTGAGCGCGCGTACGCTTCCCGGGGCCGCGGCAAGCAGCGCCCGAGTGCATGCGTCCAGTGTTGCGCCCGTGGTCAATACATCGTCAACGAGCACGATGTGGCGACCGGCGATTGAGGCGGCTTCGCTGGAGACAGCGTCCGCGCCGAGGCGGGACCGCTTGAGTTGGAACGCCCCCCGCAGATTGCCCAGTCTCTCGTCCCTGCCGAGCTGCGCTTGGCTTCCCGTGCTACGAACCCGCTCCAGCACGTCCAGAACCTCGACACCGGTGCGCCTGCCCAGCTCCGCAGCCAGCAGCCCCGCCTGATTGAATCCACGCGTCCGCAGCCGTGAGCGGTGCAATGGCACTGGCACCCACGCCTCCACCGGCGGATTCCGCAAGCGAGGATCCGCCAGCGCCTCCTGCATCCAATCTGCCAGCAGCTTGCACAGGTGGCGGCGCCCCTCGTACTTGAAAGCGTGCACGACCTCGCGCACGGCGCCAGCCGCCTTGACGGGCGCCACAGCGCAGAGGAACGCCGGACGCAAGCGCGTGCACTCGGCGCAGGGACCGCAGAACTCCCCTTGCGCGGGCTCCGCTCCTTCAAACAACCGTGAACAGCAGACGCAAAGTGCACCACCACGCGTGGCGGTTCCGCGCGCGCCGTACGAGCCACCCGCGTCTTTATTATGGGCTTGGCTCTTGTGCATCTCCCATGCGTCCCCCCCCACCCCCAC
>JACCED011170821.1_pt1 | contig 11178 bp, 9 predicted proteins | sample 7455021 | NCBI WGS metagenome assembly JACCED01 (sample SAMN15323456, study PRJNA562643) | freshwater metagenome | isolation source: river surface water | place: USA:Blue River Watershed | collected 2017-08-19
GAACAGCTCGCGTGCCTGCGCCTTCGCAGGCCAGGGCGCCCAACGCAGCGGGTTCGTCGGGCCGAAAACGGCAATCGTCGGCACACCCGTGGCCGCCGCCAGGTGCGACACCGAGGTGTCCGGACCGATGTAGAGCGCCGCCCCATCCAGCAATGTACGTACTTGCCGAAAATTCAACTTGCCTGACACGTCGAGCAGCGCCGGTGCCTGCCCCAGCCCCCTCAACGGCGCCACGCAGGCCTGGTCCCGGTCGCTGCCACTGCCGGTCAGGACCACCTGCCTGTCCAGGGCCAGCAGGCCTTGCACGAGCTGCACGTAGTGGTCCAGTGGCCACTGCTTGTATGCCCACATCGAGGGCGCATGCACCACCACATAGCCCGGCTGCAGCGCCAGCCCTTCGGGCAAGGGCTGGCCCGCCGGAGCGATGACGACCGGCACGGCGGGAGGCCCCGGTAGCCAGGGATCCAGCAGTGCGAGCTTTTCCGCCGTGACATGGCGCTCGCCGAGGTCGCCCGCGATCTCGACGGCGTGTGCCAGCAGCGGGCGCTTCCACCAGTTGCTGCGGAGCGCCGGGGGCAGCAGGCCGCTGCGCCTCCTGGCGGCGATGAAACCCAGAAAGTGCGCGCGGTCACCGGGCTGGGTGACCAGGGCCAGGTCATAGCGGCGCCAGAGCCGCCGCACCAGGTCGCGGAACCCCCGCCATCCCAGGCGGGCGGGTGTCTCGAGGGTGCCATCGATGTCGGTATTGCCGGCCAGCATGCCCAGCGTCCCCTGGAACCCCAGCACGTCGATGTGGGCGTCGGGCCAGCGCTCCCGCGCCGCACGGATCAGGGGCGTGGTCAGGAGCACGTCGCCGATCTGGCGCGTGGCGATGACGAGGATGCGCTTCATGCGGCGTCCGCGGCCAGCGCGGCGCCGCCTTGCAGTGCATGCAGGCGGGCGTACAGCCCGCCCTGGGCCAGCAGCTGTTCGTGCGAGCCCGATTCCGCCACGCGCCCCTGGTCCAGCACCACCACGCGGTCCGCATGCTCGATGGTGGACAAGCGGTGGGCGATGATCACGGTGGTCCGGCCCGCCATCAGCCGGGTCAGCGCCTCCTGCACGAGGCGCTCGGAAGCCGCGTCCAGTGCGGAGGTCGCCTCGTCGAGGATCAGGATGGGGGCGTCCTTGTACAGGGCGCGGGCAATCGCCAGGCGCTGACGCTGGCCGCCCGACAGCTCGGTGGCGTTGTGGCCCGTGATGGTGTCCAGGCCCTGGGGCAGGCTGGCCAGCAGGTCGCCCAGGTTGGCGGCCTCCATGCACCGACGCACGCGGGCCATGTCGGGGTCGTCTTCCAGTGCCACGTTGCGCGCCAGCGTGTCGTTGAACATCACCACATCCTGGCTCACGAGCGCGAACTGCCGGCGCAGCGCGGCGAGCTGCCATTGCGCCAGGTCCACGCCGTCCAGCGACACCGTGCCGCCATCGGGCACGACGAACCGGGGCAGCAGGTTGGCCAGCGTGGTCTTGCCCGAGCCCGAAGGCCCGACCAGGGCCACCACCTGGCCGGGCTGGATGTCCAGGTCCAGTGCGTCGAGTGCGGGGCGCGTGTCGTCGCGGTACTGAACCGTCACCCCGCGCAGCTGGATGCGGCCGGCGGCGCGCAGGCCGGGATCGTGGGTGCCGCTGTCTTCGGCCGCTGCCCCTTCGATCAGGTCGATGCCGCGCTGCACGGCGGCCAGGCCGCGGGAGATGGGGCTGGCGGCCTCGGACAGGCGCTTGATCGGCGCCAGCAGCATCAGCATGCCCGTGATGAAGGCCGCGAAGGTGCCCACGGTGATGCCGTTCTGCGACTGCCACAGGCCGATCACGATCACCAGGGACAGCGCAAACGCCGACAGCAGGTGCGTCAGGGGTGTGATGGCGGCATTGGCCACCGCCGACTTGAGCGCCAGCCGGCGCAGTGTGCCACTGAGGGTGCTGAAGCGCCGGGCCTGCCCCTCCTGCGCGCCGTGCAGGCGCACCACCCGGGCGGCCAGCACGTTTTCCTCCACCACGTAGGCCAGGTCATTGACCGCCGTCTGCGTGCTGCGCGCCAGCCGGTACAGCCGTTGCGAGAGCACCCGGATGATCCAGCCCACCGCCGGCACCACCAGGAAGACGGCCAGCGTGAGCTGCCAGTTCAGGTACAGCAGGTACCCGAGCAGTGCCAGCAGTGCCACCACATCCTTGACCAGGCCCATGACCGCGTTGACCAGCATGGTGGCGCCGTTCTGCACCTCGAAGACCACGGTGTTGGACAGCGAGGTGGCGCTTTCCTTGCCGAACAGGGACAGGCGGGCATCGAGCACGCGGGCGAACATGGCCTTGCGCATGGCCAGCAGGCCGTCCTGCGTGATGCGCGCCAGCGCCAGGTCCGACAGGAAGCCTGCCGCTCCACGCACGGCGAAGACCAGCACCAGGGCGGCCGGACCCACCCACAGGGGGCTGCCCGGGCCGGTGAAGCCGCGATCGAGCAGCGGCTTGAGCATGGCCGGCACCAGCGGCTCGGTGGCCGAGGTGAGGATGGTGGCCAGCACCGCCACCCCCCAGAACCGGCGCGAGCCGCGGAAATACGGCAGCAGCCAGCGGACCGCCTTCAGGTCGATGCGGATCACGTGGCGATTCGGCCGGCGGGTTGCGCCATCCGCTGCTCCCATTGCCAGGCATGGGCGATGAGGGTGTCGATGTCCGCGAAGCGGGGGGTCCAGCCCAGCTCCCCGCGGGCGCGGGCGGCATCGGCCACCAGCACCGGCGGGTCACCCGCGCGCGCCGGGTCGTCGCGCACGGGAATGGGGTGTCCGGTCACGCGGCGTGCCGCCTCGATCACCTCGGTGACCGAATGGCCCAGGCCGTTGCCCAGGTTGTACACCGTGGTCGGGGCGCCGGCCTGCAGGGCCTTCAGGGCCAGCAGGTGGGCATCGCACAGGTCCTGCACGTGGATGTAGTCCCGGATGCAGGAGCCGTCCGGGGTGCCGTGCTGCAGCCCGAAGCGGGCGATCTGCGGGCGTCGGCCCGAGGCCACCTGCAGTACCAGGGGGATCAGGTGCGTCTCGGGCTCATGGCGCTCACCCAGGCTGCCGTCCGGGTGGGCCCCGGCGGCATTGAAGTAGCGCAGGGTGATGGAGCGCATCCCGTGGGCCGCGTCGTAGTCCTGCAGCAGGTGCTCCACGGCCAGCTTGCTGTGGCCGTAGGGATTGATGGGGTGGGTCGGGTGCTTCTCGGGGATGGGTACCTCCACCGGGTTGCCGTAGACGGCAGCGGTGGACGAGAAAATGAACTGGCGGATCCCGTGGCCGACCATCGCGTCCAGCAGCGACAGCGTCTGGATCAGGTTGTTGCGCCAGTACTTGCCCGGGTTCTGCATGGATTCGCCCACCAGGCTGGAGGCGGCGAAGTGCATGACGCAGGCGGGCTTGAACTCGTGGAACACGCTGGCCATGAAGTCCCGGTCGCCGATGTCGCCTACCCGCAGGGGCACGCCGTGCACGGCATCCGCATGGCCGGTGGCCAGGTTGTCCACCACCACCGGCGCATAGCCGCTGTCATGCAGCATGCGGACCATGTGCGAGCCGATGTAGCCGGCGCCGCCGGCCACGATGACGCTGGTCGCGTTGTCCATGGGTTGGGGTGCAATAATCAAAAGCCAGAACGATTGCGGGATGATACCGTGGCGACCCCGCCACGGCGGCTTTCCACCGACATGAAGCGACTGTCCATCACCATCATCACCAAGAACGAAGCGCAAAATATTGCAGACTGTGTCCGCAGCGCGCAATTTGCCGACGAGGTGGTGGTGGTCGACTGTGGCAGCACGGACGGCACCGTCGAACTGGCCCGCGCAGCCGGCGCCACGGTGTACGAGATGGACTGGGCTGGCGACGGCCCGCAGAAGAACCGGGCCATCGACCGCGCCACGGGCGACTGGTTCTTCAGCCTGGATGCGGACGAGCGCATCACGCCCGCACTGGCGGCCGAGATCCGGTCCGCCATCGAGCGCGATGACGTCAATGGCTACCGGGTTCCGCGCATCTCCATGTACTGCGGGCGTTTCCTGAACCATGGCGGCTGGCGGCCCGACTACAACTGGCGCCTGGCGCGCCGGGGGCAAGCCCGCTACACCGAGACGCAGATGCATGCCAGCCTGCAGGTCCAGGGCGCCACGGGCTCGCTTCGCGAGTCCATCGTCCACTTCAGCTTCCGCACCATGGACTCGGTGCTGGACAAGCTCAATCGCTATTCGAGCGGCAGCGCCGTGGACCTCAAGGCGCGCGGGCGCAAGGGCGGGCTGGGCCGGGCCATCGTCCACGGCCTGTGGGCCTTCATCCGCACCTACTTCCTGCGCCTGGGCTTCCTCGACGGTCGCTGGGGCTTCATGCTGGCCGTCTCCAACGCCGAGGGCACCTACTACCGCTACCTCAAGATCTGGCTGCTGGACCAGCCCGCGCAAGAGGCCCCCGGCCGCTGATGCCCACGATGCGCATCGGCTTCGTCCTCGTCACCTACAACCGCAGCGACGCGCTGGTGGCCGTGCTGCGTGCGCTGGCACCGCAGTGCGGGGTGGACGATGTCATCGTGGTGGCCGACGACGGCTCGCGCCCCGAGCATGTCCACGCCGTGCGGGAGGGCGCTGCCGGGCTGCCCGCCGGCTGTCCCATCCTCCACGCGTGGCACCCCGATGTCGGCTTCACCGCCGGCCGCGCCCGCAACATCGGCGCGCTGGCGGCGCGCGAAGCCGGCGCCGAGTACATCGTCTTCATGGACGGCGACTGCGTGCCGCATCCGCATTTCGTCGCCATGCACCGGGCGCTGGCCGAGGAGGGCGCCTTCGTCAACGGCAGCCGGGTGCTCCTGAGCGAGCGACTGACCGCCCAGGTGCTGGACGGCACGGTGGACCTGGCACACGCGGGCCTGGCGCGATGGCTGAAGCTGCGCCTGGCCGGCGACGTGAACAAGCTGGCCCACCTGGCGCAGTGGCCTGCCTTACCAGGGCGCCACCAGTGGGGGTTCCGCTGGAGCGGCATCCGCAGCTGCAACTTCGGCCTGTGGTGGCAGGACCTGGAAGCCGTGGATGGGTTCGACGAAACCTTCAGCGGTTGGGGCCATGAGGATGCAGACCTCGTCCTTCGCCTGCACAATCACGGCCTCGTGCGCAAGAACGGCCACCTGGCCACCGAAGTCTTCCACCTGTGGCACCGCGAGAACAGCCGCGACAACGAGGCCGCCAACCGCGCCCGCGTGGTGGCACGGATGGAGGCGGGCATCGTCCGCGCCGCCCGGGGCCTGGCCGATGCCCGCGGCGATGCCTCGGTGGTGGTGACCCGGCTGCGAGACGGCCATGGATCCTTGGAGAAACAAGCAAATGAGTGAAACCGCACGCTGGCCTCGCCGCGCCGTGATGAGCGCCCTGGCCGCCCTCGGCGCCGCGCCCGCACTGGCCCAGTTCCGCGTCGAGGTCACGGGCGTGGGCCTGACCCAGCTGCCGATCGCCATCGCCCCCTTCCGCGGCGAGGCCGAGGCCCCGCAGAAACTCTCCGCCATCGTGATGGCCGACCTCGAGCGCAGCGGCCAATTCCGCGGCGTGGACGCCGGCGCCTCCCCGATGGACGAGAACGCCCGCCCTGACCTGGGCAGCCTGCGCCAGCGCGCCGCCGATGCCCTGGCGGCCGGCAGCGTCACCCGCCTGGCCGATGGCCGCTGGGACGTGCGCTTTCGCCTGTGGGACGTCGTGCGCCTGCAAGACCTGGGCGGGCAAAGTTATGCGGTGCCCGCCGGGGATCTGCGCCTGGTGGCCCACCGCATTGCCGATTACGTCTACGAAAAACTCACCGGCGAGCGGGGCATCTTCTCCACCCGTATCGCCTATGTCACCCAGGCGGCAGAACGCTACAACCTGTGGGTGGCCGACGCCGACGGCGAGAACGCGCAATCGGCCCTGGCCAGCCCCGAGCCGATCATCTCGCCGGCCTGGTCGGCCAACGGGACGCAACTGGCCTACGTGTCCTTCGAGTCGCGCAAGCCTGTGGTCTATGTGCACGAGGTGGCCAGTGGTCGCCGGCGTTTGCTAGCCAATTTCCGCGGCTCCAACAGCGCACCGGCCTGGGCGCCCGATGGCCGCAACCTGGCGGTCACGCTCAGTCGCGAAGGCGGCTCGCAGCTGTTTCTCATCGACGCCAACGGCGGTGAGCCGCGGCGGCTGCTGGAATCCACCAGCATCGACACCGAACCGGTGTTCTCGGCCGATGGTCGCAGCGTGTATTTCGTGAGCGATCGCGGGGGTGCGCCCCAGATCTATCGTGTCGCTACCGAAGGCGGTAGCCCGCAGCGGGTCACCTTCAACGGCACGTACAACATCTCGCCCGACATCAGCCCCGACGGTCGGTGGCTGGCCTACATTTCCCGCGTCGGCGGTGCGTTCAAGCTGCAGGTGATGGAACTGGCCTCGGGCACGGTGACCAGCCTCACCGACACCACGGCCGACGAGAGCCCCAGCTTCGCCCCCAATAGCCGCCTGATCATGTACGGCACGCGTCAGGCCGGGCGCGAGGCCCTCATGACCACCACGCTGGACGGCAAGATCAAGGCCCGGCTCGCAGGGCAGGGCGGCGATATCCGCGAGCCCGATTGGGGACCGTTTGGCCGATGAAGCGGATTTGAGACACACAATCAGAGCAAGAGGAGTATTGAAAATGAACAAGAAATTCTGGTCGGCCCTGGCACTTTCCGCTGCCTTGGCGGGGTGCAGCAGCGTCAGCCTGCAAGAGGGCCAGGTGCCTGTTGAGGACCGCACGGGCACCGCCACAGGCGCTGATGCCGCGGCCCGTACGGACGCTGGCGCCGAAGGGCGCGCTGCAACCCAGAGTCGCGTAGCGCCCGTGGCGGTCGACAATTCGGCGCTCCTGGCCGCCGGCCCCGCTGGGGTGGGGCGACTGATCTATTTCGACTACGACAGCGTCGCCATCAAGCCCGAGTTCCAGAGCCTGATCGAGGGCCATGCGCGCTTCCTGCGCGCCAATGCCTCACGCCGTATCGCGATCGAAGGGCACACCGACGAACGCGGTGGGCGCGAGTACAACCTGGCACTGGGGCAGCGCCGCGCCGAAGCCGTGCGGCGCGCGCTGAGCCTGCTGGGTGTTCCCGACAACCAGGTCGAGGCCGTGAGCCTGGGCAAGGAAAAGCCGGCCGCCACCGGTGCGGATGAATCCACCTGGGCCAAGAACCGCCGCGCCGAGATCAACTACCGCTGATGAAACCTGCAGCCACTTCCTGGATCGCCGCCGCCGTGGCGTCGATCGCCTTGTGCACGGCCCAGGGGGCCGCCGCCAGTCTGTTCTCGGACGACGAGGCGCGACTGGCCATACGCGACCTGCGCCAGCGGGTCGAGACCCTGCGTCAGCAGGGTGATGCGCAGCGCCAGTTGATCGACAAGCAAGCCGAGGAATTGCGCCGCGCCCTGGAGGACGGTGCGCAGGCGCGGCGCAACGCACTGGAACTTCAGAACCAGATCGATGCCCTGCGCGCCGAGCTGGCGCGCCTGCGCGGACAGGACGAACAGCTCGCGCGCGAGCTTTCCGAGTTGCAGCGGCGCCAGAAGGATGTGGCGCAGGGCGTGGACGAGCGCCTGCGGCGCTTTGAGCCGGTCAAGGTCACCTTCGAGGGCCGTGAGTTCATGGTCGACCCCGCCGAGCAGCGTGAGTACGAGGCGGCCTTCGCTTTGTTTCGCGCGGGCGAGTTCCAGCCGGCGCAGACGGCGTTCGCGGATTTCCTGCGACGCCATCCTCAGTCCGGTTATGGCGTCGCAGCCTTGTTCTGGCAGGCCAACGCCCAATACGGCGTGCGCGATTACCGCGGCGCCATTGCCAATTTCCGCGCCCTACTGGCGCGGGCCCCCGAAGATTCACGGGCGTCGGAGTCGGCGCTGGCGATTGCCAATTGCCAGATCGAGCTCAAGGACACGGCGGGCGCGCGTAAGACCCTGAACGACCTGATCAAGGCCTATCCGCAGTCCGAGGCCGCGGGCGCGGCGCGCGAGCGCTTGTCCCGACTGCGTTGACGGTGCGGGCGTTGTGAGCGAGCCAGACGCGCAGATCGATCTGCAGCGGCGCTTTGGCGGGCTCGAGCGTCTGTACGGCGTGGCGGGTGCGGCGGCCATCCGCGCGGCGCACGTCGCCGTGGTCGGCGTCGGTGGCGTGGGCTCCTGGGCCGCCGAGGCCTTGGCCCGCAGTGGTGTGGGCGGCATCACGCTGATCGATCTGGACCATGTGGCCGAGTCCAACATCAACCGCCAAATCCATGCCCTGAGCGACACCGTGGGCCAGGCCAAGGTGCAGGCCATGCGCGATCGGATCGCGCAGATCCATCCGCAGTGCGCGGTGCATGCCATCGAGGAATTCGTCGAGGCCGACAACTGGCCGCAGCTGCTGCCTGCGGGCGTGGACGCGGTGATCGATGCCTGCGATGCGGTGCGGGCCAAACAGGCCATGGCCGCCTGGGCGCTGCGCACGCGCAGCCGCTTCATCAGCGTGGGCGCGGCAGGGGGCAAGCGTTGGGCCCATGCGGTGGACATCGACGATCTGGCGCGCACCACCCACGACCCTTTGCTCGCGCAATTGCGCTACCGGCTTCGCAAGTTTGACGGCGCGGCGCGAGAGGGCAAGGCGATCGGCATTGCTTGCGTGTTCAGCCGCGAGGCGGTAGCGCCGCCGGATGCCTCCTGCGCCTTGGAGGACGGCGGCGACGGCTCGCTCAATTGCCACGGCTATGGCTCGGTGGTGAGCGTGACGGCGACGTTCGGGCAGTGCGCGCCGGGCTGGGTGCTCGATCGCGTGGCGCGCGAGGCCGTCCCAAAATAGGCTATACTCTTGGGCTGTTCTGCAGTGGAAGCACTGTGGGCGCCAGATGCCTTCAAAAGCATTCGTGGGACGTTAGCTCAGTTGGTAGAGCAGCGGACTTTTAATCCGTTGGTCGCAGGTTCGAATCCCGCACGTCCTACCAGTTTTTCTCAAAATCAACAGCTCCAACGGGTTGTTGATTTTTTTTTCGTCTGGTGTTGCCTGTTTTTTGAGCAGGCCCTCGACATGCAGGCCTGGCGCGGGTTTGCGCAGTTGTCCAGTGACCTGTCCACAAGCTAGACCACAGTTATCAGGGACAACTGCTCAGGCCAGGTTGACAGTCTCTGTGTAGTAGGGAATGTGACAGGGCCAGTGCAGCTCGCGTTCGATGCGCTGGCGCAGTGCGTCGGCAGCGGCCGGCTCGCCGTGGGTGATGAAGGTGCGGCGTGGCGCGCGCGACAGCCCGCGCAGCCACTGCAAGATCTCGGCGGCATCGGCATGGGCCGAGAGGTGATCGAGCTGGACCACCTCAGCGCGTACCGGCACGTCCTGCCCGAATATGCGCAGGCTGCTGGCGCCGCCTGCCAGCGCCGCGCCGCGCGTGCCCCCCGCTTGAAAGCCCGCCAACACGAGGGTGTTGCGCCGATCTGGGGCAAAGGCCTGCAGGTGGTGGACGACCCGACCGCCGGTGGCCATGCCGCTGGCCGCGATGATCACCATCGGGCCCTTGCGGGCGTTGAGCGCGCGCGATTCATCGGGCGTCTGCACCACCTGCACGCCGCCCACGACCGCGTGCGCCTCGGCAGCCGATAGCCGCAGTTGCGCGGTGTGACGCAGGTAGACCTCGGTGGCGCTCGTCGCCATCGGGCTGTTCAAATAGACGGGCAGGTTATGAATCAGGCCCCGCGCCTTGAGCAGGTGGATGGCGTACATCAAGGCTTGGGCCCGACCGACCGCGAAGGCAGGAATCACCACCACGCCCCCACGGGCGGCCGTTCGGTTGATCACATCTGCGAGGATCGCCAGTGGGTCGCAGGCCAGGTGGGTGCGGTCGCCGTAGGTGGACTCGACCACCAGATAGTCGGCGGCATCGGGTGTGACCGGGGGTCGCATGACGAGGTCATGCGGTCGGCCGATGTCGCCGGAGAAAAGGATCGAACACTGGCCATCGTCCAGGCGCACGAAGGACGAGCCCGGCATGTGCCCCGAGTGCCAGAAACCGCCTTTCAAGCCCCCTGGCGCTTCCCAAGCCTGCGGGTGCTTGACCGGCCGGAACAGGCGTAGGCAGTCGATCGCGTCTTTCTGGGTGTACAGGGGCAGAGCGGGGTGGTGCTTGCTGGTGCCGTGGCGGTTGTTGAAGTCGGCTTCTTCCTCCAGCAGGTGGCCACAGTCAGGCAGCAGGATGCGACACAGCTCGTAGGTCGCGGGTGTGCACAGGATGGGGCCGCGAAAACCTTGGCGCGCCAGCAGCGGCAGGTAGCCGCTGTGGTCGATGTGGGCATGCGTGAGGACGACCGCGGCGATCTGCGCTGCGTCGACGGGCAGGGGCGACCAATTGCGCAGGCGCAGGGGCTTATAGCCCTGGAACAACCCGCAGTCGACCAGGACGCGGGTCGACCCACTTTCGATCAGATATTTGGAGCCGGTGACGGTGTCGGTCGCGCCGAGAAACTGCAGCTTCATGGACGCAATCTAGGGAGAAGACGCGTCGCCCGGTTTGATCTGCATCATCTGCGCGCGTGGTTGCACGCTGCCGGATGCGGCAGCCCCCGTGGCGTCAGGCCAAGGCCTCGATTTGCGAGGAGATGTCCAGCCAGCGCTCTTCGAGGTCGGCCAGTTGCAGGCCCAGGTCGGCCACCCGTTGACCGGTCTGCGCAATACGGGCGGCGTCGGTCTCGGCGGCGAGCTGTGTCTCCAGGCTGTCTTTCTCGGTTTGCAAGGCCGCCATGCGCTGCTCGGTCTTTTCGAGATCCCGTTGCAGCGGACGCAGCTTCGGGGAGGCGACGGGCGCAGCGGGTGGCGGAGCCGGGGCACGCACCGGCGCGGCGGCCGCACGCGCGAGCTCGCGCAGGCGGCGCGATTCGTCCAGGAGGTACTGCTGGTAGTCGTCCAGGTCGCCGTCGAAGGGCCGTATCTCGCCGCGGCCCACCAGCCAGAACTCGTCGCAGACCGCTCGCAGCAGGGCGCGGTCGTGGCTCACGAGCATCAGCGTGCCTTCGAATTCGTTGAGGGCTACCGACAAGGCCTCGCGGGTGGCCAGGTCCAGGTGGTTGGTCGGTTCGTCCAGCAGCAGCAGGTTGGGGCGCTGCCAGACCATCATGGCCAGCAC
>JACCED010654408.1_pt1 | contig 11175 bp, 8 predicted proteins | sample 7455021 | NCBI WGS metagenome assembly JACCED01 (sample SAMN15323456, study PRJNA562643) | freshwater metagenome | isolation source: river surface water | place: USA:Blue River Watershed | collected 2017-08-19
CCTCGAAGACCTCGTCGCCGAGCTGAAGAAGACCGATGCCGAGATCGGCCTGGCCTTTGATGGCGATGGTGACCGCCTAGGTGTTGTGACTAAAGATGGCGAAGTGATTTTTCCGGACCGCCAGATGATGCTGTTTGCCCAGGACGTGCTGTCGCGCTGCCCGGGCGCCCCGATTATTTTTGACGCCAAGTGCTCACGTCTGCTGGGCGATGCCATTCGCGCCGCCGGTGGCCAACCGCTGATGTGGAAAACCGGCCATGCATTGATCAAAGCCAAACTCAAGGAAACCGGTGCCCCGCTGGCTGGCGAGATGAGTGGCCACGTGTTCTTCAAGGAACGCTGGTTCGGTTTTGATGATGGTCTGTACACCGGTGCCCGTCTGCTCGAAATTCTGTCGCGCTCTGCTGACGCCAACCCGGTGCTCAAGAACCTGCCCAACAGTCAGAGCACCCCGGAACTCAACATCAGCATGAAAGAAGGCGAACCGCATGCCCTGATGGCCGAACTGGCCGTCGCACCCGACTTCCCGGGTGCGCGTGACGTGATCACCATTGATGGCTTGCGTGTCGAATACGCCGATGGCTTTGGTCTGGCCCGCCCGTCGAACACGACGCCGGTGGTGGTACTGCGTTTTGAAGCCGACACACCGGAAGCGCTCGCCCGCATTCAGGGTGAATTCCGCCGCGTCCTTAACAAGGCTCGGCCCGAACTGAAACTACCCTTCTGATCTCTGTGGTGCTTACTTACCGCTCAGGCTGCGACGGTTGTAGTCTTTATCACCGGGTTTGATACAACGCCCGACACCGAACAAGCCGCCCTGGGTGCCTGCAGGACACCCCTTGTTTTCCGGAAACGTGTCTGCAACCTTTTTAGCCTCGGCGGCTTTAACGGTGTTCACATATTCCCAACGGCCATCGGGAAACAACAGCACGTCTTCGCCGCTGGCTGTTTTTCCGGCGATCGGCGTTCTGTCCGGCGCATCCGTCGTATCGGCATAAGCCTGCTGTCCCACCAGGGCCAGCAGGCCAATCACCAGAAAACCCCGCATCTGCATCCTAGCGCCCAGCCACCCAGGCACTGACCGAGGCCAGTGCATTGGCCAGATTGGCCGGCTGCGTGCCGCCCGCCTGCGCCATATCGGCACGGCCACCGCCCTTGCCGCCAACCTGCGAGGCCACATGGTTGACCAAATCGCCCGCCTTGAAGCGGCCGACCAGATCTGACGTGACACCGGCAATCAGCGACACCTTGTCGCCCTCGGCCACACCCAGCACAACCACACCCGACTTGAGCTGATCTTTCAGTTGATCCAGCGTTTCTCGCAACGCCGATCCACTGACGCCATCCAGCTTGACTGACAACACGGCGACCCCATTCACCTGTTCGGCCTTGCTGGCCAGATCTCCCCCTTGTGCCGCGGCCAGCTTAGACTGCAGCCGGTTGACTTCTTTTTCCTGGGCTTTTTGTGCTTCGAGCAGACCATGGATACGGGACGGCAATTCGGCCGGCTTGCACTTCACCAGACCGGCCACTTCATTCAGCGCCTGACGGCGGAACTGCACAGCAGCAAGGGCATAGTCACCAGTCAATGCCTCGACCCGACGGACGCCTGCGGCAACGCCGGACTCCGACAGAATCGTGAACAGGCCAATATCACCCGTGCGCGACACGTGCGTACCACCGCACAGCTCACGCGAGGTGCCAATATCCAGCACGCGTACGCTATCGCCATACTTCTCACCGAAGAGCATCATGGCGCCCAGTTTCTGGGCGTCTTCGATGGCCATTTCGCGTGCCTCAGTCGGCAGATTGCGCATGATCTCGCGGTTGACGATATCTTCCACGGCACAAATCTGTTCCAGCGTCATCGGCGCATTGTGCGCAAAATCGAAACGGGTTTTTTCCGCATCAACCAGAGAGCCCTTCTGCTGGACGTGGTCGCCCAGAACTTCGCGCAAAGCCTTATGCATCAGGTGCGTTGCCGAGTGATTACGCATGGTGCGCTCACGATCGACTACATTGACGCGCGCATCAACGGTGTTACCCACGCTGAGTGACCCCTGGCGCAACGTGCCATGGTGACCAAACACCTGCGCCTGAATCTTCTGGGTGTCTTCAACGAGGAACTCGCCGTGGACAGAGGTCAGCACACCATCATCACCCACCTGACCACCCGACTCAGCATAGAACGGCGTCTTGTCGAGCACGACCACACCGGATTCGCCTGCCGCAAGCGTATTCACCGCCACGCCATCCTTGTAAAGTGCAATGATGGTGGATTCGGTGGCAAGTAACGCATAACCTTCGAACCGGGTCGCAGGGCCTTCATAGGCCAGTGCCGCAGCCATGGTGAACTTACCGGCCGCACGGGCCTGCTCGCGTTGACGCGTCATGGCCGCATCAAAAGCCGCTTCATCAACGCTATAACCACGTTCACGGCAGACGTCTGCTGTCAGATCCAGCGGAAAGCCATAGGTGTCGTGCAGCTTGAACGCGGTCTCGCCATCCAGCACGCCGCCTTCTGGCAAACCGGCCAGGGCGCTGTCGAGAATTTCCATACCGTGTGCAATGGTCTCGAAGAAACGCTCCTCTTCAAGACGCAGAATATCGGTAACACGCTGCTCGGCTCGTGCCAACTCGGGATAGGCCTCACCCATTTCCGCCACCAGGGCGCCCACCAACGTATTAAAGAACGGGGTACGTGCGCCCAGCTTGTAACCATGACGGATGGCACGGCGCACGATCCGGCGCAGCACATAGCCGCGGCCTTCGTTACCGGGAATGACGCCATCGACGATGAGGAACGCGCAAGCGCGAATATGGTCCGCAATCACCTTCAGTGAAGCTGCATCCAGGGTCGCTTCGCCACCCGACTTGATAACGGCCTTTTGCGCCGCTGTAATCAGGTGCTGAAATAGATCGATTTCGTAGTTGCTATGAACATGCTGGAGTACGGCGGCAATCCGCTCCAACCCCATGCCCGTATCCACACACGGCCGCGGCAACGGATGCAGCACCCCGGCTTCATCCCGGTTGTATTGCATGAAAACCAGGTTCCAGATCTCGATGTAACGGTCGCCGTCTTCTTCCGGCGACCCCGGGGGGCCACCCCAGATATCCGGGCCGTGGTCATAGAAAATTTCGGTACAGGGGCCACAGGGGCCGGTATCGGCCATTTGCCAGAAGTTATCCGAGGCGTAACGCGCGCCCTTATTGTCGCCAATGCGGATGATGCGGTCGGTCGGCACGCCGACTTCCTTCGACCAGATGTCGTAGGCCTCGTCATCTTCCTGATAGACCGTGACCCACAGCTTCTCTTTGGGAAGACCATAAACACCGGTCAGCAGCTCCCAGGCAAAGTTGATGGCATCTCGCTTGAAGTAGTCACCAAAGCCGAAGTTGCCCAGCATTTCAAAGAAGGTGTGGTGCCGCGCCGTATACCCCACATTCTCCAGATCGTTGTGCTTACCACCGGCACGCACGCTACGTTGCGAGGACGTCGCACGGGTGTACGGGCGCTTATCCTGACCGAGGAACACGTCCTTGAACTGCACCATGCCTGAGTTGGTAAAGAGCAGCGTGGGATCGTTGCCCGGCACCAGAGAACTGGACGGCACAATGGTGTGGCCTTTGGATTCGAAGAAACGGAGAAACTTGTTCCGGATTTCGGCGCTATTCATAACAGGTGATCCTAGTGCGAAGCTAAACAGTCGAAGCAGAAAACGTGGGCGTCAGATGACACGGATTACTTACGGCCCTTTTTTTTGGTGGTTGCTACGGTCGGCAACGGCTCATAGACCGACTGACCACGCGCAACCGCGCTGTCGAGCGCAGTCTTAGCGGACTTCTTACCCATAAAGACAGCATCCATTTCTTCGTTCACGATCTGACGGAGTTTCGGGTTAAACGAAATCCAGCCAACAGTAGCACCTGGCGCACCGGCCTTCATCACGTTGGCCAGTCCCTGATCCTGTGCCTGCAGATCATCACGCAGCAACTTACTCTGGGCACCGGCCTGAGCAGCAGGAGTCAGCGGCAGGAAGCCGGCCTGACGGGCGATGGCCAGCTGGGTTTGCGGGGTTAGGGCGAACTCCAGAAACTTGGCGGCGGCTTTGTATTCATCCTTACTGTGGCCCTGGCCGACCCAGATTGCACCACCCGAAGCCAGCGTATTGAAAGGCGCGCCCGTGTTGTCATCAATGATGGGCAGCGAGGTGACGCCATACTCAAACTTGTTCGATGCCTGCAGCTCGGACACCATCTCGCCGTTGGTGGTAATCATGGCACACTCGCCATTCACGAAATGCGCGTCGGCTTCATTGTTGAAGCCAAAGCTGGTGAAGTATTCGGTTTTGTACCAGGAGGTCAGACGCGCCAGATGGCGGACCTGGATCAGGGTATTGAATGCCAGCTTGCCGTCGGTCCCTACTGTCGGCGAACCGGCCCAGGCCGAGACGTTATCAATATGAACCCACACCGGCCATGAGGTCGTATAGGAGCAACGTGCTTTCAGCTTGCCGGAGATGTCCTGAACTTCTTCCCAGGTCTTGGGCGGCTTATTCGGATCCAGACCCGACTCCTTGAACAGTTCCTTATTCCAGAACAGCATCGGGGTAGTAAAGGCGACCGGCAGCGCTTGAATCTGATTGTTCACGGTCACCGAGTTACGTAGCGGTTCGGCAATCGACTTCAGATTGAACTTGATCTTGTTGTCGGCCAGCAGCTTTTCGACAGCCACATAGGCATCCGGCTTGGTCAGATACTGGGCCAGATCGGCGCGCGTTGCCAGATTGAGCACCGACGGCTTACCGTTGGGCGCACGTTTGACGAGGCGGATCTCGACATCCTTGTTGCTCACGTTAAAGCCATTCACCAGCTTTTCCAGTTCACGGGCGTGATGATCGTTCAACTGATGCGCCATGGTGAGTTCGGTCTTTGCGAACGCCATGGCCGATGCGGCCATCAAGGTACATGCCACTAAGGTACGAACCGGAGTGCAGGAATAGCCAGTCGGACGATGCGAAATCATAGAAACGCCTCTTGTGAGATTCAATCGGTGGTTTTAACAGGTGCTCACGTTCTCCCATGCCGGATAACAGCCCGGAAAAACGTTCCAAAACCCTGAATTATACGGATTTAATGCCGGTTTCTGGAGTTTGCGCTGTGTATAATCGGCCCATGACTGAATTGAATGCGGCACCGGGCACAGACGCCCTGCCAGATACACCCGAAAGCGACAAGCCTGCCACCCCGACCTTTGCCGAATTAGGGCTGGATCCGGCCATCATGCGCGCCATTGCCGAAACGGGTTACACCACCCCCACACCAATCCAGGCGGCGGCTATTCCAACCGTTATTCGTGGCGCCGACCTCAAGGCCTGTGCCCAGACGGGTACCGGCAAAACGGCGGCCTTCAGCCTGCCGCTACTTCAACGGCTGCTACCGCATGCCAATAGCAGCACATCGCCGGCCAAGCACCCGGTCCGGGCACTGATTCTCACGCCGACCCGTGAGCTGGCGATACAGGTTTACGACAATCTCAAGACCTACGGCAAACATCTGCCCTATCGTATTGCCTGCGTCTACGGCGGCACTGACATCAAGCCGCAGATCGCCGAACTCAAACTGGGGGTCGAGTTTCTGGTCGCCACACCAGGTCGTTTCCTCGACCTGGTCGAACAAAAGGCCCTCAACCTGCAATCCGTGCAGGCCATCGTCCTCGACGAAGCCGACCGCATGCTGGACATGGGGTTTATTCCCGATGTGCAACGCATTCTGAATCTGTTGCCCAAAACTCGGCAGGGCCTGCTGTTCTCGGCGACCTTCTCGACCGAAATCCAGAAGCTGGCCGATACGATGCTGCAGAACCCCGAGTTCATTGAGGTCGCGCGACGCAACAGCGTGTCGGAAACCATTACACACCAGGTTCACCCGGTGGCTGAACACCGCAAGCTACCCTTGCTGGTAAACCTGCTACGCACGGGGGCTATGCCGCAGGCACTGGTATTTGTGCGCACCAAGCAAGGCTGCGGCCGACTGGCACGCGCCCTGGGCCATGCCGGCATCAAGGCCGATGCAATTCACGGCGACAAATCCCAGTCGGAGCGCATGAAAGCGCTCAACGCTTTCAAGAATGGTGAAATCCAGACGCTGGTGGCCACCGACGTGGCTGCCCGGGGTATCGACATCGAAGAGCTTCCCTATGTCGTTAACTACGAACTGCCGCATACGCCCGAAGACTACGTGCACCGTATTGGTCGCACGGGACGCGCCGGCAATCTGGGTAACGCCATCTCTCTGGTCTGCGCCGACGAAACGCCCTACCTGGCCGATATTGAAAAACTGATCAAGAAAGCCGTGACTCAGAGTATCGTTCCCGGCTTCGAACCCGAAGACGACTGGTGCTACCCACCCTCGGGTAAAAAGCGGGATCGCAGCGCGCTGAACTCCCAACGCACTCAGGAGAAACCGACCCGTACATCCGACCGCCGTGACGGCGAAGGCCGACGTGATCGAGACGCAGATCGTGGCCGACGGGGTGATCGCCATGAACATCATCGTAGCGAACGGACACGCTCAATCAACGCAGTGAATACCTATACTCCGCCAAGGCTCAGCACTGTGGCGGCCGATGGGTTTGACTTCAATAAACCTTATGAATCGGCCCCTGCGGCGGCAGATATCGCCACGACCGGTGTCTTGCCAACCCGGGCGACCCCCTCACCTTCGCGTCGACCGGCTCGCCCGGTTGCCGCGCTACTCGGCGGCCTCAAAAAGAATCCAACTCCCTAAGGAGCGCATACCATGGGCAATCGACTCAGCAAAATCGTCACCCGCACGGGCGATGGTGGCACCACCGGTCTTGGCGATGGTTCACGCGTTGGCAAAGACAGCCCGCGGATCGATACCCTGGGAGAGATTGATGAGCTCAACTCGGCGATTGGCGTGCTGCTGGCCGAGGGTTTTCCGGCAAGCTGTGCCGGCGTGCGCAACGCCTTGCTGGCCGTTCAGGACCAGCTGTTTGATCTGGGGGGTGAGATCTGCATTCCGGGCCACAAGAGTATTGGCGACGACCACGTTGCCCAGCTTGAAGCCTGGGCCAACGAGTACAACAGCCAACTGACGCCGCTCAAGGAATTCATCCTGCCCGGGGGCACCCGTGCAGCCGCCCTGGCCCATCTCGCCCGCACCATCTGTCGCCGTGCCGAGCGGTCGATCGTCCACCTGGGACATAACGAAGCTGTTTCCGATCACGCCCGCCAGTATCTGAACCGTTTATCAGACCTGCTCTTCGTGATCGGCCGGACCTTAAATCATGCCGGTGGCAACGGCGACATCCTCTGGAAAAACGGCCGCAATAAATAACCCTGGCGGTTATTTATCGGCCAGGACCAGACGGCGCTGACGAACCCCTTCGGCCAACTGGTCAAGCAGTTTGATACTGTCGTCCCAATTGATGCAGGCATCCGTAATGCTCTGACCATACGTCAGCGGCTTACCTGCCACCAGATCCTGACGGCCCGCGTTGATGTGCGACTCGACCATCACGCCCATGATGCGTTCTTCACCCGCTGCCAGCTGTGCAGCAACATCCGTCGATACTTCCATCTGACGCTGATATTCCTTACGGCTGTTACCGTGCGAAAAGTCGATCATAACGCGCGCCGGAATACCCGCTTTGGCCATCTCGGTACAGGCGGCATCCACGCTGGCAGCATCGTAATTAGGCTCTTTGCCGCCACGCAGAATGACATGACAATCTTCATTGCCCACGGTCTGCACGATGGCCGCGTGGCCCGACTTGGTGACCGACAGAAAGTGGTGCGGCGACTGTGCTGAACGAATGGCGTCCATGGCAATGCGGATATTGCCATCGGTACCGTTCTTGAAACCGACAGGGCACGACAGACCCGAAGCCAGCTCACGGTGAACCTGCGATTCGGTTGTGCGCGCACCGATGGCACCCCAGCTGATCAGATCCGCCACATACTGCGGCGTGATCATATCGAGGAACTCGGTGGCACAGGGTAAACCGATGGTATTGACGTCAAGCAGCAGCTTGCGGGCACGACGCAGGCCTTCGTTAATGTCGAAGCTGTTATCCAGATGCGGATCGTTGATCAAACCCTTCCAGCCCACCGTGGTACGCGGCTTTTCAAAATAGACCCGCATCACGATCAGCAGATCGTCCGACAGGCGCTCGGCCTCGACGGCCAGACGGCGTGCATAATCCAGCGCCGCTTCGTTATCGTGCACCGAGCAGGGGCCGATCACTACGACCAGACGGTCATCGGCGCCGTGCAGTACACGGTGGATGCCTTGCCGGGCCGCCGTGACACGCTGGGCCACCGCGGCGCTGACCGGAAAGGCGTCCAGTACATGCGCTGGCGGCGCGAGTTCACTGATCGCGGCAATCCGGACATCATCCGTGGTGGATTTAGCGCTCTGCTGCTTCACGGTTTCACTCATGATGACCTCACACACCTTCCTGCGGGCTGAGCTTGGCAGGTTCGTTATGCAAACGGTTCAATGCGTTCAGGTACGCCTTGACCGAGGCAATGACGATATCGGTGTCGGCACCGCTACCGTTGACCACGCGCCCCCCCTTGGCCAGGCGCACCGTCACATCACCCTGGGCATCGGTGCCCGAGGTAATGTTGTTGACCGAGTAAAGCAACAGTTCGCTGCCGCTGTTAAGCACCGACTCGATGGCTTTGAAGGTGGCATCGACCGGGCCGGAGCCGGTGGCTTCGCCCTTCTTCTCCTCCCCACCCACCGAAAGGGTCAATCGGGCGCGCGGGACCTCGCCGGTCTCTGAATTGACTTGCGAGTAATTGAGCTTGTAATACTCGACTTCCGGCGTCACAGCCTCGTGGGACAAAAGCGCCTGGAGGTCTTCGTCAAAGATCTCGTGCTTCTTATCGGCTAATTCCTTGAACTTAGCAAAGGCGGCGTTGAGCGCTTCTTCGCTGTCGAGCACAACACCGAGTTCACTTAAACGCGACTTGAATGCGTTGCGGCCAGAGTGTTTACCGAGCACCAGCTTGTTCTGCGTCCAGCCCACGTCTTCTGCACGCATGATCTCGTAGGTTTCGCGGTGCTTCAGTACGCCATCCTGGTGAATACCGGATTCATGGGCAAAGGCATTGGCACCCACAATGGCCTTGTTCGGCTGTACCGGGTAACCGGTGATCTGCGAAATCAGCTTCGAGGCCGGCACGATCTGGGTCGTGTCGATTCGGGTTTCTACCGGGAAGATATCGGCTCGTGTGCGCACGGCCATGACAACCTCTTCCAGCGAGGCATTACCGGCACGCTCACCGAGGCCATTGACCGTACATTCGACCTGGCGTGCACCCGCCATCACCGCCGACAACGAGTTGGCCACGGCAAGACCCAGATCGTTATGACAGTGCACTGACCAGACGACCTTGTCAGAACCCGGCACACGCTCAATGAGCTGACGGATAATCTCACCATACTGGCTGGGCAGGGTGTAACCCACCGTGTCCGGTACGTTGAGCGTTTTGGCGCCCGCCTTGATGACGGCTTCGAATACGCGACAGAGGAAATCGATGTCCGAACGGCCGGCATCTTCTGCCGAGAACTCCACATCGTCGGTGTACTGGCGGGCCCAGCCAATCGCCTTGACGGCCTGCTCGACCAGCTGATCCGGCGTCATACGGAGCTTCTTTTCCATATGGATCGGGCTGGTCGCAATAAAGGTGTGCACACGTTTACGGGGCGCCGGGGCAATGGCCTCTCCCGCACGACGAATGTCGTTTTCATTGGCACGGGCCAACGAACACACCGTCGATTCACGTACAGCCTGGGCGATGGCATTGATCGCATCAAAATCACCCGGCGATGCGGCGGCAAAACCGGCTTCGATGACATCAACACGCATCCGCTCCAGCTGACGCGCCACGCGGATTTTTTCATCTTTGGTCATCGACGCACCCGGGCTTTGTTCGCCGTCGCGCAACGTTGTATCAAAAATGATGAGTTGATCTTTTTTCATGTCAGGCTCCTGAAGGCCGGGTTACTTATGACCCAACCCAAATTCAATCTGGGAATCTGGAGACCTCGGCGGAGGTCTCCGGAAAAATCTTTAGCAATGAGGGGGATTTAATATGTGTGCGCCAAGCGCAGCAGCGGACGTGCACCGAGCAGCAGGTGCAGCCAATAGGTCGCCCGACCACCCGAGATGGCCTTTTGAGCGAGAAGCATCGTGAACATTGCAGACATGACTGTAATATAAGCCCTAGACGCGCCGCTGGCAATTGTTTTTGTCTATAAGTTCAATAGGTTCGGCGCATCGAATGCCGTATGCAGGAGAAATTTTATGAAACTGGATGCCAAACGCGCCGTACTGCTGATTGTCGATCTCCAGGAACGCCTTCTGCCGGCGATTGATCAGGGGGAGCGGGTTATCGAACAAAGCGCCTGGCTCATTGGCGTCGCCCGTCAACTGGGCGTCCCCGTAATCATGACCGAGCAATACCCTCAGGGCCTGGGCGCTACCGCGCCGGCGATTGCCCGTCTGATCGAACCCCGGGAAAAACTCGAAAAAATCCACTTTTCGGCCGTGGCCGAGGGCAATCTGCTGAGTCACCCCTCGGCTCAGGCCCGACAATGGGTGGTCTGCGGTACCGAATCCCATGTCTGTGTGCAGCAAACCGTACTGGATCTCCTGGCTGCCGGCCGGGACGTTGCTGTGGTTGAAGAGGCCGTCGGTTCACGCCAACCACGCGACAAGCAGCTGGCACTGGAACGCATGCGTCAGGCCGGGGCCCAGATCGTTACCTGCGAAATGGTGGCTTTTGAATGGCTGCACCGCGCCAATACGCCGGTATTCCGGACGGTACTCAAGGACTTTATCCGCTGAGCGCAGCCCAAACTAGCGTTTGGCAAAACCGGCGTCAATTTCGGCCTGAGTGGTCGGGCGCAACACGCGGGCAACTTCCTGCCCATCCTTCATAAAAATCAGGGCCGGCCAGAGCTTCACGGCAAAAGTCCTGCCCAGACGGCGACCCTTGCCATCTTCAATACGCAGATGCTGCACACCGGGGTGGCGTTTCAGGGCATCGGCCACCAGCGGCTGAACCAGCAGGCAATGCGGGCACTCGTTAATGCCAAATTCCAGCAGAACTGGGCCACGCAGCGCATCCACCA
>JACCED010911366.1_pt1 | contig 11175 bp, 8 predicted proteins | sample 7455021 | NCBI WGS metagenome assembly JACCED01 (sample SAMN15323456, study PRJNA562643) | freshwater metagenome | isolation source: river surface water | place: USA:Blue River Watershed | collected 2017-08-19
TCTCCGCCCAGCTGCGCTTCGACCTGCCGCCCGCGGTGGACGAGGCCCTGCAGAAGGGCATCCCCCTCTTCTTCGTGGCCGATGCCGTGCTGCTGCGCGAGCGCTGGTACTGGGCCGACCAGGAGGTGGCCGGCGCCAGCCGCCACATGCGCCTGTCCTACCAGCCGCTGACCCGCCGCTGGCGCGTGGTCGTCGGCAACAGCCCCATCGGCCAGACCGGCCTGGCGCTCGGCCAGACCTTCGAGTCGCGCGACGAGGCGCTGGCGGTGATCCAGCGCATCTCCGGCTGGCGGGTCGCGGACCCGGGCGAGGTCGAGAACGACCAGCGCTATACGCTGAACCTGCGCTTCCGCCTGGACACCTCGCAGCTGCCGCGCCCCTTCCAGATCGGCGTGGTCGGCCAGGCGGAGTGGAACCTCACGGCGGCGCGCAGCCTGCGCCTGGACGCGGCCCGGTGACCCCCGACAACGGCATGCCCCTGCCCCCGGGCCCGCGGGTGCGCAACGCGCGCACCTACCGCTGGGCCGTGGGCATCGGTGCCACCACCATGGTGGCCATCGGCATCGTCCTGCTGTTCCTGCTGGCCCAGGCCACGGGCAACCGCGAGCTCGACGAGCGCAACTACGGCCGGCTGTTCATCGTCAACATGGTGGTGGCCACCATCCTGCTGGCCACCATCACCTGGATGGCCGTGCGCCTGGTCAGCCGGCTGCGGCGCGGCAAGTTCGGCAGCCGGCTGCTCATACGGCTGGCGCTGATCTTCGCGCTGGTGGGCTTCGTGCCGGGGTTGCTGATCTACGTGGTCTCGTACCAGTTCGTCTCGCGCTCCATCGAGAGCTGGTTCGACGTGAAGGTGGAGGGTGCGCTGGACGCGGGCCTGAGCCTGGGCCGCTCCACCATCGACACCCTGGCCAGCGACCTGGCGTCCAAGTCGCGCAACGCCGCCGCGCAACTGGCCGACCAGCCCGATGCCACCCTGCCGCTGACCCTGGAGCGCCTGCGCGACCAGCTGTCCGCGACGGACATCGTCCTGTGGAGCAGCTCGGGCCAGATGATCGCCAGCGCGGGCCAGTCGCGGTTCCAGCTGTCGCCGGAGCGGCCGTCCACGCAGCAGCTGCGCACCGTCCGCAACCAGCGCTCACTCTCCATGGTGGAAGGGCTGGACGACGTGGGCCCCGACGGCACGGGCAAGCCGCTGAACAGCGTGCGCATCAAGGCGCTGGTGGCGGTGTCGCCCACGGGCATCGGCCTGCTGTCGGAGCCTCGGGTGCTGCAGGTCACGCAGGGCCTGCCGACCACGCTGGTGGCCAATGCCATTGCGGTGCAGGAGGCCTACCGCGAGTACCAGGAGCGGGCGCTGGGGCGGGAAGGGCTGCGGCGCATGTACATCGGCACGCTCACGCTCAGCCTGTTCCTGTCGGTGTTCGGCGCGGTGCTGCTGGCGGTGGTGCTGGGCAACTCGCTCGCCCGGCCGCTGCTGCTGCTGGCGGCGGGCGTGCGCGAGGTGGCGGCCGGAGACCTGAGCCCCAAGCCCGTGCTGCAAGGCAAGGATGAATTGGGCGGCCTCACGCGCTCGTTCGCGCAGATGACGCAGCAGCTGGCCGATGCCCGTGCCACGGTGGAAAAGAGCATGTGGCAGGTGGATGCCGCGCGCTCGAACCTGCAGACCATCCTGGACAACCTCACGGCCGGCGTGATCGTGCTGGACGGGCAGGGGCGCATCCTGTCGGCCAACCCGGGAGCCACGCGCATCCTGCGCGCGCCGCTGGCGGCCTACCAAGGGCAGGCGCTGGCCGGGGTGGAGGGGCTGGAGTCCTTCGGCGCGGCGGTGCAGAAACATTTCGACGACTACCATGCCGAGCGGCTGCAGCATGGCCTGGACCACTGGCAGCAGTCCTTCGAGCTGCATGCGGGGCAGGGTGGGGTGGCCATTCCGGGCAGCGGGCCGGGCAACGCTGTGACGGTCGTCGTGCGCGGTGCCGAGATGCCGGCGGACACCTCGGGCAAGCAGGTGCACCTGCTGGTGCTGGACGACATCTTCGAGATCGTCTCCGCCCAGCGGGCGCAGGCCTGGGGCGAGGTCGCGCGCCGGCTGGCGCACGAGATCAAGAACCCGCTCACGCCCATCCAGCTGTCGGCCGAGCGGCTGGAGATGAAGCTGGCCGACAAGGTGGCCGAGCCCGAGCGGGCCATCCTCGCCAAGAGCGTGCGCACCATCGTCGACCAGGTGGACGCCATGAAGCGGCTGGTCAACGAGTTCCGCGACTACGCCCGCCTGCCCACGGCCGACCTCAAGCCGGTGGACCTCAACGCGCTGGTGGGCGATGTGCTGCAGCTGTACGGGCGCGATGCGGGCGATGCCGCCGTGGCGGCCCAGGCCCCCGTGGTGATGGAGCTGGACCCGCAGTGCCCGCCCATCCTGGGTGATGCCCAGCAGCTGCGGCAGGTGATCCACAACCTGCTGCAGAACGCGCAGGACGCCACCGAGGGCCGGCCGGTGCGCGAGGTGGTGCTGCGCACGCAGTGGAACGAGACCAGCCGCCGCGTGCGGCTGGTGGTGCAGGACAGCGGCCCGGGCTTTCCGGAACACATCCTTAAACGGGCGTTCGAGCCCTATGTGACGACCAAGGCCAAGGGCACGGGGCTGGGGTTGGCGGTGGTCAAGAAGATCGCGGACGAGCATGGGGCCCGTATCGATTTGAAAAATCGCCTGCGGGACGCGGAAATCCAGGGCGCCCAAGTCTCGTTATCATTTGCAGTTGCGGTATAGCAACACGCCCTGTCCGTCCGCACGGGGCCAGCGGTAGCAACATGGCAAACATCCTGGTGGTCGACGACGAGCTTGGCATTCGCGACCTGCTTTCCGAAATCCTGAACGACGAGGGCCACCACGTCGAGCTGGCCGAGAACGCGGCCCAGGCGCGCGCCGCGCGTCAGCAGATGCGGCCGGACCTGGTGCTGCTGGACATCTGGGTGCCGGACACCGATGGCGTGACCCTGCTCAAGGAGTGGTCCACCGCCGGGTTGCTGACGATGCCGGTCATCATGATGAGTGGCCATGCCACCATCGAGACGGCGGTGGAGGCCACCAAGATCGGCGCGCAGTCCTTCCTGGAAAAGCCCATCACCTTGCAGAAGCTGCTCAAGGCGGTGGAGGCCGGCCTGCAGCGCAGCGCGGCGCCTGGCGCCACGCCGGTGCGCAAGCCGGGCGGCCTGCCGGTGCATGCCCCGGTGGCGGCGGCCGTGCCCGTGGCCGCGGCGGTGCTGGCTAGCGCGGACCTCACGGTGGAAGCGGCGATGACGGGCGGGCAGAGCCTGCCGGCGCCGGTGGAACTGGGCCCGCAGGCCCGCCAGCTGTTCGAGCTGGACCGGCCGCTGCGCGATGCGCGCGACGAGTTCGAGAAGTGCTACTTCGAGTTCCACCTGGCCAAGGAGGGCGGCTCCATGACGCGGGTGGCGGAGAAGACGGGGCTGGAGCGCACGCACCTGTACCGCAAGCTCAAGCAGCTGGGCGTGGACCTGTCGCGGGGAAAACGCGGCGGGAATTGATGTATACTCGCTGTCTCACGGCCCGGTAGCTCAGTTGGTAGAGCAGCGGATTGAAAATCCGCGTGTCGGTGGTTCGATTCCGCCCCAGGCCACCAATCCAAGACGCCCAACTGTTCTCAGTTGGGCGTTTTCATTTGGGGCATCCCCACAGCACGCGGGGTGCGGCGCAATTTTACGTGTGCCAACCCCCTCCGGTACTTGGGTCGGTATTGCCCCCCAAATCTCATATTCCGCCTTCTCTTCTCACGAAACTTCTTCAAACCCTCACGCTGTGGCACACGCAGAACGCCTTTCAGGGCAACAACTTGCGCGTGTGTCGGATACGAAGGTTTTGCTATCGACTTGCTGAGGCAAACCAGACCAGTTGCCACTGTGCAAATTAGCCTAGGGGATGTGCCCGCAACGACCGGTCGTGCTCTTAGTCTTACCGCGCCTGTATATCTTGATCGCATTTCAGTGAAACCGGTCTGCATCCTTTTGTCCGATGGCAAAAAGGCTTAATTTCATAGAATTGAGCTGATACCATTGGCCTGAGCAAGGGCAGCTCACGTCCCGAAGCCAACCAGGGAAGTTTCTTCTTGATCATGCAAATCACCGCCTCAGCATTGTTGCCTTATCCGGAACGCGTAATTTCGGATGATTCGATCATTGAAAAAATCGGAAACCTATGGCGAGCTGAGAAGAAATTTCTGGTTCTATCCGGACCTCCTGGTACAGGCAAGACACGTGCGGCCGAAGACTTTATCTCTAAACTGATTAGAGACAAGCTGTCGTCAGTGGGCTCTGATGAGTGCAGATTAAGCAGTCTTTTTCCCGAGTTCAGGACAAAGATTTATTCAGATCCAGAGATCAGAGGCACATTGCAATCTAAATCGATTCGATGTGTATGGGATTTGGCCGTACTTCATCCTCAGTACTCCTACGAGGATTTAATTCGTGGATTTCGTGCTGAACCCGTTCAGGATGGGGGTGTTTCACTAGTGGTGAGGGAGGGGCTACTAGGTTTTGCTGCGCGAGTTGGCCAAATATTGGAAACGGTGGATGCATCAGCCTCCTCCGCGCCTAAAAGTGTAGTTATTTTGGATGAAATAAACAGAGCGCCAATTGGCCAACTCTTCGGGGAGGCAATTTATGCACTCGACCGTCGCGGCTCAAATGTTGTTACGCCGTATCCACTGGGTGATTTGGGACCAACGATTTCGATTCCAGAGTCGATGCTTATCCTCGGTACGATGAACTCTATTGATCGTGCAACATCTGGATTTGATTTTGCGCTTAGGCGACGGTTTGCAAATATCCCAATATTGCCATCTAGAACACCAGTCGAGAAATGCTGGGCAAAAGGGGGCGAGCGCATACCCTACGGCGTTCATCTTTATGACCTTGTAAAAGGGCTGGTAGAGAACTCTGAATCGGGTGGAAACGTCCCTGTTAGTGAACTGATGCTCGGTCATGCATACTTCCTTCCACCAGAAAGCTGCGTAGAAGAGTCAGAGCAGATTGCCTGGCTCTACACATCATATGTGTATCAAATTTTGCCAACTCTTCAAGACTATGCTGAACAGGGTCTTCTTAGTTTTAAAGAAATAGATCTTGCAAAACTTCCTTTAGGCAACCAACTAGATAGCGCCGCGTGTAGTTCTATAAGTTATGAGAGTGGCATCGAGCTGTTTAAGACTGACTTGAGAGATGTCTAGACACTTTGAGTTTGATACTGGCAGCTGGCAATCACGTGATTCGCGAATCTTCGCGGATGAGTTAAGTCGTTCCTCAGCCGAATCAAGAGAAAGAATCAGCCGCGAGTTCGGTTTATCTCTGTCTTTTGATTCCAAAGGACTCCGTATCGACTATGACGGAAGAAAAATTGGTTTTGGCAGTTTCAAAAATAGCAATGGAAAAATAACGTTTTCCATAAACCCAAAGATTGATGATCTAGATATTCGAGCATTATTCAATTGTATCGAAAAACTTAATCTTTCCAATAAAATTGTCGAGATAAAACGCGATCAAGAAGTATCTGTACAAGAGGAAGACGCTACGTTTTCATGGACTTTTTTGCTGGGATTGATTGATGAAATAAACAATTTCGGCGTTCACAATTTTTCAATTTTTAATTCAAAAAAAATCTTACGTAATCGAAGCGCTGTTGTTGGTCGTCCTATTGCCAAAAGTTTGGCTATCAACATTGGATTGGGTCGATTTGGAATTGATTGTGAAGTGCTTGATAACTATCGGCAACGGCAATACGCATCGCTCTTTTTAGCTACTGCAAAGAGTGCATTACAAGATTTAGTTAGTTGGCATAACACGCTCGGACGAAGTAATATTCAACCGCGAGCAACATTTATTTCAATAGAAAGTAAGCTCAAGCCATTTGCAAACATTCCTTTTTCAATGCGATTGGTAACGGAGCTTTCGCATCCACCGTTCACATTCGGTGTGAAAAGTTTGGTCGCTAAGTGTGTGCAGTATTGGCGCTGGAAAGGGATGTTCGCCTCAAATAATAGCTCAGCGACTGGCTCATTCTGGAGCGTCTCAATTGCACTAGACAGGGCTTTTGAATTGTATGCTGGACATATTTTGAAAAATTCCTTTAAGGAATTTCAAAAAATCCCCAAAGAAAACTATACGTATTCATTCAGCTTTGTAGATGCTAGATTGCCAAACGAGCGATTGGATAGATCGATAGAGCCGGATCACATTTACTTAAATGACAAAACAAATGAATTCGTGGTTGCAGAAATAAAGTACAGCAACCACTTGGCTATGAGAGAGCATGTATCACAGCTTATTTCTTATCTGTCGTATAACAGTTATCCATTCCAAATTGAAAATAAAACGGGATTATTGGTTTATCCAGGAGATGCGTTAAAAGTGGAAAAAATACCGAACTTCGACGCTAATCTTTTTTTAGTCACCTTACCTGTAAAGGATAGCTTCATTGAGAATGAAGAGCAGCTATCAAGTTTTATGAAGCTTCTAACTCCAACGTAAGATGAGTATCAGTTGAAGTTAGAGTCTTGATGCGAAACTCCTTGTCGGCAACCATTACGGATGCTCCAATCTGAGGCTCTATTGGTACAGTCTCTTTGCGTAACTCTACGGTAAAAAATGACTCATTCGCTGGGGTCGTTGAAATGCCATGAAGATGGAATTTTGTTGGCATAGTTAAGCGATTAGCTGAGTTCTCAACATACGCTAGGGCTGAGTAGACGCCATCAGCAAGTTTCTCCATGAGCAGACTCCATATTGGGGAAATGGTTGTGATATTTTTGAAAATTTCGTCAAGTTTTTCCAGAAGCATGTGATCTTCTGATTCGGGGACCTGAATGGCTGTCGTCAAAACGCTTGTTCCATGCTGTTTCCAGTGCGACTGATCAATTGGAATGAGAGCTTGAATTAAATCATTGCCTACAGCGATGGCTCTTTGAAAAATACCTCGGTCAACCGAGGACCAGAACAGCGGAGCTTTTGCTGATGGAATGTCGTTCACATTAGGTAGACTTGAAGGCTTTCCTGCGATTTTTGCACTCAGCAGTGATGGCGTGACTTTATGAATTGATTGATCAGAACTTTTTTGAAGGATCAGGGATGTAAGGCTAGCTGAGTTCAGATACTCATTAATAAAGGTGGCCTGATGTGCTGAAGAATCAAGTGTTTTGAAAACTGCTGCAGCAAGGAATCTTGAATAGTCTTCGTAATGAGAGTCAAATTCTTCAGTTCCAACATTTTTCCGAAACTCTTGAAGAGTCCAAGCGTAAATTAATGCTGTTGGCAAATAGCCAGAGTTGAATTGGATGCCTAGCGATAAAGCAAATAGTAAATAAAGAACATTCAATCCCTTATTGGCTTCAATAATAGTGTCATCATCTGCAAGAGCCTTACCTATTGCGTAAGACAAATGCCCAGTCTTGCTGATGACGGTCTTTCCATCGCAAACATATTGCCATCCCTTTGGAACACCACTTCCTTCTGTGCGTTCACGGATAACCCTCTGAAGTAGCAAGCCCAAGCGATAAGCCTCACCGGCCCTGGTGCGTCCAGTGGAGTCCGTCGATCCCGTTAACTCTTGAAACCCCCTAGCATTTCGGTATTCATCTTCCGGCTGTTTTGAAAGTACTGACTCAACCCATGCAGGCCAAGTTTCTTTCAAAAGTTGATCTGGATAGATAAAGATTGGTTGAGCGCTATCGTTGATCATGGTTTTCTCAAGCTAATGACGTGTTCAACCTCGATTTTTCCACCTCGACCATTTCTCGGCAATGAGGTTCGATGATCCTTGATCGCATATTTGAAGTAGCCTTGCCATTCAAATCCAATCTTTTCAGCAATTTTCCCAATGTGATGATGGGTAGCAACCTCCACATCGCGAACCACACTGTCGCCTACGATGATGTGATATTGCGCATTTGCCTTTAGTGCCTTGTAGACACAATTGAGGTTGCTCTTCATGTCTTGGAAATAGGCCGCAACCGTTTTGGATCGCTCTTTATCAACTTCTTGGATTCGCAAAAAATCAGGGCCGATGATTTCCAGAACATCAGCAGAGATCTCCCGTTTTTTGCTTCTAGCTGCCTCACCGACTTGGGAGGATCTCACCTCTGAAAATATGTCGCTTGACCCGGTACCAACCCAACTACTTTCGAGTTTGATGCAACGAACGTAGTCCATTGCATTTATGTATGGAGGTGAAGTGATAGCGACGTCAATTTTTGCGTCTAACTTAAATTGGGTGGCATCACCATCAATCCATTTTATTTGTCCTGTACCGTAGTCTTTAAGCAGCGCAACAGCTTGAGCTCCATCAAGGTACTTCTTCAAGCACTTCTGAAATGATGGAAGCACTTCTGCGGGCTGCTTCCTAAATCGAGTTGATACATAGGGCTTTAACGATTGCCTTTCTGCATATGAAACGGCTCGAATGATGTCTGCGAATGCGGCATACAAGAAGTTATTGGCTTTAGGAGTCGTTTCTAGAAAATCGGAAATTACTCTCTTCAATCGAACGAGGTCGTCAATGTTTTTTTCCGGAAACCAGTGATCAATATTCAAGATGTCTGGAATCATAGATTTCAGACTTCTTGTTGATCGAAATTTTGATTCCAGTGTCGATCCAAATTCTTCCAATTTGGATAGATCGACTTTAGAAAATTTCTGAACAGATGCAGAACCGATTAAGCGTGCGTAAGGATCAACTTCTAAACCATAGGCATTGAAAGCTCGCAAATTGGCTTCAAGTGCAGTAGTCCCTGATCCCATAAATGGATCTAGAACATTCATCTCTTTCGGGTTAGATGCGGCTAGTTCGCTAAGAATAAGTCGAGGAACATAAGCAACACTACGACAAGGATAGCGAGCACCAACAACATGACTGTACATGTCTCCTTTTCGTGAGCTAGGGAATGAAATTTCCTCGCCCCAGCTCAAGGTTGATAATTTAGTTGGGTTCATTTTTTCTTCAAAATAACAGTGCTCTCACGAGCCCATCGGCGATCATCAATCAAGTTGTATTGTTGAGAAGAAGGAATTACCCCTCTATACACATCGATTCTTGAGACTTGGTAACCGATACTCTCAGCCATTTCAGCAATAAGTAAATCTGTTGCTATTGGCAGGCCACCATAGACAGAGTTTCCAACCACAATACCAAAAGACGAGCCTTTAGAAAATTTTGGATGAATTGTTGATAATAGAGATCCGAGATCTTTGAAGTATCCGGTGATCATCCCTGGAATTTTTTCTGACCAAAGATCTTGTGATGAAAGCAATGGCTTGATCAGTTTTTCGGCAATCTCACTACCATGCTCAACGTGCCGGTCTTTCCATGTGGCGTGAACATGCGACCGAATAGAGTCTTTGCGAAAGGATTTCTGGTCTTCTGTTGACTTAAAAAAGTCCCCAAGCCATAACTCACGCATGTAGATTTTGCTGTAATCAAAGCAATTTGCATATGGAGGCGAAGTTAGAGCTAAAGAGACATCTTCAATTTTTGATGTCTCTTTAGCTTCTATGCAACTTGCTTCGTAAAAATGCGGCTTAATGATCAAAGGATCATGCCGCAGATCGTCCTCCATCTGGATCAATTTTTGAATGAATGAACTGCGCACCTGCTCAAAAGGTGAAGAATTTAAATTGCGATATTCAATGCGAGTCTTTCTTTTGACTCCATTTCCTGCTTTTCTATGTGTGGAAAATTCTTCAATTAAAGTCAAATAAGCTAAAAGAGCAAGATTGCGAATTTTTTCGGTAGGAGCCTGATTGGCAATCCAGCGAACTGATAAGAGTGCATCTAAATATGGCCGTTCAAAATAGCCAACTACGGTACCGTTTTCTGGCGCCGGATACTGATTGGAAGCATTTGTTGTTGGTAGTGATTTGATGTAGTCACTGAATTTCAAGAGCTCTGACTTGCTAAGTGATATGGATTTTGTTTTTGAAATAAAAATAGCCATTGGGCTCACATCAAAGCCAATCGCATTAAGGCCCATTGAGCTGGCAACTAAACTTGTTGTACCAACTCCGGAAAAGGGATCGAGTACAAGGCCATTTTTTTTGGTTTGAAATTCAGAAATAAACCCCTGTACAAAAGTAGGTGAGAAGCCTTCTTTGTAGGGAAACCATCGATGACGGGGGCGTCTTAGCGATTCAACAAAGTTGACTGGACTGACATATGAGACATCACTCTGCAGAACTCTGACGGAGTAGCGACTCTCAAGTGTTTCGTAAGTTTTGATCAAAGCACTTGAGCTTGCTTCGGAGCTGATGGCAGTAGTCAATTTGGTGGGAGATTTTTGCCTCGTGTGAGCTTCTTGCATACGCGGAGTCACTGGCGAAGGTGTTTGAGGTGTGGGGTCTACGGTTGATCTCAGATAGTCGTTGACCTGATCTAAAAACCAATCCTTCAGAGAGAGGCCACGCTTAGAAAGCTCGCTGTACAAGAAACGCTTCTTGTCCGCAGGCACCTCGATAACGATGCGACCACTGCTGCCAATGCTCATGCTAGTTTGATCGTGGTGGATTTCATGCCTCGTATGTTACATGATTCGTCACTTTTCCTCAAGGCTTTGGCTGGATGTCATTTCAGTAGAGGATGGACAATTCATCTAGAAATTCAAGATCAAATTTATGGCTTAGCTTGTTTCTTGCAGTCTTCAAGATTACTGTTGGTTGAATCTACAGCGGATACATCACTCAAATAAGGAGCATGTGAGCCGTTCAAAAACAATTGAAGCGACTGAGGACGATTCACCGGCTGGATTGCGCTTCCGCGTCGCAGGCTTCGCTGCTTTGCGCAAAAAGCTGGGGATCAGCGCTGCCGAAATGGGTAAGCTGCTGGGAGTCTCGGCGCAGAGCGTCTACCACTGGGAAACGGGCAAAACCAAGCCCCGCGCAAGCCAGTTGGCGGCCATTTCTGCTGTGCGCAAGATGGGCAAGCGCGAGGTCACGGCGAAATTGAACGAACGATCAGGTCAGTAGATCGCCAGACCCTCAGTCGCATGCCTCAACCCGAGTGGCGACTCTTCTTGATCAGTGAGTCACCCTTGCCGCGATTTACGGAAGAGTTCAGCGCCTGGAGATTTTTGGTCGCATCAGAGCCACCCCGTGACTTTGGGGTGATGTGATCAA
>JACCED010984302.1_pt1 | contig 11175 bp, 10 predicted proteins | sample 7455021 | NCBI WGS metagenome assembly JACCED01 (sample SAMN15323456, study PRJNA562643) | freshwater metagenome | isolation source: river surface water | place: USA:Blue River Watershed | collected 2017-08-19
AAGGGGTGGTCACGCATCACCGCGGCGCCTACCTCAATTCAGTCAGCAATGTGGCCACCTGGACCATGCCGCATTTTCCAATCTACCTTTGGACATTGCCCATGTTCCATTGCAATGGGTGGTGTTTTCCTTGGACTGTGGCCATGTTGGCAGGCACTCATGTGTGTTTAAGACGGGTTGAGGCACAGCCCATATTGGATGCCATGCGGCACCAAGGCATCACACATTACTGCGCTGCGCCCATCGTACACAGCCTGATTTACAACGCACCCGATTCAATGCGGGCCGGTATTACACAGCAAGTCAAGGGCATGGTGGCAGGTGCAGCACCTCCCGCAGCCATGATTGAGGGCATGGCCAAAATTGGCTTTGATATCACTCATGTTTATGGATTGACTGAAGTTTATGGTCCCGCCAGCGTGGCGGTAAAGCGTGAGTCTTGGGCTGACGAAAGTCTGTCCGAACAAACTCGATTAAACGGCAGGCAAGGCGTTCGCTATGTCCTGCAAGAAGGCATGACTGTGCTCAACCCAGAAACCTTGGAAGAGTGCCCTGCCGATGGCAACACCATGGGCGAGATTATGTTCAAGGGCAACATTGTCATGAAGGGTTATTTGAAAAATCCAAAGGCCACCCAAGAAGCCTTTGCAGGGGGCTGGTTTCACACTGGCGACTTGGCCGTCATGGAGCCCGATCGTTATGTCAAGATCAAGGATCGTAGCAAAGACATCATTATTTCAGGCGGTGAAAACATCAGTTCACTGGAAGTAGAAGACGCCTTGTACAGACACACCTCTGTATTGGCTTGCGCAGTGGTAGCCAAGCCCGATGTCAAATGGGGCGAGTCGCCTGTTGCGTTTGTTGAGTTAAAAGTAGGCGCAACGGCAACTCAAGAGGATTTGATTTTGCATTGCAAGTCTTTGCTCGCAAGCTACAAGGTTCCCAAAGATATTCGCTTTGAAGAAATTCCAAAAACATCGACTGGAAAAATTCAAAAGTTTCAGTTAAGAGAACGTGCCAAAGGCGCGTCAATTTAGTCACAAGGAGTATCACATGACAGCACCTGATTCACCATTTGTCATTCGGTCTGACGACGAGCGTGGCGTCACGACCCTCACGCTAAATCGACCAGCGTCCTTCAACGCACTCAGTGAAGGCATGTTAAGTGCGCTTCAAACAGAGCTGGATGATTTAGCAAGAAGTCAAAAACTCAGAGTTTTGGTCATTGCGGCCTCAGGCAAAGCATTTTGCGCAGGCCACGATTTAAGAGAAATGCGCGCAGAGCCGTCCATGGACTATTACCAAAAGCTGTTTGCTCAATGCGGTCACATGATGCTCAGCATTCAAAAACTGCAAGTGCCCGTGATTGCAAAGGTGCAAGGTATTGCTACCGCTGCAGGCTGTCAACTTGTTGCGCAATGTGATTTGGCGGTTGCCTCCGCCGACGCTAAGTTTGCAGTGAGCGGCGTCAATTTGGGTCTTTTTTGTTCTACACCCAGTGTGGCCTTGTCACGCAATTTGTCTCGCAAGGCCGCATTTGAAATGTTGGTTACGGGCGACTTTCTGTCGGCGCAAGAGGCATTGAATCAGGGGTTGATCAACAAAATTGCCGATTCAGACAAACTAGACGAGGTGCTGGAATCCATGGTTCAAAAAATACTGGCCAAACCACCGGTTGCTTTGGCCATGGGTAAAGAGCTGTTTTACATGCAACTTGAAACAGGCATTGAAAAGGCTTATGAGTATGCGACGCAAACCATGGCTTGCAACATGATGGACAACAGTGCACTTGAGGGCGTTCAAGCCTTTATCGAAAAACGCAAACCCAATTGGCGTTGACTGAAATCAAACCGTCAGGTCGATAAAAACTCGACCAGATTCAATTTTTACTGGCCAAGATTTAACGGGTTCTGTAGCGGGGCCACAGCCCACCGTGCCATCACGGACATCAAACAAGGCTTGATGAAATGGGCACTCGACGTAGTTGCCTTCCACAAAACCTTCACATAACTTGGCGTTGCCATGGCTGCAAACATTGTTGATGGCAAAAACGCCATCGTCAACTTTAAAAATGGCAATGTCGTGGTCTTGGGGTGTAACCGCAATTCCTGCACCTTCAAATAAGTCTGCCTCTGCGGCAACGTCAATCCATTGGCTCATGATTAGATGGGATAAATGATGGAGTTGGGAATCATCTCGCTGTCGTAGATGCACAAACGCTCAGCAAATTTGAAACCATCCGGGGTTTGAACAATGATATCCAGATACCGGCCCACGTTGAACACGGTACTTTCTTGATCGTATTTGGTTCTGAACACGGCATAGTTGGCTTCGCTGTAGATTCGGCCCTCTTCTACTTTGTGAACGATAGGTGCGCCTACCACATGACGCTGGTAATAGGGGTCGTGGTAAAGCGTTTCAGAGATGCCGTAAACACGATCTTTCAGCATGCCTTTACTGGTCAAAGACAATGTCGAAAGCGGAAAACCTCTTTCATGATTTTCTCTGGGCTGTAATTTGTACACACACTGCTCTGTAAAAAACTCGGGCCAAAGATCCCATTGACTGCTGTCGACAGCGCTGGTGTAGTTGGCATAAAGTTGTTGGATACCAAACCAAGTTTGCAAGTCCACCATGATCAAGCCTCCATCACTTTACGCCAGTACTCATACATGCCTCGGATGAGTGTTTCTGTCACCATGTGGTCTGTCTCACCCACATCACGTCCGCCCAATTCCGCCAGGGTACGGTGATGGGGTTTGGTTTCAAAGGCCTGCTGCGAAAACTCAATCACTTCGCCATCATCAGCAGACACAAAGCCTGCTGGGCCAAACAAATTGGCCTGGCGCAGTCTGCGATCTGTCATCTCGGGGGTGTCGTCTTCAAACCCAAAATGCGTCCAGACAAAGTCAAAGGCACCATGACCATCGGGTTGAATATGGCGTGTCGATACGCTGTTCACTTGCTGCTGAAAAATAACACTTGGAAACAAAGTCATCATGACGGCAGTGGGCCCGCCCCACCACTCTTCTGGCACGATGTCCAAAAAGCTAGGGTCATGCAGTTGCATACTGGCCTTGAAACTGCTGACTTGCGTGACATCAGATGAGGCACCTTTTGCCTCACCTGCACTGCCACGGGTGGAAATCATGGCGGCATGTCGATGGTGTTCATCCATGCGCAATTCACTTTTATTGTCGGCTCGCCAAAGTCCGAATGTCACAAACCATGTGTGCAGCAAACCTGGGTGATAGGGGTCTTTGATGTTCTCTTGCATCAATTTCCAATTTCCTGGAATACGCTGACGGTTGTATCCCAAAATTTTCAATTTTCGGCCATTAAAAAGTCGATCAAAGTATCTCAGTATGGTTGGGCCCATATAGTCTTCAAGGGAAGCCACATCGTGGTCAAAAGACGCAAAAACTACGCCGCCGCGAACTGCCACTTTCAAAGCAGTTAGGCCATGATCTTTGGGATCAAAGTCAGTTGGCATCCCGCCATTTACCTTGCCGTCTTGACGCACACCTCGCCTGAATGGAACGCCCTGCAACTTGCCATCTAAGGCATAACTCCATTGGTGATATGGGCACACCAATTCCTTTTTATTGCCATGGCGCTCACGACAAAAGGCCATACCGCGATGCGCGCAAACATTTTCGACCACATGAATTTGGCCGTCTTGGGCACGCGTCATGACAACAGATCGCTCCCCCACAACAGTGCGTTTGAAATCACCTAGGTTTGGAATTTCTGCCTCTAGGCCGACATAACTCCAGTGCGCTTTGTAAAAAAAACGCTCAAGTTCTTTTTTGTGAACGTCTTCTTGGGTATAGACAGCAAAGGGAATGCGGCTGGTGCCCGTTGTTTCCCAATGAATTGGATGCTCTGACATGTGCGCTTGTCTCCACTAGATTCTTGAATTCGATCATGCCAGTCCAATTGAATAAGTAAATCATAATTTAAATATAATCATTATTTGATTTTCAAATAATAGGTAAACCCATGGAACTGGCCAAACTGGACCTCAACTTGCTGTTGGTATTTCACCATCTGCTTCTTTTAAAAAGGGTCTCGGCGGTTGCAGACCTGTTGAACATGAGCCAACCCGCGGTGAGCAGTGCATTGGGAAGACTGAGAGCCAGCCTAGATGACGACTTGTTCATTCGCACACAAGGCGGCATGACGCCTACGCCCTACGCCCTTCAATTGGCTGAACCCGTCGCCAAGGCACTTGATGTCCTGCAACAAGCCTTGAACATCAGGGCCGACTTTGACCCCACCACCAGCAATCGAAACTTCACCATTGCACTGAATGATGTGGGGGAAATGTATTTCTTACCTGTTTTGGTCAATGCACTGACAAAAGCTGCGCCTGCGGTCACTTTACAAGTGGTCAGTGTTGCACAGACATCTCTCAAAGACGACATGTCAAGTGGCAAGATTGATTTGGCCATGGGATTGTTGCCCCAGCTTCAGGCTGGCTTTTTTCAACAAGCTTTGTTCAAACAAAAATACATTTGTTTGATGCGAAAAAAACACCCCTTGGCGAATTCAAATAGCATCAGTTTGCAGGCCTTGTTTGCGGCTGAGCATGTTCGTGTTTTGGCCACCGGCACGGGACATGGCCGTGTCGATTTGGCCATGGACCAACAAAAACACAAACGGAAAGTACGACTGACAGTCCCGCACTATGTGGCTTTGGGCGATGTCTTGCAAAACGCCAACTTAATTGCGGTGGTGCCAGAACGCTTTGCACATCGCATTGTGAAGCCCTTTGACTTGCTTGTGCGCGACCTGCCCATCAAGATTGAAGACAGCGCCATTCACCAATGTTGGCACGGCCATTTGCACCGCGATCCTGGACATCAATGGTTACGCCAATTGATGCGCAAACTCTTTGGAGATCAGGCAACAATTGGCGAGGAAAAAGCCATTGGATAGCTTAGAACGGCAAGCCGACATAGTTCTCAGCCAGCGAACTTTGAGCTGCATCTGAAGAGAACAAATAAGCCATTTCAATTTCTTGCAATCTTTGGTCGTATTCGCTGGAATCGGGAAAAGTATGTAGCAAGGTGGTTAGCCACCACGAGAATCTTTGCGCCTTCCAAACGCGCCCCAAGGCTTTTTCAGAATAATTATCCAAATCAGAACTGTCGCCATTGAGGTAATGGTTGACAAAGCCGTGGTACAAATAATAAATGTCCGATCCCGCTGTATTCAAGCCACGTGCACCGGTGGGCGGCACAATGTGCGCTGCATCGCCTGCCAAAAACAAATTGCCGTAGCGCATCGGTTCAGCCACATAAGACCGCAGCGGTGCAATCGATTTTTCGATCGTGGGTCCGGTGATCAATTTCTCAGAGACTTCGTTGGGCAACCGTCGTTTCAACTCTTCCCAAAATGCCTCATCCGACCAGTTCTCAACAGAATCTGTCAATGGCACTTGAATGTAGTACCGACTTAAGACCTGTGAGCGCAAAGAGCACAAGGCAAATCCTCGGGTGTGTTTGGCGTAAATCAATTCAGGTGATACGGGCTTAGTGCGCGACAACACGCCCAGCCAGCCAAATGGGTAGACCTTTTCATACTCTTTCAGCACATCACCAGGAATGGATTTGCGACTCACACCATGAAAGCCATCGGCCCCAATGATGAAATCACAATCGATACGTTTTGCTTCACCGCCCACGCTGTAGGTCACATAGGGCTTGTCAGATTTCAGTTCGTGCGGTTGAACATCTTCCGCACTGTGAATGACAATGCCATTCATGCGATCGCGGGCTTCGTACAAGTCGCGCGTTAGCTCAGTTTGGCCATACACCATGACCGAATTTCCGCCACTGTATTTGTGCAAATCAACACGGTTGAGTTTGTTGCCATGCGCCAGATAAAACCCATCATGAATTTCACCCTCTCGGTCCATGCGCTCACCGCATTGAGCCTCGCGCATGAGCTTGGCAAAGCCATTTTCCAAAACACCTGCACGAATGCGACTGAGTACATAGTCTCGAGTTTGCCGCTCGAGAACCACGGTTTCGATGCCCTTTAAATGGAGCAATTGAGAAAGCATGAGCCCCGAAGGACCGCCACCAATGATGCAAACTTGAGTTTTCAATTTATGTCTCCGTAGAACTTGACCTGAGTCAATTTGCCTGAATGAGCAGAAAGATACGCTTGAAGGTGCTAAACAGGAATGGCTGAAACTGGCGAAAACTTGTACATTTCGAACATGGAAAAACAAGCACGCAACATACAAAGCTACAGCCTTTTTGGAGAATCAACGCACTTACCTGATGTGCTGCATTGCGAAACCATTGCAGACCGGTCGGTGTTGCACGATTGGGAACTGGCACCTCACAGGCATGCGCGCCTGCATCAGGTCTTGTTGGTAGAAAAAGGCGGCGGCTCAGTCACCTTGGATGGCAAATCGCATGCCTTAGGCAAAGGGTCTTTGGTCAATGTGCCCCCTGAGCATGTTCATTCATTTCGATTTGAAAAAGGCACGCACGGCTGGGTAACCACCTTGGCAGACGAATTGATGGACCAACTTTTGGTTGGGGTGGGTACCCTGCGTTCTGAACTGAACCAAGCATGCGTGTTGCGTGCAGACCCATTGGTCACCCAAACCGTCCATCAAATCTGGCTTGAGTTTTCGGCACAAGAAAAAGCCAGAGCTTTAGTTCTGCGAGGATTCAGTGGAGTTTTGTTAGGTTGGATTGCAAGGCAACTTCAAGCAGAAACGAGTGATGCAAAACTCAACGAATCGGCCTTGGTTCAAAAGTTCAAGGCATTGATTGAGCAAAACTACACCGCCCATTGGACTGTCAATCAGTATGCCAAAGCTTTGTCTATCTCCCCAACCCATTTGAGCCGGCTCACCCGATCTGCCAATGGCATTAGTGCATTGCGCATGATAGAGGCCAGGTTGATGCGCGAAGCACGTCGAAACCTGGCCTATACCAACCTGAGTATTTCGACCATTGCCTATGCCTTGGGCTTTTCAGACCCCGCTTATTTTTCGCGAGTTTTTACCAGAGACGCCGGTGTCTCTCCCAAGGTATTTCGTTCCCAAATTTAGATTTTTAGCCCAATGAATTGATCTAAATCAGCTTTAAATTAACGTATGGACTTTGAGTCAAATCAAACATGAATTGGTTTTGCATGTATTTCACAATATAAAATTTGATATCAAAATATTTAACTTCACCCCTATCAGCGCTGTGTCAGGGGGAACTTTTAAGATCTAATACTATGTTGCAAGAATTACGGTTGCACAACAATATCGAGGAAGCAAATGGCTAACGAAAAATCCAAAATCATTTACACACTGACCGATGAAGCCCCTTTGTTGGCGACAGCGGCCTTTTTGCCAGTCATTCGAACTTTTGCAGCGCCCGCTGGCATTGACGTAGAAGCCAGCGACATTTCGCTTGCTGCGCGAATTTTGGGCGAGTTTTCCGACATGTTGCCTGAGGCACAGCGGATCCCCAACAACCTGGCAGCTTTGGGCAAGTTAACCCTGAAGCCAGAAGCCAACATCATCAAATTGCCCAACATCAGTGCCTCAGTTGGCCAACTGAACAATGCCATCAAAGAGTTGCAGTCAAAAGGCTATGCCCTGCCCGACTATCCTGACAACCCCAAGACCGATGAAGAAAAGGCAATCAAAGCACGCTATTCCAAGTGCACAGGCTCTGCCGTAAACCCAGTTTTGCGTGAAGGCAACTCAGACCGCCGCGCACCTCGCGCTGTCAAAGAGTTCGCCCGCAAAAACCCACACAGCATGGCGCCATGGAGCCAAGCGTCACGTTCGCACGTGTCTCATATGCACCATGGCGATTTTTACCACGGTGAAAAATCGATCACCATTGAGCGTGCTCGTGATGTGAGGATGGAGCTCATTACCAAGAGTGGCAAAACCATTGTGCTTAAGCCCAAGGTCTCTTTGGTCGACCGCGAAGTCATTGACAGCATGTTCATGAGCAAGAAAGCCTTGGAAGCTTTCTACGAAAAAGAAATTGAAGATGCGCACCAAACAGGCGTGATGTTCTCATTGCATGTCAAAGCAACCATGATGAAGGTGTCCCACCCCATCGTGTTTGGTCACTGCGTTAAGATTTTCTACAAAGATGCATTCAAAAAGCACAAAGAACTTTTTGACAGCCTTGGCGTCAACGTCAACAACGGCATGGTCGACTTGTACAACAAGATTGCCACCTTGCCTGAATCCAAGCGCGAAGAAATCATGCGTGATTTGCACGCATGTCACGAACACCGCCCTGGTTTGGCCATGGTCGATTCAGCCAATGGCATTACCAACTTCCACTCGCCCAACGATGTGATTGTGGATGCTTCTATGCCTGCCATGATTCGCAATGGCGGCAAAATGTGGGACGCAGCAGGCCGATTGCAAGACGTCAAGGCAGTCATGCCTGAGTCTACTTTCGCCCGTATTTACCAAGAGATGATCAACTTCTGCAAGTGGCATGGTGCGTTCGATCCCAAAACAATGGGCACTGTGCCTAACGTGGGATTGATGGCCCAGCAGGCCGAAGAATATGGCTCACACGACAAGACTTTTGAAATTTCAGAAGACGGCATTGCAAACATCACTGACATTGACACAGGTGAAGTTCTACTCAGCCAAAACGTTGAAGCAGGCGACATCTGGCGCATGTGTGAAGTAAAAGACGCCGCCATTCGTGATTGGGTCAAGTTGGCTGTTAACCGTGCTCGCAATTCAGGCATGCCTGTTGTGTTCTGGTTGGATGCCTATCGCCCCCACGAGGCACAATTGATTCGCAAAGTGAAGATGTATCTCCACGAACACGAAACCAATGGTTTGGACATTCAAATCATGAGTCAAGTTCGCGCCATGCGCTACACACTCGAGCGCGTAGTTCGCGGCTTGGATACCATCAGCGCGACTGGCAACATCTTGCGTGACTACCTCACCGACTTGTTCCCCATCATGGAACTGGGCACCAGCGCCAAAATGCTGTCTATCGTGCCTTTGATGGCTGGTGGTGGCATGTACGAAACCGGTGCAGGCGGCTCTGCCCCCAAACACGTCAAGCAATTGGTTGAAGAAAACCATTTGCGTTGGGATTCACTGGGTGAGTTTTTGGCATTGGCCGTTTCGTTGGAGGATCTTGGTCTCAAGTCCAACAATCCAAAGGCCAAAATTTTGGCCAAAACATTGGATGCTGCTACGGGTTCATTGCTGGACCACAACAAAAATCCATCCCCCAAAACCGGCGAACTCGACAACCGGGGTAGTCAGTTCTATTTGGCCATGTATTGGGCACAAGAGTTGGCCGCACAAACCGAAGACAAGGAATTGCAAGCTAAATTTACCCCCTTGGCCAAAGCATTGACGGACAATGAAAAGAAAATTGTGGATGAACTCAAAGCAGTTCAAGGCAAGCCTGCTGATATTGGCGGTTATTACATGCCTAATGCTGAGTTGCTACAAAAAGTCATGTGCCCAAGCCAGACATTCAACGCATTGATCCAAGCCGCGCAAGCTTAAGACCGATGTCTCTTGCACCTCTGGGTGCATTTGTTCAAACAAAAAAGCCGCTTACAAGCGGCTTTTTTGTTTGCTTCATTTAATTGAACCTATTCAAATAGATCCGTTTGCTTTTTGTCCTTAACAACTTTGACATTGCCAATTTTGGCCACATTGCGAGCAGGTTTGATGGGCGAAAGCTCCAATATGGCGGGCTTTTCATCCTTAAGCTGTTTTATTTCCGGTTTTGCAATTAATTCCGGGGACCAGCGCTTCAGTCTCTTTAGTTCACCTCTGTTCATGCAGCGATAAGTAGCGACATGAACATCGTTTTTTTCATTTTCCAAAATCACATATTTCTTTCCACCGTAGACAAGCTCTCGACCCTTGATGGTCAATGCGTCTGCAGTGTCTTTTAAGTCTGTTCTTGAATAGGCAGTGATGGCCCTCAAAATGATCTTATTCATTTAAACCTCTAGTTGAACACCTATATGTTATATAACAATATGTTAATAGACAACTAGTTTTATAAGCAAATCTTACGAAGTAGGTTAAATCCTAAACGAATCCCAAATCAATTTACACGAAACAACGAATAAGCCAGTTTGGACCAGTTTATAAAACCAAACCTCATTGATCCTGCGTGTAAGGTAGGCGCCTAAGAAAGTTCCAATCAATGCCATCGGCACCAAAGTAGCAGCCTTCAGAAGATCCTCTTGGCTGTAAGGGCTTAGATTTTGATACGGCACAATTTTGGACAAGTTGATGATGGCAAACAAGATGGTGGCAGTTCCAGCAAACTCCGCTTTGGGCAACTTTTGTGGCAACACATAAATTTGAAATGGCGGCCCACCCGCATGGGAGATAAAACTGGTGAAGCCAGCCAAGCTCCCCCAAAAATAACCTTTGATCTTGCCTGCAGACTGCGGTTCGTCCAATTGGTTTCTTCGCAACCAGGTCTGAAAGCAGAAACTAAGGCCCATCAAGCCGATGATGAATTTGATGGTTTGATCAGATATCAAAGATGCAGTTAGCCATCCAAAGTAAACACCGATCAAACTGGCTGGAATCAAAATTTTCAAATTGATGGCACTGAATTGCCTTCTGTACAGCCAAACGCCTACGAAGTCTGAAATGACAAAAAGCGGCAGCAATAAGACTGCGGCTTTGACTGGTGACATCACCATCGACAACAGCGGCACAGACATCATGCCAACCATGGGAAGACCGCCTTTGGACATGCCAATGAGCAGTGCACCCAAGCTTGCAAGGATCAAATAGAGATCAAATTCCATGAAGGTTGGTCGAGAGAGCTTTGTACAGTCAAAAATTAAAATTGCGTGCGTGCTTCTCGACCAATTCGGCTGCAACAAAAGGTGGCAAGGCCCGAAATTCCCAAAGTAATCCAAATCACAAAGTGATAAGAATGGTCCACATCAAACACGCGACCAGCCCAAACGGGCCCCAACAAATTGCCTAGCGCGGCACCGGTGTACAGCGTTCCAATAATGGCAGATACTGCCCGCCCACCAAACAGGTCCATGCAAATGGCTGGCAGCAAAGAAACGATACTGCCGTAACTTAAACCAAACACCACTGCAAATATTGAAAATGCCAGCTGATTGCTCGCCATTGCCCAGATGAGATAGGTCAAACCCATTGCA
>JACCED010920146.1_pt1 | contig 11174 bp, 13 predicted proteins | sample 7455021 | NCBI WGS metagenome assembly JACCED01 (sample SAMN15323456, study PRJNA562643) | freshwater metagenome | isolation source: river surface water | place: USA:Blue River Watershed | collected 2017-08-19
TAAAATTATAATAAAATAAAATAAAATAAACATACATTTAAAATAAAATAAAATAAACATACATTTAAAATAAAATAAAATTATATATATATTATATTATGGAAAATAATGTTTTTAGAGAAATGAATATAGAAACACTGATGCCATCGCATAATCACAATTATAATAGAAATAAAGGTATTTTGACTGTTGATATGATTTCATCTGGAAGTAAAATAAATGTAGAACCAGATCGTGATTTTGATTCAACTCAATTACTAAATAATATTGTTGAAAGAAGACGTAAAAAAAGAAATTGGTTAGTTGAGATGTATAATAAGTGTTGTGTTCAGATAAAGGAAGCAGATGATTCTGGTTTAACCGATATAATATTCACATTACCAGAGATTATTGTTGAAAATTCTTCTTATAAACACATAGAGGCTATTGAGTATGTGTCTAAAAATTTAAGACTTCAAAAACTTGATACATATATTATAGATAATCGCACTTTATTTGTAACATGGAAATATATTGAATTGAATCTCAATATGGATTCCATTTAAGTGAATTTATATTAAGTTTATTAAATATAACATGGAAATATATTGAATTGAATTTAAAAACAATGAAAAAAATTGAATCATAAATTTACTAATTTTATTAATTTTAATAGGATAATAAATACAAATGGATAATCTTTCAGAAATTCTTACTGAATCTCAGAAGGAAGCACTGGATATAGCAAGAAAAAAATCAAAAATACATCAAAAAGGATTGATATATCATATTAAAAAATTATTAATCGATTTTGAAATAGATGAATTATTTCTAGATCGATTTCATAATTTTATAAATGAAAAAGTAGAAATTGTTTCTCATTGTAAATTAACTTTTAAAAATATATTAGATGAACCAGTTTTTAAAAGTGTTTATGAAACAAATACAAAAGGTGATGCATATTTATCACAAAGAACAAATGTAGAAAGTAAAATGTTTAACAAAAAATATGATAATTGTAATATAAAAGAAAGACCAAAATACGCATCACTTAATATTTCAATGCATGAAAATGGGAATCCATTATGTCAATGTTATGGAAATAAAGTTATAATTTTTAATGAAAATATAAAAAAAAGAACAAGTTTTATGTATGGTGATAGTTTTTACGGACAGATGTATTTATGTACATTTGAATATCCTCTTGCAATATTATATCACATGAAAAATGACATTAAAAAAATAGAAAATATAATGAATAATATTAATGAACATATATATACATATATAGAAGCTCAAATTCATGGAAATATTGATTTAATCACTGATATAAAGAAAATTATTATAACTGAACAAGAATACGAACAAGAACTCGAAGACATATTAATTTTTAAAGAATTATTTGAACACATTGAAATTGTTGTGGTACCAAAACTGTTTTAAACTATTTTAAATAAAAAATTGAATTATTTATTTATTAATTTTATCAATCTTTTATAAAATAATAAATATAAATGGATAATCTAACAGAATCTCAGAAGGAAGCACTTGAAATAGCAAGAAAAAAATCAAAAATACATCAAAAAGGATTGATATATCATATTAAAAAATTATTAATCGATTTTGAAATAGATGAATCATTTATTGATGATTTTTATAAATATATTAATGAAACAACACCAATTGTATCTCATGGTAAATTCACATTAAAAGATTTGATTGATGATCCAAAATTAAAAAATTGTTTTGAACTTAATAATAGAGATTCTAGCTATTTAAATTATAGAAGAGAAAAAGAATCAAAATTATTTAATAATAAGTATATAACTGATACAGATAGACCAAAATACGCATCTCTTAATATTTCAAATAATAATAATGGAAATCCATTATGTACAAGTTATGGTAAAAATATATTATTTTTTAAAAATGATATTAAAAAAAGATCATCATTTGTATATGGAAATAGTGAAAAATATATGATGTATTTATGTACTTTTGAATATCCACATGCATTATTGTTTCATTTGAATGGTCAAATTAAAAAAGTATATGGAAATATAAATTTATCTGAAAAAAATACTTTATCAGCTTATATAGAAGTTCAAATACATGGAAATATTGATATTTCGAATGATATTAATAAAATAATTATTGATAAAAATAATGAGAATAATATTAAATATATTGATACATTTAGGACACTTTATCCCCATATAAAACTGGAATTAATTTAATATGTTTTATTTCTAATTAAAATATCAAGCATAATTATTATAAATATTCCAACCATTAAAAAAATTACTATTTGTTTAGTATTATATTCGCTTTTTGAATGTGTTTTATTTTTAATTTCTCCTTCAAATATTTTAGAAAATTTGCAATCATTTTTTTCACTAGTATTAGTATTATTTAAAAATTTTTTTAATTTATTTCTACAATTAGTACATTTTTTTATATGTTTAAATATATCATCATCATCTTTTGAACAATCATCATAATCAATAGATTGAACAATATTATTAAATTTTACATTCTTTTTATTTTCTTTATTATTAAGATATGTATCGATAGATTTATCATCGAAAAAAGAATCAACTGATGCTGTTTCAGAAAAATATTTATTATCTCTTGATGAAAAATCAGAAATATCTGATATATTTGTATTGTATGTATTGTATGTATTGTATGTATCTGATGATTTTTCAGTATCATTATTATACAAATTATTATTATGATTTTTATTCATCGGTAAATAACTAAATTTTTGAGAATTTATTACATTATCAATATTATTTTTCCAATCTTTTTCTTTTGAATAAAAATCATCAGATACACTTTTACATAAAGATGTTTTTTTATTATTTAATTCTCTTGCCATTTTATCTAATTTATCAATTTCATCGTTTTCATAATTAATATTATAATATTCTGCCATTATATAAAAATAATATATATTTTATAATCAAAAATTTAATGCATATAAAATTTTTATTTGCGTATTTAAACATATAATACTTTCTATTTATTAATTATACGATGAATTATAATGATCAAACTGAAGGTACTACTATGATGGTTGAAATGTTAGCAAATTCAGACAAATTAATTTCTACAGATAAAAGATGGTTTCCAACAGGAAATCCAAATGATGATGATTTAGATGATAATATTAAAGATTATGTTACTCACAATGATATACCAATAAATTCTGAAACAAATGCTAATAATAATCAAAATAATAATTATCAAAATAATGAAACACAAAATAATTTTAATACATTTGATGAACAAGAAAAATCAGAAAAACCACAATCAAGTACAAATAAATTTATTGATGAAGAATATGAAAATCTTTCTACATTAGAAAAACGTTTAAGAAGACTTGATATTATGAGAGCATTGGGTGAATTAAGAGATTTGGGATGTAAAGTTACAAATTATAATATTGATGATGATTACTATATGATGAAATATGAATTAGATTTACATAGAAGTATTCGTTCTAAAAGAAATTGGTTAGGATTATATTCACATATGTTAGTTGGTGTTGTTAAAGGTGTTGAATTATTAAATAATAATTATAATCCATTTGATTTTTCATTAAAGGGTTTGAGTGATGAAGTAACAGCTGATAAAAATACTTATTATGAAATATTAGGTGAAATTTATGAATATCATAATGTTCCAGGAAAAAAAATGAATCCCTGGTTTAGACTTATGATATCTTTAATTGGTGTTGTTGTTACCGTTGGTGGAAAAAATAATGTCCATAAATTTATACCAAATAAATCTGGAAAAGTTGAACAAGATGAAGATTATATTGAAAATTTAAGAGCAAAAGCTGCAAAAGATTCTCAATCTCAAATGTCAAAGAAATCTGCACAAAATAATAATCCACGTGAAAATGAATTAGATCAATATATGAATAAACAGCACGAACATGCTGCACAAAAAGCAAAAGATTTAGAAGATTTAAAACGTCAAGAAATAGAATATCAAAAATATCAACAAATGATTTCTCAACAAAAAGAAAAATTTAATCAAATGAAAAAGAGCTTAGAATTAACTGCAACTGCAAGATCCGAACGCTCTGAAAGTACACGTAATAAAGTACAAAAAAATAATATTAAAGAATTATCTGAATCAATAAAATCAAGTTCATCGAGAAAACAAAATAAAAAAGAAAAGGATACACTATCAGAAATGTCAACAGCTACAAGTATATCAACAGCTTCAACAAAGAGTACAATGTCACAAATATCAATTAATAAGAATTTAGCAAATAAATTTAAATCAAAAGGTAAAAAAGATAAAGAAATAACAATTGACCAAATATCTTTTGGTTCAAATAAGAAATAATAAAAAAAATGAAAAATATATATTTAATTTATTTAAAGAAGACAATACATTATATAATAATGTCTGCTTTAAATAAATCTGAAAAACGTCGTGGTAGACCTCCTAAAACCGTAACAATATCAAAAGTTAAAAAAGTGGAGAAAAAATCAGAAGATGAACAATTAGTATTATATCTACCAACTTATGATGAAGAAGTACAAAGTGAAAAGCAAAGTTTGATGCGTAGAGATATGGAAACAGAAACAGAAAATAAATTTACTTCATCAGAATCAGAATCTGAGTCAGAAATGGAAACAAAATTTTCACATTTTACAGATAAAAATAATTCAGAAGAAAATAATTCTTTTGATAAGAAGAAAATGAATCTTGAAAAATTGTTGGAAGAAATACAAAAGAGAGATTCGATGATAAATAATTTAAAAATGAGATTAAAAGATAAATCTATATTTAATGAAAATACACTTACATTAACAAAGGAAAATAAAAAACAATTAATAAATTTAAATCTAATTACTATTAATAAAAATAAAATTAATATTTGTGATAAAACAAATATAGCTTGTTGGTGGTGCACATATAATTTTGATACTCAGCCATTATTTATGCCAGAACATTATAAAAATAATATATATCATGTATTTGGTAATTTCTGTAGTTTTGGTTGTATGTTAGCATACAATGAAAATATGGATGATTATCGAAAAGGTGTAAGAACAGCATTAATAAAACAATTATATAGAGATATATTTAATTGTGAAGAAATGAATATAAAAGCTGCAGGACCAAGAGAATTACTTGATAAATTCGGTGGACCAATGACTATAATAAAATTTCGTGATCCAAATATAGTTTCAAGAAAAACATTTAAACTTACAATTCCACCTCAAATACCATTATTATCTGATTTGGAAGAATTAGTTATTGACAGAAAATAAAATTAATTTAAATATTCTCTGAATTTTTTTCTGATATAACTTTAATATTCTTTTTCTTTATCTTTTTATCAGGCTTACTTTCTTCAGTTTCTTTTTCACAATCATTATCAGTATTGATATTTTTCTTTTTTTTACTTTTAATTTTTTTAACTTCTAATTCAGATTCTGGTATTTTCTTTAATTTATCTTGATAATGTTCAGGAATATTGCCTTCAAATATATGATGAAAACCTTGTAAATATGCATCACAAACATCATCATCTTTTCCATCATTTTTTTCTTTAATAGTTTCTAACATATTTAATTCATCTTTTGTAATAAGTGCACGAACATAAATCTTACCTAACCCTTTTTCAATATTATAATATTCTCTATCGCTCTTTGCTTTATCTAATGCTTCTTTTGTAGTTGATTTTGAAACTTTTAATTTATTTAATGGTGATGCAAATTTAACAAATTTTATTTTATTTTCTTTTTTATCAACATTACCTCTAATTACAAAATATGTATATAATGCAGATGCAACTGTTTTAATTGTTGGATTTATTAAGGCTGGTTGATTTTCAATCCATACTCCTTCTACATCAATAAAGTCTTTATTTTCATCAAGTTTTCTAGTAAGTTCTGATATAAGTTCTTGCATTGGTTGTTGTGCACAATTTTGACCAGTAATTTTTTTTGCTTTAAATTGTGTTAAAACTTTTTTAGATAGATTTTCATGTTTTTCACACCAAGACCATTCCATTTTATTAAGAATATTAATTTTCGATGGTTGATTACATTTTACACATTTAAAACTATCAGATTGAATTGGTTCTATTTTTACTTTTGTCGAATGTGCTTTACAATAACATTTTTCTTCATTTGTTGAATTTAATAGTTTAAATTTTGCTATTTTTCCACAATCTTTTCCAGTTCTTAATTTAAAAGAACATACATCACGTTTATCTACTAAATTAATAATACCCGCCCGTAATAATTTACATACGTCATCATTTTTTTCTAATAATGCATAAGCCATATTTTTAATACCGACATCCCATGATAAATATCTCATATTAATATAATGTTTTATTTAGTTAAATAAAAATTGAATTTAACACATATTATATATTAACCAATTTAATTAAATAAACTAATTAAAATAAAAATGAATACAGAAACATTAACAAATAGGATACATGATACATTATTTATAAAAAAATTACCAGAAGATGTGTTAATATCTACTATTACTGTATGTTGTGAAATAGATATACAATTTAATGTTGATAATATTGCTAAATTTATTGAATTAAAAAAAGATGGAATTATTAATATATCATTTGGAAAAGAAGGAGATCCAGTTACAAATCGTTCTTTAAATCCAAAAAAGAAAAAGAAGAAAAAGGTTAAAAATAATAAAAAACAAAAGAGAGAGTTTCAGAATCAAATTTCACTTGATATTATGATAGAATCAAAAGCAAATAAACCAATTAATGTAAAATTATTTAAAAATGGTTCTATACAAATGACAGGTTGTAAATCTGTAATTAATGTTGTTGATGTTCTTTCAAAAGTTTTTACAGAATTAAAATGTGTTAGAGCAATTGTGGAGAAATCAAAAGATATATATAAAATTGTTGAGAAACCATTTGTAAATAATACTTCTAAATTATTATTAGAAAATATAAAAAATATAGCTATTGGAATGATTAATGGTAATTTTATATATCCAAATAAAATAGATAGATTAAAATTATTTAATCTATTAAATTCAGAAGGAAAAGAATGTAGATACGATCCGGCGATACATGCACCAGTAAATATTAAATTTAATTGTACAGACAAATCAATCTCAATATTAGTTTTTGAAAAAGGATCTATTTTAATAACTGGTGGAAAAAATTGTAATCATATTCTTCAAGGTTATGAATTTATAAATAAATATCTTTTAACAAATCATAGAAAAATTGTAAAATCAAATATTAATGCTGACAATATATCAAATTATTTGGATATTAAAGCAAAACCAGATGATATTATTATTGAATCATCTTATTTTAACAAGAGTAATAGAGGAAGAAAAAAGAAAAATATTGAAAATGAAAATAAAGAAGATATAAATATTAAGGTTGAAAATAAAATAGAAAAGAAAGATGAAATAGATGATGCTCTTAAAATTTTATTAGCAGATTTATAAAAAAATTGAATTTTTTAATATTTATTTATTTTTAATTAATTCTTTATAAATTAATAATGGATTGTTCGATATGTTTAGAAAGTTTTAATAACATAAATAAAGAAACAATAATTACAAATTGTAAACATCAATTTCATAAATCATGTTTAGATAGTTGGACAAAAATAAATAATTCTTGTCCTAATTGTAGAACTGATATAAATTATAAACAATATAAAGTATATGAAATTAATAAAAGATATAAAGTATATCAAATTTATACAAATAATTATTTTGAAGGAGTATTAGATGAGATAAGTATTATTCCATATTCTGGATCAAAATGTTATAAATTTACTAATATTAGAAATAGTAAATTTCCAATGGGTACTATTGCTTTTATGTATGAACATCTTTCACAATTTTATCCGATTTAATAATCATTATATTCCAAATTATATTTAATTTTATATTTTTCTTTTTTTTTATTATAATCATCATTCACATAAGCCATAATTATTTTATATACAAACATTATCCATCTTTCAAATATTATTGATAATAATATTATATTTTCAATTTGAAATAAATTTAGTAAATTATAAATAACAAATGTTATTATTGGTGTTCTTATAAACAATTTAAAATCAAATTGTTTGTACTTTATAATGTTTTTAATAGAACCAAGAGCAGGGGTAATTAAAAAATATAATAAAAATAATAGCATATAATTATTATGTATTTATTTCATTAAATGATTTTTAAATAAAAAATTGATATTTTTTTTATTTGCTTATTTAACTTAATAAGAATTATATAAAATAATGAAACTTGATAATGATATTAAACTTGATTTTTCGGATGTACTGCTTGTTCCAAAACGTTCAGAACTTAATAGTCGTAATGATGTAATTATTGAAAGAGAATTTAAATTTAAATATTCTCCTTATGTTTGGACAGGTGTTCCTATTATTGTAAGTAATATGGATACAACTGGCACAATTGAGATGGCAAGAGTTTTACAAAAATATAAAGTCTTAACTTGCCTTCACAAATATTATTCAGAAGATGATATACCAGAAGATTTAGATAAAAATTATTATATGATTTCTACAGGAACATCAGAAGCAGATCTTGAGAGACTTGATAGAATTGTAAAAAAACATGATCCACATTTTATTTGTATCGATGTTGCAAACGGTTATCATAAAAAATTTAGTGATATTATTAAAGAATTAAGACAAAAATATCCTGAAAAAGTTCTTGTTGGTGGTAATGTTGTTACCAGAGAATTAGTTGAAGAATTAATTTTGAATAGTGGTCTCGATATAGTAAAAATTGGTATTGGGAGCGGAAGTGTCTGTACTACCCGTTTACAAACTGGTGTTGGTTACCCACAATTTAGCGCAGTTATTGAATGTGCAGATGCGGCACATGGAATTGATGGACATATTATTTCTGATGGTGGAATTCAAAATGTTGGTGATATTTCAAAAGCACTTGGTGCTGGAGCAGATTTTGTAATGTGTGGTGGAATGTTTTCTGGCCACGAAGAATGTGGTGGAGAGTTATTAGAAATAGATGGAAAAAAATATAAACTATTTTATGGAATGTCATCATCTACTGCGATGAATAAATATCATGGGGGAGTTGCGCATTATAGAAGTGCTGAAGGAAAAACAGTAAAAATTCCTTATAAAGGCTCTGTAGAAGAAACAATAAAAAATATGCTTGGTGGTGTTCGTTCAACAATGACATATATAGGAGCAAAGAAAATAAAACATATTCCAAGAAGCTCAAGTTTTATTAGAGTTAATAATATTGTAAATAAAATATATAATGGAAATGAAATTTAATTTTATTGGAATTAAATAAATTTATTTATATGATTATAAAATTTATCATATGAATTTTCATTAAGATGTACATCATCCAAATAATAATTTCGATCATAATGATCTGGTAAAATATCTGACCAAAAATCATTAATGAAAACATTTTCTGAAAGTGATTGTTTTAAATCTATATTAATATTATCTATAATTTTTGATGGAGTATTATTAAGATGATATAATGGAATAAATTTTATTTCTGCATTTGGGCACATTTCTTTAATACGATTATAAATTACACTTACATAGTTTACTATCTGTTGTATATTTATATTTTTTTTAGATAAGTTATTTGTACCAATGTTAAATATGACTTTTTTGATTTGTGTAAAATCTGGATTTTCTTTATAAGTAAGCCTGTAATAAAGGTGTTCGATTGTATCACCACCTTTAGCAAGAATTAATACATTTTCATTAAAATTTTTCTTAGCAAACCATTCAAATCTTTCAATAATAGAATCACCTATTAAAAGTGTATCTATTTTTTCATTGAATTTTTGTAATTGTTCAACATGTCTATCATGTGTAACTTGTCTGTATTTGGCTTCCATTTTTATATAATTATTATAATCTTATTAAAAATAAATAATAATTTTTTCAATTTTTATTAAATCTTAAATTAAATCTTATAGATTTAGTTCTTCTAATTTTTCTTTAGCTAAATCTAATTTATTTCTTATACTAATACTCATAGATTTACTAGAAGACCATCTCTTTCTTCCTTCTTGTTTTGGATGTTTTTCAATATTAAACCAATCTCTAATTTTATCTTTATTTGGTCCATATTTTTCCTTATAATATACAACATATTTTGGTAGATCATTTTGTGTCAATCCATCAGGTAATTCTCTTGCATTCTGTTTTCTTTTGCATTTATCTCTATTACTATTTTGTAATGACTGAGTAGCAAATCTTAAATTATCTTTTCTATTATCAAGTTTATTTCTATTTATATGATCAACTGATTGAGTTACAAATTTTTTTTCATTATGCTTTTTACATATTACTTGGTGAAGATATGTCATTGTGTCTCCATTTCCAGGATAAGTTCTTGTTGAAATATATCCTGTCCCTTTATGATATGACCACGTACAATATAAATTATTTTTGGGATTTATTACATCATTATAATCTTCAACTGAAAAATATGTATACATATTATTTCCACAATACATTATATAATATTCATTTAATTCAAGATCTGTAACTTTCCAGTGTGGATTTCTTAGAGAACCAGTATTACAGCCTTTTGCTACAAAATGGCCAGGATGTGAACTATTTATAATAAATTTATCATTATTTGGTAGTTCATATTCTTCTAATGTTTTCCATGCATTTTTTATCATAGAATTTTTACTTTTATTAGAATTGGCTTTAAATATGTCAATATTTAACTGTTGAATTTCTGTCAGATCTATTAATTTTGTATCATCTTCTTTTTCATTATTTTTGTTATTTTTAATTACAGGAATTAATCTTTTTGTGATTTTTTCAATTGAAGTAAATTCTGAATCTGATTCATAGTTAGATTCAGAATCATTTTTATCAAGGAATTTGCTAATTGGTTTTGATACTTTTGTCGTTTTCATTGTTTAATATTATTGTAATAGATAATAATTTTTTAATATTTACACACTATTAAAAAATCAATTTTTTTAATTTAATAAATTTTTATATCAAATTAAAATATACTAAAAAGTATAGACATCTCTTAGTTGGCATAAGCGAGCCCTCCCATACCGCTCATGATTCTGAATACGTTGTATGAGAATGCAAAGATCCAGAGATCAGAGCCAGTTACAACATTAAGAGAATATTGACGATCACCACCGTTGGCTGCGGAGA
>JACCED011606330.1_pt1 | contig 11174 bp, 5 predicted proteins | sample 7455021 | NCBI WGS metagenome assembly JACCED01 (sample SAMN15323456, study PRJNA562643) | freshwater metagenome | isolation source: river surface water | place: USA:Blue River Watershed | collected 2017-08-19
ATGCGAGAGTTTGGTCGCGCTTACTTTCAAAATTGGTTAACCGTGCAACACGGGGTATAAGGAGAGCTAATGGCTGTTGGTCGAATTACGGGCCCGCTCTTAAAGGCAAACCTCTTACGACAAGGGGCAAACTTAGCCTTCGAGACGGACTTACTCTATTTGGACGTTGTTAACGGCCGTATTGGTGTTAAGACAGCGGCTCCTTCTACTGAATTACAAATCAACGGGACTACCCGTACAACAAATCTAGAAGTTACTACACAAGCAGATATTGCTAGCTTTACAGTTAGCGGTAGCACAATTTCTAGTACAAATTCTACAATTAGTTTAGAGCCTAGTGGCACTAACGGAGTATTGTATCAAGGTAAGCTAGTTGTTAACAACAACATGCAAATTACTGAAGATACAATCAGTACTACTGCGGCTAATACTAATTTAACAATTGCAACATCTGGCACTGGCCAAGTTAACATCAATAGCAATGTTCTTGTTAACGGTGACTTGCACGCAACCGGAACTATTACTGCTGACGGTAATATTCAAATTGGTGATGATAATACTGACAATATTGTTTTTAATGCAGATATTAACAGTAATATTGTACCGGATATAACAAACACATACGACTTAGGTAGCGATCCGTTAACTGGCGGAAAATCGTGGAAAACATCCTACATTCAGGACATTGTTGCTACCACTATTACATCTAATAGTTTAATTGTTGATAACATTGAGTTAGCTTTACCGCAAGGAAATATCTATTATGTTGCAACAAATGGTAACAATGCTAACGCAGGTGTCCATGAAAATAACCCATTAGCAACAGTTAAACATGCGCTAAGTTTAGCAACAGCCGGATCAACTGTTTACATTTATCCTGGAATTTACGAGGAAGAGTTCCCCTTAGCTGTACCACAAGGCGTTACTGTTCGAGGCGCTGGCATTAGAGCAGTTACTATTAAACCAACTACTGCTACACGATATAACGATGCGTTCTTAGTAACCGGCGAAACAACAGTTGAAGATTTAGCAATTACTGATTTCTTTAGCGGCGGAAATTATTTTTCAGTAGTAACAGCAAGTGCCGGATCTACAACTATCAATGTTGGAACAGCCCCATTTGCACATGCATATGTGAGTGGTGGCACAATTAATATTAGCGGCACCAACTATGCTATTACAAATGCAACATACGATCATACGACAGGTGCAGTAGTTTTAACACATGCCGGACCTGACGCAACTGGCTTAACAATATTTTTATCAAACTTAACGTTTAGCTGTAACGGCGGAACACGAGTATTCCCCGATAACGGATATGCATTCCGTTTTGCAACAGACTTTGTTGTAACAACACGTAGTCCTTATATTCGAAATATTACAGTAATTACAAGAGGCAGCACAACTAGCGTTTCGGATCCATACGGTTTTGATGCAGGCGACGCTGGTAAAGGAGCGTATATCGACGGAGCATATGCTAACTCTACTTCTAGAGAAGCATCAATGCTTTTCCACTCTTCAACATTTATTACTCCTAATAGAACTGCTATTAGCGCAACTAACGGTGCAAGAATTGAGTGGTTAAACTCGTTTACCTATTTTGCAGATAAAGGTCTTTACTTATATACTAGCAATGATGGTTTTGCAGGTGCAGGTCTTACTCGATTAAGAATTGACAATCGTTCAGGAACTTGGGCTGTTGGAAATACTGTTTCTTACTATGATACTGATGGGACTACAGTCCTTGCATCTGGTACCATTGAAAGTATTGATGGTGATTATTTTAACTTAACTGGCAAGCGTGATGGATTTGAAACAATTACTGACCGTGTAGGAAAAACAGCAACAGTCAATGGCGATGCAAAATTATCAACAGCCCAATATAAATTCGGTGTTTCTAGTTTAGCATTAGACGGTTCTAGTGATTATATTACATACACAAGCAGTACAGATTTTGAATTTGGAACAGGTGATTTTTGTATTGAAGCATTTTTATACCCTACAGCAACCAGCACTTATAGAACAATTTTTGATTTACGATCATCAACAGGTGACACTGGCGGTATTATATTAGGCTTATCAGACATAAATGCATTGTACTTTTTCTTCAATGGAAACTATCGCATTGGCCCTGTAGGATCTGTACCAACTAATGCATGGACACACATTTCGTTAGCAAGAAGTGCAGGTGTAACTAGAGCATTTGTTAACGGGGTTCAAGTTGGTTCTAATTATGCTGACAGCAATAGTTATGCAGCAAGACCTATAAGAATTGGTGCAGACCCTAACGGAAATTTTGCATTTACTGGGTACTTCGATGACGTAAGAATCACTAAAGGTGTTGCTAGATATACATCAAACTTTACTGTATCTACCGTTCCGTTAACTGGTGACTTATCAACTGTATTGTTATTGCACTTCAATGGCGTAAACAATTCTACAACTATTCTTGACGACGGTATAACTTATCAAGATTTAAGAACAAGTGCTGGCGGAACAGCAAGTGTTATTAATTTTGCAGACTATTCGGACTTTGGCGCAGAAATGCGTGCAATTGGTTCAGCTAACGTTTATGGTAATTACGGTGCATACGGCAACGGTGTTGGCGTTATTGCATACCTAGTAAGTCAGAACTTTGCATACGTAGGCAGTGGTAAACTTTCAACTAACGATCCTAATGATAGGATTTCGGCTAACGAGGTTGTTGAGCTAAACGGCGCACACATCTATAGAACTAGCGTTGACAATGAAGGTAATTTTAAAGTAGGTAACTATTTTTCTGTCAATCAGAAAACAGGCGACGTTGAGTTTAATAGTCAGAATTTAAGTATTACTACTCCTGCAGGCGTAACATTTACTGACGGTGTAAACACTACTACAATTACTCCTACAGAAATAACAACTGGAAACATTGTTATCCATGATAACAATATTGACAGCGTTGTTGGTGATATTAATGTAACAGCAGCAAGCGGTGTTATTAATTTACAAAACAATACATACGTCACCGGCACGTTAAACGTAACTGGTGATGTTAACATCGGTGGTAACATTCAAATTGGTGACCAGTCATCTGATACTGTTACATTTGTTGCTAAAATTAATAGTAACTTAATTCCGGCAGCTACTGCAACTTACAATTTAGGTACTGATCTTTTACGTTGGAACACAGTTTTTGTTAGTAGAGCAGAGATTGATAGTTTAGTTATCGATGCAAATACAATTCAAACAACTGCAAACAACGATAATTTAACATTAACAGCAAACGGCACTGGTGAAATTTTCATCCCGTCAAACAATGTAGTCATTGATCAAAATTTAACAGTTGATCAGAATTTCTCAGTATTATACGGCACTTCATATCTAACAGATATGTCGATTAACGGCACTATCACCCAAACAGGTGACATTAATCAAACTGGTAATTTTGTAACTAGCGGTAATACTGAAGTAACTGGCAATATAACTGGATCTGGGTACTTACAACTACCTCAAATTACTATTACTGGTAATCAGATTTACACAACTGTTACAAACACTGATTTAAAATTAACAGCAAATGGCACAGGTAATGTTATTACCGAAAGTATTATGTTTGCTGATAACACTATTAACAGCGTTAATCCTAACTCAAGCATTTACTTAACACCACAAGGAACCGGCGGTGTTGTAATTGATAGCAATCAAAGTCTACAAGTAGCAGTTGGTACTACAGCACAGCGACCTGATGTAGGATACGCCGCAAACGGACAAATTCGTTACAACACTGATTTATTAAGATACGAAGCATATAACAACGGCTATTGGGTACGTCTAAGCGGTCTTGAAGACGTTGATGGAAATACAAAAATACTCGCAGAGGCAACACCTGGCGCCAACGACAACACATTATACTTCTATGCCGACGGCAACTTAACAGCAACTATTGATAGTAGCCGTTTATTTGCACAGAGATTCCAGACTACAAACGTTGACATTTACAGTAATACAATTACACCTATTACTACTAATAGTGATTTAAATCTAACAACATCAGGTACTGGCGGAGTTAGATTAGGAAACTTAAAGGTGTTCAATAACACAATTACTAACGTAGTTAATAATGCCGTTACTGAGTTTTTAGAATCGGGAACAGGATACGTTAGAATTGCAGGACACAACGGTGTTGTTATTCCGTCAGGGGATACACAGACTCAACGACCACTAGTTCCAGAAATGGGCATGATGCGTTTTAATACAGACCTACAATTAGTTGAAGTGTATAACGGAGTTACTTGGGCTAGTGTTGCTGGTGCAAGCGGCGGTGTAACAACATCAGAGGCAAATGATTTAGGTATCACTGCTTCATTAATATTCGGATAAAATTATGGCATCATTTTTTAGAACAGCAATTATCAAAGATATAGGGACTACACCAGTAAACGTGTTGTCCCCAGCAGCGGCTAATAGATATACAATCATCGGACTTAACTTAGCAAATACTACAGACGATGTAGTTGTAGTTGATGTAACTATTACTAGCGCAACTGCGGTCACTGGTTACTACATTAAAGGACTAGTGATCGATCCATATACAAGTGCCAAACTTGTTACTAATGGTGAAAAGATAATCTTATCCGAGAACACAGTAATGACTATCGTAAGTGATACTAATGCAAGCATTGACATGGTTGCAAGCTATGCAGAAATAGTATAAGGAGAATTTAAATGGCTGAAAATTATCAATTTGGAAGAACTAAAACTGAACTACTAGGCGACACTCCTCAGTACTTTTATGCATTACGTAGAACAGACGATGGTGATCTATATTTTGCTAGAGTTAATAATTTAAGTAAATCTGATTCAGTTCAGATTAACAAAGACGGAACAGCAGACGGAAACTTTAACGAGTTTGAAGTAGGTGTTGATTTCTTCGAAGGAAGAGATGTAACACACGAGTTGGTACACGAAAATTTAAATTATGAACAAATGCGTTGGGATGATAGAAATCTATACTATTACATAGACGATGACGGGCAATTAGTAGTAAGAGTTAACTCAAAATATAACTATCCAAGCGGTATATAAATATTAAAAACATAACGTATAGAGAATATTATGGCAGAATTTAAACTTAATAAAATTAGATTTACTTGGAGAGGTGACTGGGTTACCGGGACTCGTTATATCAAAGATGACATTGTTCGTTACTACGGTAAGTCTTATGTATGCTTAGTTGGGCACGTTGCTAACACTGATTTTAACACTGATTTAGAACATGTAAACACTAATACAGTTCCGACAACTAATGATCCTTATTGGGAATTATGGTTTGACGGATACGAATGGCAAGGACCATGGACTGTAAATCACTTATATAATTTAGGTGACTACGTTCAGTACGGATCAATCATTTATATCTGTAATGAGTCGCATACTTCAGCAGCAACAACAGCATTAGGTTTAGAAGTAGATCAAAGCAAATGGACTAGATACGCAGTTACATATGATTGGGTAAAAGACTGGTCTGTTAACACACGATATGTTTTAAACGATATTGTTCGATACGGAGCAACTTTATACACTTGTACCATTGGTCACACTTCAGCTGCAACACTAACATTGGGATTAGAAGCAGATCAGAGCAAATGGTCTGCAATCACATATGCAAACGACTGGAAGACTGATTGGGAAACTAACACTAGATATAAGCTAGGAGATGTAGTTCGTTACGGCGGCATTATTTACAAGTGTCAAACTGGGCACACTAGTTCACCAACCACAACAATTGGTTTAGAATCAGACCTAGGTAAATGGGAAATTGTTCATAGCGGTATTGATTACAAGTTTGATTGGGCTGCACTTAACAGATACAAACTAAATGACATTGTAAAATATGGGTCAAATCTGTACATTTGTACAGCAGGTCATACTAGCATTGCTCAATTTGAAACAAACAAATGGTCTATTTGGGTCCCGGGCTTAGAATTTGCCGACGACTGGGATCCATTAGTTTCTTATATCAAAGGTGATGTAGTAGGGTATGGCGGATATGAATATGTTAGCAACATAACTAACAACTTAGGAAATACCCCGTCAACAGATACAATTAATTGGACACCGTTAGTTAAAAATTACAATGTGTTAGGCGAGTGGGATTCTGCTGTATTTTACAAAACAGGTGACTTAATTAGACGCAACGGCTATCTGTATGTTGCTATTGCCGATAGTATCAGCATTGAACCAACTGACACAGGTACATGGGAACTAGTAAACCCTGGTATACATTGGAGAGGTGGCTGGGCAGTTAACAATGTATATGTAATCGGTGATGTAGTTACATTTTACTCTTCATCATACATTTGCCTGCAAAAGCATACTGCAACAACTGCACCTTTAACTGATACAACAAACTGGACATTATATGTTCGTGGCGATCAATTTGAAACTTTGCAGTATCAAGGTGATATACAAAGTTTTGCTGGCGGAGAGTGGGCAGCAGTGCCTATTGGAACTGAAGGCAACTTATTAAAAGTAAGTGGGGCATTTTTACCAATTCCGTCTTGGGGAACGTGGGGTGCTATAGACAAAGTTTATTACGTAGCAACTACCGGAACTGATGATCCAACATTTGGTACAACATGGTCAACTCCGTGGAGAACTATCAAGTACGCTTGTGAAAGCGTAACTGGTCCAGCTACTATTTTTGTTAAAACAGGTACATATAGCGAAGACTTACCAATTAGAGTACCCGCAGGTGTTGCACTTGTTGGTGACGAACTAAGAGGTACCGTTGTCCAACCTTCTAGAATTATTAATCTAATCGCAACAGGATCTAGCTCTAGCACTAACACTATTACAGTTAATACTACTGTAGGTTTAGAAGCAAATGACGAAATTCAAATTGTAGTTCCAACATTGATTACATTTGCAACTGAAACTTCTGCTACTGGAAATAAAGTTACATTAAACAATACCATTGGCGCATATGTCGGAATGCCTATTAAGTTTAGTGGAACAAACTTTGGAAATATTAATACTAATACAACCTATTACATTACAGCATACGATACAATTACATCAACAATTGTTATAAGCGAGACCCTCAACGGTGACCCATTAGAACTAGCTAATGCAACAGGAAATATGGAAGCAGTTGCTGGACAGTTTGCTGGCCTCACTACTGGCCAATCTTATTATGTTATTGGCTCGTCAATAACTCCTACTACATTCCAAATTTCTGAAACTTCTGGAGGAACAACTCCGGCAATCCTTACAGACACTTCGAATCAAAGTGCATCTATTTACGGCGCAGCTGGCATCAAAGATATGTTTTACGTTAGAAATGGCTGCGGCATAAGAAACATGACCTTAAAAGGATTAACTGGTGGTCTAAATCCTGCTAACATTTATGGAACAAAACGCCCAACAGCAGGAGCGTATGTTTCTTTAGATCCAGGAACAGGCCCAGGTGACTCAAGTGTGTGGATTACTACAAAGTCTCCATATGTTCAAAACGTAACAAACTTTGGTCAGGGATGTATTGGTCTTAAAATAGATGGTACTTTACACAACGGCGGCAATAGATCTATTGTTGCTAATGACTTTACACAAATTTTATCAGACGGTATAGGTGTTTGGTGTACTGGTCCAGAAGCATTAACAGAGCTTGTTTCGGTATTCTCGTATTACGGACACATTGGATATCTTGCAGAAGATGGCGGCAAGATCCGTGCTACAAACGGAAACACTTCGTATGGTGCATACGGTTGTGTTGCAGAAGGTTTTGATATTACTGAAACCCCGTTAGTTGCCTCTGTAGATAACAGAAACCAAGACGCACAAATTGCATCAGCATTTATTGGCGAAGCAACTAACAAAATTCTAAAAGTAGAATTTAGTAATGCAGGACAAGAATACAGTGCAGCTACATATCAGTTTACTGGAGCAGGTACTGGTGCAATTGCAATTGCAGATGAGTTTCGAGACGGCGGAGTATATGAAGTTCGAATTACTGGAACAGATTATTCTGCTGGTGGATTGGGGTATATTACTTCTGGTAACCAAGCACAATCTGGTAATACACAAATTATTACAATTGCATCAAACGATCAAAAAACACTTGAACAATATTATGGCATGAGAGTTATTATTACTTCAGGTACAGGTGTTGGCCAGTATGGTTATGTTGCATACTATAATAACGTTAACAAAGAAATTACAGTTGGTAAGGAAAGTATTGCTCCGCAAACAGTAACAGCAACATCTAGCTCTAATAATACATTAACGGTAACAAGTACTTCAGAATTTTCTCCAGGTCAGGCTGTAGTCTTTACTCCTAATAAGCAAGAAACCACAGCATATAATACTATTAGAACTGTTGCTACAATTACCGGTTACATTAGTGGAAACACATTAACAATATCAACTACTGGTGCTGGTAATATTGCAGTTGGAATGTTTTTAACTGGGGCAGGCATTGCTGCGGGAACTTACATAGTATCAAACCTAAGTGGAACTGGTGTAGGTAGTACATGGACTATAAACAGTTCGCAAACTGCGGGAAGCATTGGAAACCCAATTGCAATTTCTGGAACAAACAACTTAGTTACACTAACTTCTACCGAAGACATGTACATCGGTGAACAAATTGTGTTTTCTGGATCAACATTTGGTAACATTGTTTCTGGTACTACGTATTACATTAAAAATATCATTAACAACCAAGTTGTAATTAGCGAAACATATCAAGGATCAGTGTTTACTCTTACAAATGCAACTGGTTTATGTTCAGTTATTGCTGGTGGTATGATTGGCGGATTAACTGCTGGTCAGATATATTATGTAATTGCATCAAATTTTAGCTCTACAACATTTGCAATTAGTGAAACATTAAATGGCTCTGCTAAAGTTGTTTCTACCCAAACTTATGGAAGTACAATGCAAGCACAGATTGTAGGTTGGGAAAACGTTAACCCAGGAACTCCTGATGTTGATTTGTTAGATTCGACAAGCGTATATTCAATTGAACCGGCTATAAGATTTTCTAGCCCATCGTTCTCATCAATTGCTGGCGCTTTACCATCGTCAACAAACTGGGTTGCTACTGCTTACGGAAATGGAAAATTTGTAGCTATTGCAGCTAATGGTGCAACAGCATATTCTGCAAACGGCAGCACATGGACTGCTGGCAGCGGCTTAGGTCCAGGTACATGGGTGGACATTAAGTTTGGTTCCGGCTTGTTTGTTGCAATTAACAGCGACGGCGGGTCAAACGTATCGTCAAACGGTACTTCTTGGTCAATTGTAGTTGCCACAGGTGCCTCGACTTTACGTTCATTAGCATTTGGAAATAACAAGTTTGTAGCAGTAACAAACACATCAATAGGTTACTCTAGCCTTAACGGTTCTTCTTGGGCACCAATCCCAGTACCATCCGGCACTTGGTCTTGTGTTGCTTACGGAAGTGTTGGTGCATGGGTAGTAATTGCGGGCGCAAGTAATGTTGCAGCATACTCGATTGACAACGGCGACTCTTGGACCGTAACAACAATGCCAACAACATCAGACTGGGCATCTGTTTCTTGGGGTAACGGACGATTCGTAGCTATTTCAACAGGAAGCTCAGCCGCAGCATATTCCTTTGACGGAATTACATGGTATGCTAGCACGTTGCCTGTATCGGGAGCATGGAGTAAACTCAGTTATGGTCATGGGTTGTTTGTAGCAATTGCTGCTGGAACTTCGTTAGCTGCAACTAGCCAAGACGGTAAAGTATGGAAAATAAAAACGCTAAGTTCAACAGCACAATGGTCGGGAATTGCTGCTGGATCTGTACTAACAGTATCGGGACAAGAACCAAGATGGGTAGCAGTTTCTACTAATACTTCGACTGCTTCAACAGTAATATCTACTGGTGCAACAGCTATCGGCCGAGCAGTAGTTGCTAACAATAAAATAAGTCAGATTAAAATCTGGGAACCAGGAAGTGGATATGGTATGTCATTGCCTAGTATTTCTATTACTGACCCTAACCCTACGTCAACTGCCCAGACATCAGTTAGAGTGGGCAACGGAGTTCTTGGAAACCCAACGTTTGTAAACAGAGGTACAAACTATAGAACATCTACAACTGAAGTAACAGTTTTAGGAGATGGCTATGCAGACGTATATCAACCATCTAAGTATCTAACTGTTAGCGGAATTGCTAGTATGCCTACTCCTGGTGCTGCATTGACAATCTCAGGAAATCCTACACAGTTCCGTATTGTAGTTATTAACGACTTAGGAAATGGCCGTGCTAAATTCCAAATTAGTCCTCCAATGAGTATTGATACTGCTCCTGAGCACGCAACCTCAATTGAGATTAGACAACGTTATAGCCAATGCCGTATTACTGGTCATGACTTCTTGTTAATTGGTACTGGAAATCAAATAGATACAAACTATCCAAACGTAAACGTTAACAATGCACTGTCTTATCAACAAATTGCTGAAAATAACGGCGGTAGGGTGTTCCAAACATCCACTGACCAAGATGGTAACTTTAAAGTTGGTAACTTGTTTGGTGTTCAGCAGGCATCGGGTATTGTTACAATCAGTGCCGATCAACTAAGTTTAGAAGGCTTACAATCTATTTCGATTGGCGGTTTTGCGTTAGGAACTAACACTATTATTATTAATCAGTTTAGTACTGATCAATATTTTACACAGAACAGTGATCAAATTGTTCCAACACAAAAAGCAATTAAAACATATATTGCAAGAAACATTGCCGGTGGTGGTGCAAACGCACAAGCGGGTGCAATCGTTGCTGGTACATTTGGCGTAGGTGGACCGAATAAAATCTATTCGTCAACACAGACACAACTTTTTGTAAAGAATTCGATGAATATTACAAAGGGTATAAAGGGAACAATGTTAGCGAAAAGCTTCTTTGGACATGGATTTAAGAGCTAATCGTTATACAAAAATGCAATTTTTAAAGATGCATAAATACATTATTATTAAAATCGGAGCATTGAATGGCTGAATATAAACTAGGTAGAATCCATTTTGTTTGGAAAAATAACTGGACTACTGGAACCACATACGTTAAAGATGATATTGTTAGATACGGCGGTAAAACATACGCCTGCGTTGTTGGGCACGTTGCTGATGCTGACTTTTATACAGATTTAGATAACATTCCGGCA
>JACCED011069659.1_pt1 | contig 11173 bp, 9 predicted proteins | sample 7455021 | NCBI WGS metagenome assembly JACCED01 (sample SAMN15323456, study PRJNA562643) | freshwater metagenome | isolation source: river surface water | place: USA:Blue River Watershed | collected 2017-08-19
ATCGGGGTGGTGAATGATGGGCGCGCTGGTTTTCATGCTGCCGTCCACGGGGCGGCTTTGCACGCGGTCGCGCGAGAAGGTGACTGCCTTTTGGTACGCACGCTCGGCAATCGAGATGCCTTGCACGCCCACGGCGTAGCGGGCCGCGTTCATCATGATGAACATGTACTCCAACCCACGGTTTTCCTGGCCGACCAAGTAGCCCACCGCGCCACCGTGGTCACCGTATTGCAGCACCGCCGTGGGGCTGGCCTTGATGCCCATCTTGTGCTCGATGCTCACGCAGTGCACGTCGTTGCGGGCGCCAAGCGAGCCATCGGCGTTGACGAGAAACTTGGGCACGACAAAAAGGCTGATGCCCTTGACGCCCTCGGGCGCACCCTGCACGCGCGCGAGCACGAGGTGCACGATGTTCTCGGCCATGTCGTGCTCACCGTAGGTGATGTAGATCTTGGTGCCAAAAATCTTGTAAGTGCCATCGGCCTGGGGTTCGGCACGGGTGCGCACGGCCGCCAGATCGGAGCCGGCTTGCGGCTCGGTGAGGTTCATGGTGCCGGTCCACTCACCGCTGATGAGTTTTTCCAGATAGACCGACTTGATGTCGTCAGAGGCCGCCGTGAGCAAGGCCTCGATCGCGCCATCGGTGAGCAAGGGGCACAGCGCAAAGCTCAGGTTGGCCGCGTTGAGGATTTCCCCGCAGGCCGAACCAATCGACTTGGGCAAGCCCTGGCCACCAAAGTCCACCGGGTGCTGCAAACCCTGCCAACCGCCCTCACGGTACTGCTGGTAGGCCTCTTTGAAACCTGCTGTGGTGGTGACGTGCCCGTCTTTCCAGAACGAGGGGGCTTTGTCGCCCTCCCAGTTGAGGGGGGCGACCACGCCCTCGTTGAACTTCGCGCACTCTTCGAGCACCGCTTGGGCGGTGTCGTATCCGGCCTCTTCAAAACCCGGGATTTGGGCAATGGCGTCGATGTCGGCGAGGTGACGCAAGTTAAAGAGCATGTCCTTGACGGGGGCGGTAAAACTCACGGGGCACTCCTGATGGGGATTTACAGAGATTGGACGAGTTCGGGCACGGCGACGAAGAGATCCGCCTCCAGACCATAGTCGGCCACGCTGAAGATGGGCGCTTCGGGATCCTTGTTGATGGCCACGATGACCTTGGAATCCTTCATGCCCGCCAAGTGCTGGATGGCGCCACTGATGCCACAGGCCACATAGAGTTGCGGGGCGACGATCTTGCCGGTTTGGCCCACTTGCAAATCGTTGGGCGCGTAGCCCGCATCCACAGCCGCGCGGCTCGCGCCAATGGCGGCACCGAGTTTGTCGGCCAGCGGGGTGATGACTTCGGAGAACTTCTCCGAGCTGCCCAGGGCACGGCCACCGGAGACGATGATCTTGGCCGCGGTGAGCTCGGGGCGATCGCTCTTGGCGATTTCACTGCCCACATAGCGGCTCTTGCCGCTGTCAGCGGCAGCGGCGACGCTCTCCACAGCGGCGCTCCCCCCGCTGGCGGGGGCGGCGTCAAAACCCGTGGTGCGCACGGTGATGACCTTGGTGGCATCGGCCGACTGCACGGTGGCGATGGCGTTGCCCGCGTAGATGGGGCGCTCGAAAGTGTCGGGCGAGACCACGAGGGTGATGTCGCTGATTTGCGCCACATCGAGTTTGGCGGCCACGCGCGGGGCGACGTTCTTGCCGCCGGCGGTTGCGGGGAAGAGGATGTGGCTGTAAGCGCTGGCGAGCGCGACCACCTGGGCCGCGACGTTCTCGGCCAAGCCGTGGGCAAAGGCTTCGCTCTCGGCGTGCAGGACTTTGGCCACACCGGCAATTTGCGCGGCAGCAGCAGCGGCGCCAGAGGCTTGATGGCCGGCAACGAGCACGTGCACGTCGCCACCAATGGCCGCGGCTGCGCTCACGGTGTTGAGGGTGGCACCTTTGATCGATGCGTTGTCGTGTTCAGCAATGACAAGAATGGACATGGTGCGTTCCTCAGATGACTTTGGCTTCGTTCTTGAGCTTGTCGACCAGCGCGGCGACATCGGGGACTTTCACGCCAGCGCCACGCTTGGGCGGCTCGCTGACTTTGAGGGTTTTGAGGCGCGGCGCGACGTTGACGCCGAGGTCCTCGGGCTTGAGCACGTCGAGCTGCTTTTTCTTGGCCTTCATGATGTTGGGCAAGGTGACGTAGCGTGGCTCGTTCAAACGCAAATCGGTGGTGACCACGGCGGGCAACTGCACGGAGAGGGTTTCCAAACCGCCGTCGACTTCACGCGTGACTTGGGCGCGGCCATCGGCCACTTCCACTTTGGAGGCAAAGGTGGCTTGGGGCAGATCGGCCAAAGCGGCGAGCATCTGGCCGGTTTGGTTGCAGTCGTCGTCAATGGCTTGTTTGCCGAGGATGATGAGCTGGGGTTGCTCACGATCGACCAGCGCTTTGAGCAGCTTGGCCACGGCCAGGGGCTGGAGCTCTTCGGTGGTCTCCACCAAAATGCCACGGTCGGCCCCAATGGCCATGGCCGTGCGCAAGGTTTCTTGGCACTGGGTGACGCCACACGAGACGGCGATCACTTCCGTGACCACGCCCTTCTCTTTCAAGCGAACGGCCTCTTCGACGGCAATCTCGTCAAAGGGGTTCATGCTCATCTTGACGTTGGCGATGTCGACACCGGTTTGATCGGATTTGACACGCACCTTCACGTTGTAATCCACCACGCGTTTGACGGGAACCAGAACCTTCATGTGTGCTCCAGGGTTGGAATTTAAAAGATTGATTGACGTTTACGTAAACGTCACATTGTAAAAGCCGGCTCAAGGCCGCACAACAAGTCGAATTATGCGGGTTTTCCCGAAGAACTCTATCAGGGTTTCACCGTGTTTTCAGGGGGGAGCTGGGTGAGCGCCAGCCCCGCCGCCTTGAGTTCGGCCAAGACCGAGAGGTGGACTTGGGAGCGCACGGGGCCTTGCTGGGTGGGGTCGTTGAGCCAGACGAGCAGCGTCCAGCGCAGGCCCTGGGGGGTCACTTCCTGCAGCCAGGCCGTGGGGGGGGGCTCGGCGCGCACCCCCTCCACTTGGGCGGCCGCCTGCTCGAGCAGGGGCTTGACGGGGGCGGCGGCGGTGTCGTGGCTGAGCCAATAGACCAGGGGCATGAGGTAGGGGCTACCGGGCTTGGCGAGGTTTTCGACCCGCTCAATCAACAGCCGCTCGTTGGGCACGACCGATTCGGTACCGGCGCTGTTGCGCAAGAGGGTGTAGCGGGTTTTGATGTCCACCACCCGACCCTCGAAGTTATCGACCCGGACGAAATCGCCAATTTGCAAGGAGCGCTCGATGAGGATGACAAAGCCGCTGACATAGTTGGCGGCGAGCTTTTGCAGGCCAAAGCCCAAGCCCACCCCCACCGCACCGCCGATGACCGAGAGGGCCGTGAGGTCGACGCCCAGGGTGGAGAGCACGAGCAAGAGGGAGACAAACAGCAAGAGGGCGCGCAAGACGTTGCCAATGATCTTGCGCAGCGACAAATCGTTGACCGCCTGGGCGAGCAAGCGGCGTTCGAGCCAGGCCGTGAACCAGAGGGTACCCACCAGCAAAATAACGCCCAAGAGCACGCCGTCGATGAGGTCGGCTAGGCTCAGACGCGTCTTGCCCAGGGAGAGCTTGATGTGGTCAAGTTGGGCCCAGTTGTCAGGCCAGAAAGCGAAGTCCATTTCAGATGTCCGCCAGCACCCGCAGGTGCGCTTCCACGCTGCGTGCCAACGCCCCCAGGGCGTAGCCGCCTTCGAGGCAGGAGACGATGCGCCCCTGCGCGTGGCGCAGCGCCACCTCGCGTATGCGTTGGGTGATCCAGGTGTAGTCGGCCTCGGTCAATCCGAGTTGGCCCATGTCGTCTTCGCGGTGCGCGTCAAAGCCCGCGCTCACAAAAATCATTTGCGGCCGAAACGCCTCGAGGCGCGGCAGCCAGAGCTGCTCGATCAACTCGCGCACTTGGGGCCCTCGGGTGTAGGCCGGCACCGGCACATTGCACATGTTGGGCGCCGGGTTGTCCGTGCCGGAGTGGGGGTAGAACGGGTGCTGGAAGATGCTCACCATCAGCACGCGCTCATCGCCGGCGAGGATGTCTTCGGTGCCATTGCCGTGGTGCACGTCAAAGTCCACCACCGCCACACGCGCGAGGCCATGGTGCTCTAAGGCGTAGCGGGCGGCCACGGCCACGTTGTTGAAAAAACAAAAGCCGGAGGCTTCGCGCACGCTGGCGTGATGGCCGGGGGGGCGCACGGCGCAAAAGGCGTTGGCGAGTTCGCCCCGAATGACGGCATCGGTTGCCGCCACTGCGGCGCCTGCGGAGACCAAGGCGGCCTCCCAGGTGTGGATGTTCATGAGAGTGTCGGCGTCGATGTGGCTGTAGGTGGGCCCGCCCGCATCCTGCTCTTCGCGCAATTGCGCGGCGCGCGCGTGCAAGTGATCGACATAGACAGGGTCGTGCGCCAGGGCGAGCACCTTGGGCGAGGCGGGGGGTGCCTCCAAGGCCGTGAGCCCCAAGTCCACGCCGGTGATGAGCAGGCGCTCTTGGATGGCATCGAGCCGCTCGGGGCACTCGGGGTGGCCCGGCCCCATTTCGTGCTTCCAGCACAAAGGGTGTGTGTAATAGCCCGTTTTGCTCATGTTGCGCGCGTGACCTTTGTCTTCCTCGTGTGTTGACGCAGGTTTCAGCTTACCATGCGGCCTGACCGCTGGATGCAAGAGAAGGGGAAACGGTTGAACTGGATCAAGGTTTTCGTGGGGTTTGGGCTATTGGGGGGCCTTTGGGGCACGGTTGGGGCGTCCGCGCCCGCATCTGCCGACAAAGCGCGCGCCAAAGCGGCGCAACCCCCCGCGCACAAGGCCAAAGCCACGAAGGCCAAGACAGGCGCTCAGCGCCCTGCCCCACCCAAGCGGGAAAACCACAGCCGAGGACCGGCCTTTGGCCACACGCCGGCGGTGCGCAGCCTCGCGCAAGCGCTGGCGCAAAGCCACCAATTGCCGGCGGCGTGGGTGGAGGCGCAATTGAGCCAGGCGCGGTTTCTGCCCGGTGTACCCCAGCTCGTGCTGCCCCCGAGCGTGCCCACGCAAAAGAATTGGTATGCCTATCAGGCCCGCTTCATCGAGCCACGGCGCATTGAGGCGGGCCTCCAATTTTGGCGCGAACACGCGCAAGCCCTCGCGCGCGCCGAAGCGCAGTATGGGGTGCCGGCCGAAATTGTGGTGGGCATCATTGGGGTGGAGACCTTCTACGGCCGCCACATGGGGCAGCACCGCGTCCTGGATGCCTTGACCACGCTCTCCCTGCGCTTTCCCAGCGCCCACCCCCGGGCCGAAGAGCGGCGCAAGTTCTTTGTGGGCGAGCTCGGCGCCTTCTTGCAAAACCTCCAACGCGCGTCCGCCAAGAGTGAGCATTTCAAGGGCAGCTTTGCCGGGGCCATGGGCTGGCCGCAGTTCATGCCCTCGAGCCAACAAAAATTTGCCGTGGACTTCGATGGCGATGGGCGGGTTGATTTGATCGACAGCCCGGTGGATGCGATTGGATCGGTGGCGAATTACTTCCAGGCCTTTGGCTGGCGTACCGGACAGCCCACGCACTACAGCCTGCGCTTTGACGCGAGCCGCCTCAACCTGCCCGAACTGCTCGCCCCCGACATCCTGCCCACCTTTAGCGCCCAGCGCCTGCGCGAGTTGGGCGTGGAGTTACCCGAGGAGGCCCAACAACACACGGGGCCAATGGCCTTGATCGAACTCTTCAACGGCAATGACGCCCCCAGCTATGTGATTGGCACGGAAAACTTCTACACCATCACCCGCTACAACTGGAGCAGCTATTACGCCATGGCGGTGATTGAGTTGGCGCAGGCGGTGAAGGCGCGGGCGAGTGAGTTGCAGGTTCAGCGTTGATTCTCTGACCTGGCCCCGCGTGGCGTCTTGAGTGACCCATCAATTTCAAGGTAGCCAAAGCTTGGCCATGCTGTGGATCTCGCTCACGCTCACGTTGTTGCTAAAGACGATGAAGTATTTGTCGCTGGTGGTGCTCCAGACGATGGCTTGGCCGCCGTAGCCCAGAGCGGAGTAGCTGTTGGGGATATCGGCGTTGTCGGTCCAGGTGAGGTAGCCGTAGCCGGCGTAGGGTTTGGCAAAGCGCTGATCGGATTTGATTTGCGTGCGGGTGGCATCGCGCACGTATTGGCCGAAGCAATCGTTTTGTTGGCGCGCCTCTTGCACAAAGATCGCAAAGCGGGCCCAGTCGCGCAAGGTCATGCGGGTGTTGCCCTCAGACCAGGCGTAGCCCACGGTGTCGCGCCCCTGAATGCGGCGGTCTCCCACGCGCACTTTGGGAAAGAAATGCGTGTCTTGCCAGTCCCGAAAATGTTTACCGCCCATGCCATAGGCGGCCGAGATCATCATGCCCACGAGCGTGGGGTCTTGGGTTTTGTAGGAGAAGCGCTCGCCGGGCAATTCGCTCCAGCCGTTGCGTTTGCCCAAGCGACCTTGAATGAGGTCCATGAAGTTGATGCGGCCCGCCACGAGGCTGCTGTGTTCCTCTGGGGTCATGCTTTGGCTGTCGTCGAGGGCGCGGGTCGTGCCCGAGGCCATCATGAGGTTATGGCGCAGGGTGCTCTCGCCAATGTCGACCTGCGCGAGCTCGGGGAGCAAGTCTTTGGCCTTGGTGGAGAGCGCGATCTTGCCCTCGCACAAGGCCACGCCGGCGCTCATGGCGGTGACGGTCTTGTCGATGCTCGCGCTCAGGAAGGTGCTCTCATCGTGGGCAGGCGCTTTGTACTCAACCCACACAATGTCGCGTTAGTCACCCAGCAAAAAAGCCTTGCTGGGCAGGCCGGCAAAGCGCGCCTGGATTTTTTCGATGGCGGCTTTTTCGCTTGGCGTGGGCGCGCGTCGCTCCAAGGGCAGGCCGTTCGGACTGGCGGGCTTGCGAAAGTGGTAGGGCTGGCCTTGGCCGAATAACCATTCATCGGGCATGAGCGGACGCCCGCCTTGGGAGGGCAGCGTCCAAGACGGTTGGGCGAGCGCCCAGCCGCAGCTCAGGGAGAGAAGAATGGAGATCCCGCGTTTGATCATGCCGTGTGCGCTCCTCGGGTGAGTGGTGAATGTTGGGGCGGGCGTCCTGGGCTCGTGCCCCCCCTTACGTGCCGTTATTATGCGATGGTGAAGATGCTTTGCCGGCATGCGCCCCGGCTTGAGCGCCCCATCATCACCTCTGCCTTGGAGCCCTTGCATGCTTTTGAAGTTTCTCTGGAAAACCTGCCCACGCGGCTTGGCTGCCCTTGCGGCGCTCTTGATCGCCACGGCCACTCAGGCACAGGATGTCACGGCGGAGTTGATCCAGATTGATTTGGGCCGCACCTATGGGCTTTTGAGCCCCAAGCCTGCCGTGCTGCGCGCCACCTCGGTCAAGCCCACCAACGCCGAGAGCAAAACGGCCTTGCTGTTTTTTGTCGGCTGGCCGGGCATGCTCTGGCTGCCAGAGCGTATCGACAGTTCGATTTACCTCTCGCGGGTGCGCCAAAGTGGGTTTTATGCGTTAACGCGCATTGAAGACTTGCCGCGCCAGGGCATTCGCTTGGTGCTGGTGGATTGCCCGACCGACGAATGGGGCGTCGCCCAGCGTTCGCCCGACCCCTACGGCTGCAGTGACAGCTACCGTGCCTCGGAACGCCACGCAGCCGATGTGAGCCAACTCATTCAAACCTTGCGCCAATCGCATGGGGTGGAGAAGGTCTACCTCATGGGCCATAGCTACGGCAGCATTTCGTCGCGCTGGCTGGCGATTCGCTTGGGCACCACCATTCAGGGCAGCATTCACTCCGCCTCCATGAACAGTCCCGGTGGCGGACGCTTCACGGATTACGCGAGCAGCGTACCGCGCATGGACATGGGCAAAGCCACCGCGCCTTGGGTGTTCATGCACCACCAAGACGACCAATGCCCCTACACCCGCTATGACGCGGCATTGGCCATGGCCGGCCCCGACAAGCTCATGAGCGTCAAGGGCGGCATTCCCAAGGGCGACCCCTGCGGCGGCGGCCACCTGCACTCTTACCTCGGCCGAGAGGAGCCCGTCATGCAAGCGGTGGCGCGCTGGATTTTGACGGGGGAAGTGACGCGGGTGGTGGGGGAGTAAAGCGCGCGGCTAAACCTGCGCCAACGCCCAGGCCACGTGTTCGCGCACGAGGGGGTGGGCGTGGTTTTGCAGGGCTTCTAGGGCGGCCAGGAGATCGGCTTGGGCCTCGGGGCTCAAGGGGCTCGGGGGGCGCAAGGCGTTGCCGCTGGCGATGGCGACGTTGCGTAGCCAGCGGGTGTGGCCAATGCGGCGGATGGGGCTGCCTTCGCTTTGGCGCAAGAAGGTGTCTTCGTCCCAGCGCAGCCAGTCGGCCAGGCTCGGCTCGGTCCATTGGGGCCGGGCGCGGAAATCGGCTAGTCCAGCTGGTTTGGCGTATTTGTTCCAGGGACAGGCGAGTTGGCAGTCGTCACAGCCATAGACATGGGCGCCCATGAGGGGGCGCAGCTCGGGCGCGATGCTGCCGGGGTGCTCAATGGTGAGGTACGAAATGCAGCGGCGTGCGTCAAGCTGGCCGGGGCCCAGAATGGCGCCGGTAGGGCAGTGATCGATGCAGGCGCGGCATTCGCCGCAGTGGCTGCTGATGGGGGGGCTTTGTGGCCAGGGTTGGTTGAGGTAGATCTCGCCCAGAAAAAACATCGAGCCCGCGTCCCGATGCAACACCAGGGTGTGTTTGCCGCGCCAGCCCAGGCCCGAGCGGGTGGCCAGCTCGGCTTCGAGCACGGGGGCGGAATCGGTGAAGGCGCGGTATTGCAGCGCCTGCGTGGCCTCCCCACGCTGGGGCGGGGCGAGCGCCGCGAGCGCTTGGTCGATCTGGCGCGCGAGCTGGTCCAGGCGGTTGCGCAAGACCTTGTGGTAATCGCGCCCTCGGGCGTAGAGCGAGACCACCCCTTGCCCGGGGGTTTGCAGGCGCTGCCACTCCTGCGCCTGCCAATCGTGGGGGGTATCGGGGTCGAGGTAATTCATGCGGGCGGTGAGCACGCACAGGGTGCCGGGGATGAGTTCGGCCGGGCGGGCGCGTTTCAAGCCGTGCTCGGCCATGTAGGCCATCTCGCCATGGAATTGGCGGCCCAACCACGCCTGCAACCCGGGTTCGGCCGAGCGGAGGTCGACCGGGGCCACGCCGATTTGCGAAAATCCCAGCGCATGCGCCCAGCCCTCGATCTGCCGCCACAATGGTGTGTGTTCAAACTCCACGCGTGCTCCTGCTTCGGATGATTGTAAAAACCTTGCATTGGTCTTCGGAAACCGACGCGGCCGCCCATGCCCAGGGCTTGGCCGCGCGTTTGCGCCAGCAGGGTCTGAACGCTTGTGTGTGCCTCCAAGGCGACCTGGGCGCGGGCAAGACCACTTGGGTGCGCCACCTGCTGCGCGCGCTGGGCGTGGAGGGCCGCATCAAGAGCCCCACGTATGCGGTGGTGGAGAGCTATAACCTGCCCGAGGGTGACGTCTGGCACTTTGATTTCTACCGCTTTGAAGACCCGCGCGAGTGGGAAGACGCTGGGCTGCGGGACATTTTTGCCCAGCCGGGCTTGAAGCTGTGCGAGTGGCCCGAGCGGGTGGCGGAAGTGCTCGCGCAAGCGGACTGGGTGGTGCGGATAGGCTTTGGCGCGACCGAAGGCACGCGTGAGGTGCAGGTGACGGCGCGCACACCGCAGGGGGAGGCACTGCTGTGAACGCCTCACGTCGCCATGTGCTGCGCCAAGGTGGCGTGCTCTTGCTGAGCTTGGGCGTGGCGCAGATCGCGCGCGGTGCGACGATTCTGGCGGTGCGGGTCTGGCCTGCGGCTGACTACACCCGGGTGACGATTGAGAGCGATGCGGCGCTGCGCACCGAGCCTTTGTTTGTGGCCAACCCGCCGCGCTTGGCGGTGGACATCGAGGGGGTGGAGCTCAATCCGGCCTTGCGCGAGTTGGTGAGCAAAGTGCGCTCGGACGACCCCTTCATCACCGGTGTGCGGGTGGGCCAGTACAGTGCCAACGTGGTGCGTCTGGTGCTGGATTTGCGCCAGATGGTCAAGCCCCAGGTGTTTAACCTGCCGCCCGTGAGTTCGGGCAGTGCCCGCTACCAACACCGTTTGGTGCTCGACCTCTACCCCACGCAAGTGAGTGACCCGCTCGAAGCGCTGATTTTGGAGCGCACCGAACCGGGGGGAAACCGCGCGAGCCTCAAACCCTCGCCGGCAGCACCGCAGTCCTCACGCATCGTGCCGCACAGTGACCCGCTGGGGGACTGGCTCGCGCGCCAGCCGAGCTTGCCCAATGGCAGCAGCGCCGCCGGTATGGGTAGCGCCACAGGCGCGGCCAGCGCTTCTGGCACCGGTGGCACCCCGGGCGCAAGCGCAACGCCCAGCATGAGCGCCACCGGCCCGAGCCCCACGGCCGCGCCCACCGCCATGGGCACGCCAGGCGGCCCCGGCAGCGCTCCCCCCACTCCGGGCAGCGCCGCCCTCACCCCGCCGCCCTTCGCATCTACGCCAGGCCTCTCCCAAGGTGGGCCCACCGAGCGCTTTGTGATCGTGGCGATCGACCCTGGGCACGGCGGCGAAGACCCCGGCGCGATTGGCCCCGCCGGCACACGCGAGAAAGATGTGGTGCTGCAAATTGCCCTGCGCTTGCGCGAACGCTTGCAAGAGACGGTGGTGCGCACGCGCGAGGGGATCTTGCCCATTCGCCCCTACCTCACGCGCGATGCCGATTTCTTTGTCCCGCTACACGTGCGTGTGGAGAAAGCGCGGCGGGTGCAGGCCGATTTGTTTGTGAGCCTGCACGCGGATGCGTTTTTCACGCCCCAGGCGCGCGGTGCGAGCGTGTTTGCCCTGAGCCAAGGCGCGGCTTCGAGCGCGGCGGCGCGTTGGATGGCCACGCAAGAGAACCGCGCGGACTTGGTGGGGGGGCTCAACATCAAGGCGCAGGATCCGAGCGTGGCGCGCGCCTTGCTCGACATGAGCACGACGCGCCAAATCAATGACAGCCTGCAACTCGGGCAAGAGATGCTCGGGCAAATTCGCCGCGTGGGGCGTCTGCACAAGCCCCAAGTCGAGCAAGCGGGCTTTGCGGTGCTCAAAGC
>JACCED012161094.1_pt1 | contig 11170 bp, 10 predicted proteins | sample 7455021 | NCBI WGS metagenome assembly JACCED01 (sample SAMN15323456, study PRJNA562643) | freshwater metagenome | isolation source: river surface water | place: USA:Blue River Watershed | collected 2017-08-19
CAAACCATTGCAGACGGTATTCAGCACCCACCAAGCAAAGCGCAAGTGGTGCAGTTGCAGCAACAAATTGCACAAGGTCAATCCTTGCACCTAGCACTTGAAAACAGTGCGCAATTCGATCGTTTTTACTGTCAATTGATCGCTGCAGGCGAAATATCCGGCCAATTGGATGACATGCTCGAGCGCTTGGTGTTGCATCTGAACCGGCAGCATCAGTTGAGAAAAACAGTGCGTGGGGCCTTGGTCTATCCGCTGTCGGTGTTGTTGATCGCAGTGCTGGTGGTCGCCGTCATTCTGATTTGGGTGGTGCCTGTTTTTCAATCCATCTTTGCATCTTTCGGCGCTGAATTGCCCTTGGCCACCCAACTGGTCTTGCGCTTGAGTGACGGCTTTGCACGCTGGGGATGGCTTTGGCTGTTGGGATCTGCCGGACTGTTCTTACTCTTACGTCAAGTTCATCGGCGCAGCGCCTCGTTTCAAATGTTTTGGTCGTTTCGTCAATTGAATTGGCCGGTCATGGGCGCACTGCAACGCTTGGCCAATTTGGCCATCTGGACCCGGTGCATGTCCACCCTGGTGCGCGCTGGTGTCCCACTGCTGGACAGTCTGGCCGTGACTGCGGGCGTCTGCCCCAATCCCTGGTTTGGGCTGGCCTCGATGCGCATTTCCCACGCGGTGACCCGTGGACAAACCATGGCTTGGGCGGTGCAAGATTTGTCGCAAAACCCTTTGTTTCCCAAAGACTTGTTTCCAGTGGTGTTGATGCAAATGATCCGCATCGGTGAAGAGTCTGGCGCACTCTCCAACTTGCTGGAAAGGGCCGCGATCGATCATGAACAAAGCCTTGAACACCAGGTTCAAACCATGACCCAACTGATTGAACCCTTGATGGTTGTGTTGCTTGGTGGCTTGGTCGGTGGCCTGGTGGTCGCTTTGTACTTGCCTGTGTTTCAGCTCGGGCAGGTTCTTTAGTGGGGCTTGCCATAGACTCGCATCATGACTTCACCATCCTTGCGTCGAATTGGTTTGACTGGCGGCATTGGCAGCGGCAAATCAACCCTGGCACACCTGCTGCTGCAACTTGGTGTTCCGTTGATTGATGCAGACGCCATCTCTCGTCAACTGACGCAGCCCGGCGGCGCAGCCATCGAAGCCTTGCGGCAGGTGTTTGGCCCGGCTTGCATCGATGCGTCGGGCGGTTTGGACCGCGATCACATGCGCCAACGCGTGTTCACTGATGCCGCGGCCAAACAATCCCTGCAACAAGTGCTGCATCCCTTGATCCTTTTGCAAATTGAACAAGATGAGATGCATTGGCAGAGGCTAGGTAATTCTTTAGTGGTGCTCGACATACCATTGCTGATTGAATCAAGCCATTGGCGTGGACGCGTCGATCGGGTATTGGTGGTGGATTGCGAAGAGCAAACCCAAGTGGAGCGGGTCATGAAGCGCAGCCAGCTGAGTGAAGAGATGATTCGGCAAATCATGGCCCATCAGGCCACCCGCAGCCAACGCCTGGCAGCAGCCGACATCGTCATCTACAACAACGGCACCGACATGGCGCAACTGCAGGAGCAAGTCCAGCACCTCAACCTGCATATTTAAGCCTGAACAAGCTGAATCAAGGGGATTGAGCGGTTATCATTTCCATTGTTTTCAACCCTTTAGGCCTGCGAAGTCCGTGATTCTTTACGAACACCCATTTAATGAGCGTATTCGCACATATCTGCGGTTGGAATACCTTCTCGGTCGGTTCGAGCACTTGTTGCTTCGCTCTTCAGAAATCGATCACCACTTCGCCCTGACCACCTTGTTTGAAATTGTCGAAGTGGGTGGACGGTCGGACTTGAAGTCGGACATCCTGAAAGAGTTGGAACGTCACAAACAACAATTCCTCAGCTACCGTGGCAACCCTTCCGTGTCTGAAGCCGTGTTGGACGAGTTGCTACGCAAAATTGACAATTGCTTGCAAGGTTTCAACACCGTAGGCAGCCGCCTTGGCCATGTCGTCTCTGACAACGATTTTCTCAGTGGCTTGCGCAACCGGGTGTCCGTGCCTGGGGGGACCTGTGCATTCGATTTGCCCAGCTACCACGCTTGGCAACAACGCGATGCCGACGAACGTCGCCAAGATATTTTGCGCTGGTCTGAGCCCCTGAAAACCTTGAACGACAGCGTGGGCTTGCTCATGCGTTTGTTGCGAGAGAGCGGGTCACCGCAGCGCGTCATGGCCACGCAGGGTCAATTCCAACAAGCCCTGCCCCAAGGCCGTTTCCAAATGATGCGAGTGTTCATCAACCCCGAATTGGGCTTGGTGCCCGAGATCAGCGGCAACCGCATGATGGTGTGGGTGCGCCTGATCCACCAATCATGGGACAGCAAACCTCAGGCTGCGGTGGGCAACGCCGAGTTTGAAATCGAGCTCTGCGCCTGAGCCAGCCATTCCAAGACCGGCAATGTGCCTGGCAACACCGGTGAAACCTGCACCGGCAAAGATTCCCAAGAAAAGCGTTGACCCTCTTTCATTTGAAGGTCACCTTGCCAGCGTGTGACTTTGCAAAAGTGCAATTCCACCCAGGCATGGGGATAGTCAATCTTCTCCACTTTCCAGGGCTCAGGGTCGTGGATGGTGATGCCGAGTTCCTCTTGCAATTCGCGGCTCAGCGCCTGCGCCACCGTTTCACCTGCCTCCAGTTTGCCGCCCGGGAATTCCCAGTGGCCTTCATAGGCTTTGCCAGGCGGCCGTGTGGTCAACAAAAATCGACCATCGGCTTGAAACAACACACCCACCGCCACTTGGGTGAGTGGCCTGTCCACGCCACCTTCACGCGGCAAATCGGCGTCCGCGATGCGTGTGCCCGACTGGTTGACCAGTCGACTCATGCGCGAGCCTGTCCTTGCCGACCGGCAAAGTCGCGTGCAAATTGATAGGCCACGCGGCCACTGCGAGAGCCCCGCTCCAAAGCCCAAATCAAAGCCTGAGGATGCGACGCGGCCAGCGCAGCCTCTGATACACCCAAAGATCGCAACCATTGATCGACGATGTGCAGATACTCGTCTTGGCTGAAGGGGTAAAAGCTCACCCACAAACCGAATCGTTCTGAGAGTGAAATTTTTTCTTCAATGACCTCGCCGGGATGTACCTCGCCGTCCTCGGTGTGGGTGTAGCTCAGGTTGTCCTTCATGTACTCGGGCAACAAGTGACGACGGTTGCTGGTGGCATAGATCAAGACGTTGGGCGTGGCCGCAGCCACAGTACCGTCCAAGATGGATTTCAAGGCTTTGTACCCTGGTTCGCCTTCGTCAAAGCTCAAGTCATCGCAAAAGATCATGAATTTTTCTGGTCGATCTGCCACGATGTCAATGATGTCGGGCAGGTCCACCATGTCTTGTTTGTCCACTTCGATCAATCGCAAACCTTGCGCTGCATAAGTGTTCAAACAGGCTTTGACCAATGACGATTTGCCCGTGCCACGCGCACCGGTGAGCAGCACATTGTTGGCTGGCAATCCTTGGATGAATTGCAAGGTGTTGCGTTGGATTTTTTCTTTTTGACCGTCAATCTCTTTCAAGTCGTCCAAACCGAGCGCGCCGACATGGCGCACAGGCTCGAGCACGCCATGACCGCTGCTGCGTTTGCGGTAACGAAAGGCGATGCTGGCTTTCCAATCGGGCGCGTGCAGTGCTTGTGGCAAGACTGATTCAATGCGCGCCATCAAAACCTCGGCACGGTGCAGCATGCGCTCCAGGTTGTCGTTCAATGACATGTCAGCTTCTGTAGTCGGCGTTGATGGTGACGTATTCGTGGCTCAGATCGCAGGTCCACACCTGGTCCTTCGCAATGCCTCTGCCCAAGGACACACGAATGGTGATTTCGTCTTGCTTCATCACGCGCTGGCCATCTTCTTCTTTGTAAGCGGGATGGCGTCCGCCTTTGGTGACCACATGCACATCGTCCAAGTACAGTTCAATCAAGCTTTGATCGAGGTCTGCAACACCCGCATAACCCACCGCCGCCAAGATGCGCCCCAGATTGGGATCGCTGGCAAAGAAAGCTGTTTTCACCAAGGGAGAGTGTGCAATCGCATAGGCCACTTGACGGCACTCGGCGGTTGTTTGTCCTTCTTCAATGCTGACCGTGATGAACTTGGTGGCCCCTTCGCCGTCGCGAACAATGGCCTGCGCCAACCAACGGGCCACATCGGTCAATGCCGCTTTCAAAGCCTGCGCGCCATGGCTGTCCCAGTTGCGCACGACGGGCATGCCGGATTGGCCGGTGGCCATGACCACGAAAGAGTCGTTGGTAGAGGTGTCACCGTCAATGCTGATGCGGTTGAACGAGGCCTCTGCCAACTCCACAGCCAATCCGTCCATGAGGGAGGCGTCGATGTGGGCGTCGGTCGCCATGAAACCCAGCATGGTGGCCATGTTGGGACGGATCATGCCGGCGCCTTTGGAGATGCCCGTGATGGTGACCAGATGTCCATCGATGTTCACTTGCCGACTCACAGCCTTGGGCAAGGTGTCGGTGGTCATGATGGCTTGAGCAGCATGCACCCAATTGTTTTCTTTGGCGTTGGCATGGGCCATGGGCAAACCATCGATGATGCGCTGGAATGGCAGGGGCTCCATGATCACGCCAGTGGAAAAAGGCAGGACCTGACTGGCTGAAATGTTCAACTGTTTTGCCACCGCCTCACATACCGCGTTGGCATGTTGCAACCCACTTTCACCGGTGCCTGCATTGGCCACGCCAGTGTTGATGACCAAGGCGCGTATGCCGTCGCCTTGCTTCATGTGGGCTCGGCAAATTTGAACCGGCGCTGCGCAAAAGCGGTTTTGGGTGAAGACCGCACCCACTTGCGTCTGGGGCGACAACTCGAACAAGGTCAGGTCTTTGCGATGGGCCTTGCGCACGCCCGCTTCGGTGATGCCGATGCGAACACCGGGCACCGCATGCAAGTCTTCAGCTTTGGCAACAGGGAGGTGAACGGCCATGGCTCAGGCCAACTTTCCGTGGCAGTGCTTGTATTTCTTGCCACTGCCGCAAGGGCAGGGTTCATTGCGTCCAACAGGTGGCACGTCATGCGTGACAAAAACGGGACCTTCTTGAACCACTTGGGCTTGACCCGTTTCATCGGGTGCGGTGTAGGTGAGGTTGCTGACCGATTCAGCACGGGCTTCGATGGCCTGCGCAGCCTGTTCGACTTGGGCGGTGGTCTCGATTTGCACCGTCATCAAGACGCGGGTGACTTCGTTTTTCACCATGTCCAACAACTGACCAAACAACTCGAAAGCTTCGCGTTTGTATTCTTGCTTGGGTTGCTTTTGCGCATAGCCGCGCAAATGAATGCCTTGGCGCAAATAGTCCAGCGAAGACAAATGTTCGCGCCAATGGCTGTCGATGTTTTGCAGCAAAACAGCACGCATGAAGGGGGTGAATTGTTCGACACCGACCAAGTTGATTTTGGTTTCAAAGCGGTCGTGTGCCGCCTTCACCACCGCTTGCACGATATCCTCGTCAGTGATGGCTTGCGCTTCTTGAACCAACTTGACCAAGTCAAGCTCCAGATGCCATTCGTTTTGCAACACGGTTTGAAGCGCTTGGATGTCCCATTGCTCTTCCACCGATTCTTCAGGCACAAATTGACGAACCAAATCCGTGAAACTGCCTTCACGCAGACTGGCAATTTGCGCGGTCAAGTTCATCGCATCCAAGATGTCATTGCGCTGTTGGTAGATCACTTTGCGCTGATCATTGGACACATCGTCGTATTCAAGCAATTGCTTGCGAATGTCAAAGTTTCTGGACTCCACTTTGCGTTGCGCACTTTCAATGCTGCGTGTCACCATGCCCGCTTCGATGGCTTCACCTTCAGGCATTTTCAAACGGTCCATGATGGCCTTGACACGCTCACCCGCGAAGATGCGCATGAGCGAATCGTCCAAGCTCAAATAAAAGCGCGAGGAACCAGGGTCCCCTTGTCGGCCTGAACGGCCACGCAACTGGTTGTCAATGCGACGGGATTCGTGGCGCTCGGTGGCGATGATGCGCAAACCACCCACCGACTTGACAAAGTCATGGTCTTTTTTCCATGCCTCTTTCAATGCACTGATTTGAGTCTGTTTGTCGGCTTCACTCATGCTGGCTTCGTCTTCCAGCGCCGCAATGCTCTTTTCCACATTACCACCCAAGACAATGTCCGTGCCGCGGCCGGCCATGTTGGTGGCGATGGTGATGGCTTTGGGTGCGCCCGCTTGCGCCACGATGTCAGCCTCACGCGCATGCTGTTTGGCGTTGAGCACTTGGTGCGGCAAGCCGGCTTTGGTCAGCATCTCGGCCAACAACTCGGAGAGTTCAATGGAGGTGGTGCCCACCAACACGGGTTGACCACGCTCGTGACACTCGCGAATGTCGTCAATCGCTGCTTTGTATTTTTCGTCGGTGGTTTTGTAAACCCGGTCCAGTTGGTCATCACGCAAGCTGGGCTTGTTGGGCGGGATGATCACGGTTTCCAAGCCATAGATTTCTTGGAACTCGTAGGCCTCGGTGTCAGCGGTTCCGGTCATGCCACTGAGCTTGTCGTAGAGGCGGAAGTAATTTTGAAAGGTGATGGACGCCATGGTCTGGTTTTCAGCCTGGATGGCGACACCTTCTTTGGCCTCCACCGCTTGGTGCAAACCATCGCTCCAGCGGCGACCTGACATCAGGCGACCGGTGAATTCATCCACGATGACAATTTCACCGCCTTGGTTCACATAGTGTTGGTCCAAGTGGTAGAGGTGGTGGGCGCGCAATGCGGCATACAAATGGTGAACCAAACCAATGTAAGCGGGGTCGTAAAGGGAAGCGCCCGCTGGCAGCAGGCCCAATTCAGACAAAATTTTCTCGGCCTTTTCATGACCCAACTCGGTCAAATAAACCTGATGCGATTTTTCATCCAGCGTGAAGTCGCCTGGGGTGATGACACCTTCACCAGTGCGCAAATCCATTTCGCCCTCTTGGCGGGTCAGGTGCGGCACCACCTGGTTCATGGCCAGGTAAGTCTCAGTGTGGTCTTCAGCTTGACCGCTGATGATGAGCGGTGTGCGGGCCTCGTCAATCAGGATGGAGTCCACCTCGTCGACGATGGCGTAGTTCAGAGGGCGCTGCACGCGTTCGCTGGCTTCGTAGACCATGTTGTCGCGCAGATAGTCAAAACCGTATTCGTTGTTGGTGCCATAGGTGATGTCTGCGCGATAAGCCGCTTGCTTTTCTTCACGTGACAACTGGGACAAATTGACACCCACGGTCAAACCCAAGAAGTTGTAAAGACGGCCCATCCATTGCGCATCGCGGTTGGCCAAGTAATCATTGACTGTCACCACATGCACACCACCGCCGCTCAAGGCGTTCAGATATACAGCCAAGGTGGCTGTCAGGGTTTTGCCCTCACCGGTGCGCATCTCGGCAATCTTGCCTTGGTGCAAGGCCATGCCACCCAACATTTGCACGTCGAAGTGGCGCATCTTCATCACCCGCTTGGAACCTTCACGCACCACGGCAAACGCCTCAGGCAATAAAGCATCCAAGGTTTCACCGTTTTGGAAACGGGTTTTGAATTCTGTCGTTTTGGCTTGCAAGGCCTCGTCGCTCAGCGATTCCAATGTCGTCTCTAGGGCATTGATGCGCACCAGTGTTTTGCGGAATTGTTTGAGCAGACGGTCATTGCGGCTGCCAAAGAGTTGGGTCAGGATATTGAAGGCCATGCAAGCGATGCGTCCATGCACTGCCGACGGGCAGGCCAAGGGCGCTATTTCCTTTGTAGAAGCGCGAGATTTTAACCGTGCACAACGCCATAATTCGGCATGTCCCGCCACCCTACTTTGCCCGTCCCAGGCACCCCTGTCATGCAAGCCATTGAGCAATCTGTGTCCCTGGCTTCTTTGCTGCAGGTGCATCGCCAATCGGTGCAATACCTGACGGAGGTGCAAAACTTGCTGCCTGCCGCCATGCGTGAGCATGTCAAAGCTGGCCCTGTGGACGAAAACGGTTGGTGTTTGCTGGTTCAAAACAACGCAGCCGGCGCCAAGCTGCGTCAACTTTTACCTGCACTTAGCGCCCATTTACGAGCCAAAGGCCACCCAGTGAACACCATAAGGGTCAAAGTGCTGACAGCACCCTGAGTGCATCCTGGGTTGATGGTGTTAAGGTCTTGGCTTTCTTCACTTCGCTGATGTATGCGAGTCACGATATTCACCACGCCTTTTTTGAGCCCTGTTGTCAGGTGGTTTTCAACCCAAACACTGCATTTACTGGGCTGGACGCTGACGGGCCGCATGCCGAGCAACACCCCCAAGAGCGTGGTGATTGCAGCACCCCACACCAGCAACTGGGACTTCCCTTACACCTTGATGGTCGCCTTTGCCCTGGGCTTGAACATCCAATGGATGGGAAAAAAGCAGTTGTTTCGCTTTCCTTTTGGATTTGTGATGCGTTGGCTAGGGGGCATCCCCGTGGACCGGTCGCAGTCCACCAATTTGGTGGCGGCCTCGGTGGACACTTTGCTGTCGAGTGCGCACGACCTGCATTTGGTGGTCCCGCCTGAGGGCACACGCAGCCAATCCCGGCATTGGAAAACAGGTTTTTATTACATTGCCCTGGGTGCCCAAGTGCCCATTGTGCTGGGCTACATGGATTTCGCCCAAAAGAAAAGCGGCTTGGGTGAAGCGTTCATGCCTACCGGCGACTTGGAAGCCGACATGTCGGTGATCAAAGCTTTCTATGCGCCCTTCAAGGGCAAGAACCCCGATCAGTTCATTGCCGAATGAGTGCTGTTGGTGGGCTCAACCAGCCGCACCGCCTCATCCACAAATTGGTAGATTTCAAGAGGCAATTGGCCATTGGGTCCCAAGGTCTTTTTGTCCCGGTGTTGCCCCGTCCGCACGACCACCATGTCCATGGAAGGCACCACGATCACGTACTGGCCTTCGTGCCCTTGTAGCAAATAAAACGGTGTTTTGTATTGCCAATCCATCCACAGTGAATGACCATAGTAGGGCTGCAGGTCTGGTTTCCTCATCCGCTCGATGAATGCCTTGTCAAGCAGTTGCTGGCCGTTCCAGCGGCCGTCTTGCAGCAGCAATTGTCCAAAGCGTGCAAAGTCCGTGGCGGTGGCGAAGATGCAGCAATAGGTCCGCTCCATGCCCCCTTGGTTGGCTGGACGGTCCAAGGTGTAGATGCCATCACTGCCCATGCCCAAAGGCGCCCACAAGCTGCGCGACAGGTGGGCACTGACCGTCAACTCAGGCTCCTTGGCTTGCAGCGCACGCTTGAGAAACACCCCCAACAACTGCGTGCTGCCACTGCTGTATTCGTAAGCGCTGCCGGGCTCTCGCTCAAAACCGTGAGACAAGACCAAGGCCTGGGCATCTTTGCCATAGTACAAATCGGTGGTCATGTTCAGGGGCAAGTAATAGTTTTCATCCCACTCATGCCCAGAGCTCATGCTGGAGAGTTGCGCCACCGTGGCTTTTTTGCCGCGCTCGTCATTGGCATACTCTTTGATTTGCTCGGTCAACGGCGCATCAAAACTGCTGATGAACCCCTCTTGCACCGCGCGTCCCACTTGCAAAGTGGTGATGGTCTTGGCCATGGAAAAAGAATTGGTCTTGCTTTGCGCGTTGTAGGGCGCGAAATACTGCTCATGCACCAACTTGCCGCGCCGCACCACCACAAAGGCGGCGGTGCCATGTTTGACATGGTGCGCCATGGCAGTGTCTGACAGTTGCTGTTGGTTGTAGTTGGACGCTTTGTCCCAGGGGATGTCGGCACCTTTGGCGATGATGGCTTGATCGAAATTGGAGGCATCATCGATGTGCGCGGTTCGATGTCCCTGCAAATAAGTGCTGGTGAGTGCGCGACCAATGTAGCCGTGTCCGCAACCTTGCAAGGTGACAACAAGCAGCAGCATCAGTCCGCCGAGCCAAGACAACGTTTTCTTCATGCCGATTCCTTTTGTGCAAAAAAAAGTCAGTACAGGTGAATGTACTGACTTTTCAAATGGTGCCGCTTGTCGGATTCGAACTGACGACCTACCGCTTACAAGGCGGTTGCTCTACCAACTGAGCTAAAGCGGCATGGGTGAGATTCTAACGAAGCTTGAAGCGCTGTTTGTGGAAATTATTTCACGCGTTTGAGTTGTGGCCGGGTGCTGCCGCTGGGTGTTGTGGGGGGTGTATCGACAGGGTCATGTTCCCCGGTGGACTCGGCTTGGTTGTTGTCACTGGGAACGGGCGCAGGGAAAGCCATGCCTTGGCCATTTTCTTTGGCATAGATGGCAATGACGCGACCCATGGGCACGACGATCTCTCGCGCCACGCCACCAAAACGGGCTTTGAATTGAATGAATTCGTTGCTCAGCTGCAAGCCGCTGGTGGCGTCAAAACTGACGTTGAGCACGATTTCACCGTTGCTGACGTATTCGCGCGGCACTTGCACCGAATCGTCCACCATGACCGCCACATAGGGCGTGAAGCCGTTGTCGGTGCACCATTCGTGGAGGGCGCGAACCAAATACGGTCGGGTGGAAGTGGACTGCGCGATGTTGATCATGAACGGTCAGCCCAATTACTTGCGCATGACTTTCTCTGAAGGGGTCAATGCCTCGATGTAGGCCGGGCGAGAAAAAATACGCTCGGCATATTTCAACAAGGGTGCTGCGTTTTTGGACAGCTCAATGCCGTAATGGTCGAGACGCCACAACAAAGGTGCGATGGCGACATCGAGCATTGAGAAGTTGTCACCCAGCATGAACTTGTTTGTCAAGAACACGGGGGCCAACTGCGTCAAACGGTCGCGAATGTGGGAACGCGCTTTTTCCAATGCTTTTTCGTTGGCTTTTTGCGCGCGTGACTCCAAGGTGATGACGTGGGTGAAGAGTTCTTTTTCGAAATTGAGCAAGAACAAACGCACACGGGCACGGTCCACAGGATCACCAGGCATCAACTGGGGATGAGGGAAGCGCTCATCGATGTATTCGTTGATGATGTTGGACTCGTAAAGAATCAAATCACGCTCCACCAGGATGGGAACCTGACCATAAGGGTTCATCACATTGATGTCCTCTGGCTTGTTGTAAAGGTCCCCATCACGGATTTCAAAATCCATGCCTTTTTCAAACAAAACAAA
>JACCED011225951.1_pt1 | contig 11165 bp, 9 predicted proteins | sample 7455021 | NCBI WGS metagenome assembly JACCED01 (sample SAMN15323456, study PRJNA562643) | freshwater metagenome | isolation source: river surface water | place: USA:Blue River Watershed | collected 2017-08-19
GGCACTTTGGGACATCTTGGTACTTATAGTTTTCATCAAACAAAAAATTTTACGAGCGGCGGTGAAGGCGGACTTCTCATCATTAACGACCCCCAATTTTTATCCTCAGCGCTTATTATAAGAGAAAAGGGCACCAATAGAGATGCATTTATATCAGGGGAAGTTGATAAATACACCTGGGTTAACCTTGGAAGTAGTTATGTTTTATCGGAAATTCAAGCAGCTTACCTATGGGGGCAATTGCAAGAGCCCAGTAGAGTCAATAAAATCAGAATAAATAACTGGGAACAATACAGAAATAACCTCACAAAGCTTGTTCGAGATAGACACATTGAATTACCGGAAATACCTCCCGAGTGTGTACATAACGCTCACATTTTTTATATAAAAGTCAGAGATAAAATTACCAGAAATGCGCTTCTAACCTTTCTAAAAAATAATCAAATAACGGCTTCATTTCATTACTCACCACTTCACACATCTCTGGCTGGTGAAAAATATGGTGAGTTTGCTGGCGAGGATTTATTTACAACGCGAGAATCAGAACGTCTCGTCAGACTACCGCTTTATAATGGAATTACCAACGAAGAAATAATTCATGTTTGCTTAACTATTGAACGTTTCTTTCAAGATGATCAATACAAATGAACAATATAATTAATCAAGTTAAATATTTCCTTGGCATCAGAGAAGATTTTCGCTTAGTTAGCAAGGTAATATTTTTATGTGTTTTCTCTTTTCCAATAACGTACTTAAGCATTAGGGGTTCGGTTCATGTTCCTTTAATAATCTTAGCTCTATCATCTCTTTTATTATTTGCAGCATCAAATTGGAGAGCGACACCCCACTTAGCAATCCTCAATAAAAAACTAATTCTAATTAGCCTATCTTTATCCAGTCTTTTTTTAGCGGTTGGTTTGAGTCAAATAATTAGAGGTGATTTCAATGCATCAGCACTTGATGGGCCATCAAAACTTTTGTTAGCAGCGCTAGCAATACCACTGTTGAATAAATTGAATATTTCATACTCTCGAATTCTTGAGGTTGGCATAGGGGTGGGGTTGATATTATTACTCGCAACCTTGAGTCTTAAACCTGAAACGAGTGCCGCATGGGGCGGCCGATTTGCTACAAAATTTGTGGATCCAAATAGCCTAGGCAGCCAAACAATGATATTGGCGAGTATCTGCTTGCTAACCATCCCAACATCACCCTCTAAATTATTTTCTTTATTAAAAATATTTACCGCAATAATTGGCTTTTATGTTTCGATACAGGCAGGCTCAAGAGGTGGGTGGTTAGCATTCCCATTTCTAATTGGATTATTTTTCCTATTGAATCGGCATTCCCTTAAAAATAATATCGCCGCAGAAAAAAGGATTCTATATAGCATAATTTCATTGGCAGTTATTTTGTTTGCCATCCTGACATTTTTTAACTTTCTCCCAAATTTTTCAAATCGACTAGTGTCTGGCTATCACGAAATCATGAATTGGTTATCTGGAAAAGATCTTAATGGCTCCGCCGGTATTAGACTAAGCATGTGGAAGGTTGCAATCTTATTATCTCAAGATAGCTTAATAGCTGGTTTTGGGGAGAAAGATTTAGCAAGTATATTTAACGGACATATCCTTAACACCCTTGCTCATAATCAAGCTATAAAAAATATGATTGAAGCTGGTCCGCACAGCGACATCTTGTCAAAACTACTCTCAATGGGGTTGCTTGGCTTGTCAGCTTATTTAGCCACAATACTCATCCCCTGGGTATTTTTTTGGAAACGTAGACATAATACAAATATCAATATACGACTATCATCACACATGGGGCTCTACTTAATTACTGGATTTTTCATTTGTGGATTAAGCAATGAAATGATGTCGCTTAAATACTTATGCTCTTTCTATGGACTAATGATTGCAGTTTTATCGTCACAAAATAACACTTAAAGAATCTATGGCGCCCGCAAAATACTCCATCACTTTTGCATGTTATAACTCGGTGAAATACACTAAATTATGCATTGATAGCATGGTCAAGCATGGCACCCCTCTAAATCGATTGATAGTGGTAGATAACGGGTCAACTGATGAAACTAGATCCTATCTTGAGAGCCTTGATTTGGGTGGAAAAATATTTAATCGTCAAAATTTGGGTTGTGGCGTTGCCTGGAATCAAGGTGCACTAGCTCAGCAAGCCGAATGGTCTATCATCATGAATAATGATGTACTTGTTTCACATCAATGGATTGAATCTCTCATTGGGGTTGCGGAAGAGAAAGGATTGAAAATTATTTCCCCTGCATTAATTGAGGGCCCCAATGATTATGATTTCAATCAATTTTCCATAGAAGCTTCCTCGCGCATGGGGCAAGTTCTTAGAATAAATCACCCTCACGCAGTTTGCCTTGCAGTCCACCGCTCAGTTTGGATGGATATCGGTTACTTTCAAGCCATGCCAAAATTATGGGGCTATGAAGACACCATGTTTTTTCATGCTGCCAAAAATCAAAAGATACCTATGGGTATCACTGGAAGATCTTGGTTACATCATTTTGGTTCCATTACCCAATCTGAAATGAAAAAGGAAAGAGGTCTCTCAGAAAGGCAAGGATTGGGAGGGCGTCACAACTATCGATATTTAAATCAAAGTTGGCTTGCAAGAAAATTAAATAAAAGAGAAAAAGTTAAAGACTTAAAAAACTTTAGATTAACTGAACTCGCTAAGTACGATATGACGCTTCATGGAATTCGGGAAAATAGTGAGTTTAAATGGCTCTAATTTCTAATATCTAAAATTTTTAATAATTGCTGGGTGTTAGATTCCATTGAGAATTTTTCCTTAACGTAAATACTTCCTTGAGCAGCCCAAATCTTCATTTCATCTAGGTTCTGAAGCGCCCAAGTAATATGATATATCCACTCCTTTACGTTACCAGGCTCAACTAACAACCCAGTTTTTTTATGTACCAGTGTCTCTGGTATGCCATCCACATTACTGGCTATGGTCGGCACACCCAAGTACTGTGACTCGATCTGAAACATACCCAAAGGCTCTCTCAGCGAAGGCATTAGTGCAAGGGTGCTTATTTTGAGCAAAGACGATATTGGCTGGACTAAGCCAGCAAAATAAACATGATCTTCCAATTTAAGCTCACTTACCAACCTACTTAATTTATTTAACTCCGGGCCTTCTCCAGCCACCACATATCGAATATTCGGGAATTGTTTTAATAATTCGGGCATTGCATTCAAAATGATGACATGCCCTTTTTCCCCTCGCAACATTGCTCCTTGCGCGATTATCGGACCCGGATGAGTTGCTAGCCATCTCAATAAATGATCGGGTAAGGTCGCCTCATTTTTTAGAGCATCAAAATCAATCCCAGGATACAAAACTGAAATCTTCTTTGGTTTGATTTTAGAGTTTTTAAGAAGAATTGATCGAAGAAATTCGCTTGGAGTATAAGTAATACTAAATAAATTGTTATAAATGAGAGAGGAAGGAATTTTATCTGCAGGCTGGTAGGTTCTCATACGAATGACTCTAGTACGTATACCCACTAGAAATGCACACTTTGCAGAGAAAGAACCAATTAAAGCATCATGACCACTATGCACAATCAGTGCCCTAGGAGAATCCTTGAGAATTTTATACAAGACTCTAGATATACCCCTCAAATCTAAACCCTTTTTTAGGGAAGTTGTTGTTACTTCAAGACCACGAGTTGAGGCTAATACAGCAATAGGAGATTTAGTTTGACAAACTAATCCCACCTTAACTCCTAATAGAGATAAACATTTCATCTGTTGAAGCAATTGGAATTCTTGCCCCCCCAAATTTTTCGAACTCTCAAGAAAAAGAATATTAGCGGATAATTTGTTCATTAAATTAATTTAAAATTCAGATTAGCTTATGAAAAAAATAATTATTTACGCCCCATCCTACTCAGACAAAGTGGGGGGAACCATAGCACTTCATAAGCTTTGCCATATTATCAATGAAATAGGTGGTCAAGCCTATTTATACCCTATGTTTCGAAGTGTTGTAATCAATAAAAGAGTATTTGGGAAGGCGATTTGGTCAATATTTAAAGATTCTATTCGCCCACTTTATAAGAGATACAAGGTCAACCCAAGCTTTAACACCCCAGTACTTAAATCTCTGCCTAAAAATATGGGGCAGTATATTGTTATATATCCAGAAATTACTTTTGGCAACCCTCTTAATGCAAAAAATATCGTAAGATGGTTACTACATAACCCAGGCTTTCACACTAATACTATTCACTTTGGAATTAACGAATTTTATATAAAATACCATCATGGTTTTGATGAATTTACACATTACAAGTCATTTTCATCTAAAAATATTCTTCAAATAAAGCACTATCCAACCGAGTTATATAACCTTCAAAATACGAGTCAAAAGAGATCTGGTACAGCCTATTGTCTTAGAAAAGGTGTAGGTAAGAAAATTGTTCACGACTTGAGGGATTCAATTCTAATTGATGGTAAATCTCATCAAGAAATTGCAAAAATTTTCAAAACCGTAAAATGCTTTATATCTTACGACACCAATACAGCATTTTCTCATTTAGCCGTTTTGTGTGGATGTGATTCGGTGGTAATCCCCGATGAAAATATAACTGAAGAAAATTGGTACCCCAACCCAAAAGATAGATATGGAATAGCTTACGGCTTTGAAAATATTGAAAAATCACAATCAACAAAGCATATGCTCGAAAGTGAGATTAAAAATATTGAACTCATAAATATTGAGCAAACAAAAAAATTTATTGATGACATAAATGCATATTTTGGATTAACTGTGATGTCTCAACAATCCAGTAATTCTATTTTTAAAAAAATAAAGTTATATATTGAAGCCGCAAGAAAAATATCAATTATTAAGAAAGTTAGCAAAGTTGATGATGTCGTACCATATTTGATTTCAAGTTGGCATCATGGCTTTGCATATTTCATAGGTAAACTTAATGGTCAAAAAGTATTCATCAAAACATCGGATGAGTTTTTTTATTTATGCAATGACATTGCTGCTGCAAAAATACTAAAAGATAAAGTACTCACCCCTAAAATTTTAGAAGTCATATCTTTAGAAAAATTTGAAATAGTAATTTTTGAGTTTATTGAGGGGGATACAGTCGCTCCACATGATTTAATAAATCATGTGGAAATTATTCCTCAACTAACAACAATTATTAACGAAATAAATAAAGTGGGTATAACCCATCGAGACATTAAACTTAATAACTTTTTAATCGATAAGAATAAAAATATTTATGTCATAGACTTTACATTTTCAATGTCCATTGATCCCAATCTTCATTTTAAAGAATTAGATGCAAGCAACAAAAAAGAACTTAAGATTCTTGACTCTATTGGTGAATCTGATAACCCCTCACAACATCATTGGAATGATAAGTTTTCATTAAATAAAATAATTGAAAAAGTAGTTAAGTATTGTGAGGTTTTGGGCTATAGAAATAGTATTCTTGATGAAACATATTTAAATACTAAAGAGTTTGATAATAAATTTTCTTACTTATACAATTCCAAAAAAATTAAATAGGTTTTTTATCTTTTTAATTTTCTTAATAAATTTTTCTTTTATTTTTGAAATAAATATTTTTATTACTGCTTCTATTTTTGCCATGCTAGATGGACTTACCGGCTCATTACTTGCATACCACATTTCTCTGGTTGAATTCACATCACCAATTTTTTTAACCATTTTATACCTCGACCTTAATGCTCTAACGAAGTTTTCCTTGGTATAGGAATCAGTAATAATTTCGGAATTTTGCTTTATATGTTGCGCATCTCGAATTGCCGGATCATTTGGCGCAACCCATTCAATAAATAGTGTTTTGGGAGCAATGTTATATAAAGCACCGATTGCAGCATCAAGATTACCCATCTTCTCAGAATATGAATAAATCCAATGAATTAATGCAAAAGCAAAGCCAATATTAAAAACATTTTTAAAACTCCCAACTTTGGATACGAAAGTTTTAGCGCAATCCGCTTTAAGGAACCTCAAGGACTCATCTATTAAGGCCACATATTCTGAATCGTGATCAATAAAATTAACATTCTTAAAATTATCAAATAAACACTGCATGCCAATTACGCCAGCTGAACATCCAATATCAACAACACTTTTTTCTCGACTATATAAATTTAAATATGGCCTTATAATTTGGTATTTCAAATAATGTACGTGAGATATTTTCTTAAATCCTTTGATCGATATTTCATAACCCTGATAGCCAGAAATCTGGTAATATTCATCATATTTTTTAAGTGTTGGAACCTCTTTTTGAGAGCCAACTTTTCTTGTGTATGCGTATATATTTTCCATTGCTCTGTCCCTATAAAAAAGCAAATTTTAAAGATTAATTCTACTGATGTATCAATTAGTTGCATGTGCCATATTTAAAAATGAAGGAAAATACCTTTCAGAATGGCTTGATTTTCATTTATTTGTTGGTTTTGAACATTTTTTCTTATATAACAATGATAGCTCAGACAATTATAAATTAATCCTTGAAAAATATATAGAAAAGGGGAAAGTAACTTTAATTAATTACCCTGGCATTGCAGTTCAATTGGCAGCCTATAATGACTGTCTCATTAGAGCAAAAGACTCAAAATGGATTGCATTTCTGGATATTGATGAATTTTTATTTTCTCCAAAAGGGTTATTAATTAATGAAATTGAGTCATACTCTAATTTCGGTGGCCTTGCTGTTAATTGGGTTATTTTTGGATCATCAGGCTTATCAAAAACACCAAATGGCTCGGTTATTAAGTCATATAAAATGCGCGGGGAACTAAATCATGTTATTCCATATCCGCATTTGAGATATAGAGGAATTAAAAGATTCATTACTTCAGAATCACACAGACCCATGAATACTCATATTAAAAGTATTGTCATGCCATCACGCGCTATTAAAGCCGTAAGTCCTCATCATTTTGAATATCATAGTGGATTCTATGCTGTCGATGAATTAAAAAATAAAGTTCAAGGGCCATGGACAAAAAGTGTATCAATATCTAGATTTAGAATTAATCATTATTGGAGCAAGTCACTTGAAGAAATGTTAGAAAAGTTTGAAAGAGGTCGAGCTGACAATGGTTTAAATCGTGATTGGAATGAGTTTATTCTCAGAGACTCTAAAGCTAATTGCGTTGAGGATAATGAAATAGTTGAGTTTATTAAAAAATTTAGGGGGGATATTTATTAATGATTTTTAGAAGATTTTTTAATATTATCTCTTTACATTGAATATTTTAAAGAAAATTTTTAACTTAAATGTTTAAGATTTTATAATCTATTACTTCTCTTTAAAAAATTAAAATAGTCAATTGTTAGCTTTAATCCATCCTGAAGCTTAATTCTTGGCATCCAATTTAAATTTTCATTAGCTAAAGTAATATTTGGTTGACGTCTTTTTGGGTCATCTTGTGGAAGTGGTAAAAAAACCACCTTACTGTCAGAGCCTGTTAATTCTAAAACCTGGTCCACCAAGTCCAACATCTTGAACTCTTCGGGGTTGCCAATATTTATAGGGCCGGTAAATCCTTTTGGGCTGTTCATCATACTTATTAATCCATCAATCAAATCATCTACATAACAAAAGCTTCTAGTTTGTTGCCCATCACCATAAATGGTAATGTCTAGATTTTGAAGTGCCTGAATGATGAAGTTAGCAATAACTCGACCATCATTTGGATTCATTCTGGGTCCGTAGGTATTAAAAATACGTACCACCTTTATATCAACAGCATGCTGACGCCAATAGTCAAAAAATAAAGTTTCTGCGCAACGCTTTCCCTCATCATAACAACTACGAATACCAATGGGATTAACCCGCCCCCAATAATTCTCTATTTGAGGATGAACTTCAGGGTCACCATATACTTCACTGGTAGATGCCTGAAGAATTTTTGCATTTAAACGTTTAGCAAGACCAAGCATGTTAATAGCGCCATGAACATTGGTTTTAGTTGTCTGTACAGGGTCAAACTGATAATGAATTGGCGATGCAGGGCAAGCTAAATTATAAATTTCATCAACTTCTACATACAATGGGAAAGTAACATCATGACGCATTAATTCAAAATGCGGGTGATTTAATAAATGCTTTACATTATCTTTATTACCAGTATAAAAATTATCTACGCATAAAACATCATTACCCTCAACGAGCAAACGATCGCATAGATGTGACCCCAAAAAACCAGCGCCCCCAGTAACCAGAATTTTTTTCATGATTAGTTATTTTTCAATACATGAGTCGAACGACCAACGCCATAATATTCAAAACCTAATGAGCGCATTTCTTCAGGCTCATATAGATTTCTTCCATCAAAAATAATAGGATCTTTTAACTTTTTCATTAACAATGCAAAGTCTGGCGATCGAAAAACTTTCCACTCAGTAATTATTATCAAAGCATTAGCACCATCGAGAACTGATTGCATCGTCTCTCCAAAATTTACTTGCTCAAGTCCTTGGTCATTATTTTTAAAGTCCATCTCAAGATAATGTTGTGCCTCTTTAATTGCAATAGGGTCATAAGCTTGGACGCTGGCACCACACCTAACTAATTCATGAATAATCACTCGGCTTGGAGCTTCCCGCATATCGTCAGTATTTGGCTTAAATGATAACCCCCATATTGCAAATTTTTTACCACTTAAATTTGATCCATAACGCTGTTTAATTTTCTTAACCAATACAAACTTTTGCAATTCATTTACATCCTCAGCAGACTGAAGAATTTTTAAATCTTGCTGATACTCTTGCCCTGTTTTTATTAGCGCTTGAACATCCTTTGGAAAACACGATCCGCCATAACCAGTACCAGCATATAAAAAGCCATAACCAATTCGACTATCAGATCCAATTCCTTGACGAACATGCTCAATATCAGCCCCCACCTTCTCAGATAAATTTGCTAATTCATTCATAAATGAAATACGAGTAGCCAACATACAGTTAGCTGCATATTTTGTTAACTCAGCGCTTCTAATATCCATATAGAAAATACGATCATGCTGGCGGTTGAATGGCGCATATATTTTTCGCATCAATTCTTTTGCTTGCTGACCTAAACTATCTTGGTACGTTCCAATTACAATACGATCTGGCCTCATAAAATCTTCAATTGCTGCGCCTTCTTTTAAAAATTCTGGATTAGAAACTATCGAGTAATCTACTTTGCGACCAGACTTTGCTAATTCATCAGCGATTTCCAGCTTGACCTTATCCGCCGTTCCCACAGGAACTGTTGATTTATTAACGACAACTTTAAAAGTATTCATATAACGCCCAATATTGCGCGCCGCCGTTAAAACATGTTGCAAATCAGCTGAACCGTCTTCATTTGGTGGCGTACCAACAGCAATATATTGAATAGCGCCATGATTAACAGCTGCTTCAATATCAGTAGAAAATTTGAGCCTACCAGAAATAAAATTACGAGTAATCATTTCTTCCAATCCAGGCTCATATATAGGGACTACCCCACTATTTAAAAAATCAATTTTTTTTTGATTTAAATCCAAGCAAAATACTTGATTACCTAACTCAGCCAAGCAAGCTCCGGTTACAAGCCCCACATAACCTGAACCAATAACTGTAATTTTCATTTAATTCTTTCTACAATAATCTTTGTTTATTATCAAAAATATTTTGCTAATTTTATATTTTTTTAAACTGTATAGGTCTATGTATTTATTTCAGCAATATTTTAAGTACTTCTTCTAAATATATTACCTTGGTAGGAATTGTTTTTATATTAGGCACTCGCATAAATTAGTAATTTTTACTAGATTTTTAAAAATTAAAGTGTCTAAATATATTTTAGATAATATTTATTCTGAGATGAATGGATTTCCAAAGATTTTGAATTTAAAAAATCCTTTAATCTAAATATAGCCTTAAGTGTCCCCGTTCAGCATTTTTTCTAAGTATTGTCCATAAGCATTTTTCTTTAGAGGGGCAACTAATTTTAAAAGATTTTCTGCGCTTATCCAACCCTGTCGAAAAGCAATTTCCTCAGGGCATGCAACCATTAAACCTTGTCGTTTTTGTAACGTAGCAATAAATCCTGCTGCATCTAATAATGAATCGTGAGTGCCAGTATCTAACCATGCATGACCACGACCCATAATTTGTAAATTTAAGTTGCCTAACTCAAGATACTTACGATTAATATCTGTAATCTCTAATTCCCCACGAAGACTAGGCTTTACAGTAGCTGCAATATCTGCAACTTGGCTATCATAGAAATAAAGCCCAGTTACTGCATAATTACTTTTAGGATTTTGCGGCTTCTCTTCAATTGATAATACCTTGAAAGAATGATCAAAATCAACGACACCATAACGCTCAGGATCATGAACATGGTACGCAAATAAAGTGGCTCCAGATTTCTGGTTATTTGCTATATTTAATAGGTTTACTAAGTCATGCCCATAAAAAATATTATCGCCCAAAACTAGCGCTGATTTGTAATTGCCTAAAAATTTCTTACCGATAATGAAGGCTTGAGCTATTCCATCAGGAGATGGCTGAACAGCATATTGAATACTTAAACCCCACTGAGATCCATCACCCAACAAATTTTTAAAACTTGGTAAGTCTTGTGGCGTTGAAATCAATAAAATGTTTTGAATTCCTGCCAGCATTAATGTAGTTAATGGATAGTAAACCATAGGCTTATCGTATACAGGCATTAATTGCTTAGATATTCCTTGCGTAATTGGATAAAGACGAGTCCCGGACCCTCCTGCCAAAATGATTCCTCTTCGATTATTTAATGATTTACTTTTCATAATTAATTATTGACGCCGTTTTATCAAAATATTTTTGTGAATTATCTTAATTAAAGTCTAATCATAAATTTTTTAAATAATCTTTAATGTAAGCTTGCACTTGATCTTGCCAGTGAGGGTATTGCCTAGTAGATCCAATTTTCAGCAGCATAGCCTTAAGTTTATGATTATTTAATCTCGAGTTGTGGGGTCTTTTAGCATTACCAGGATAGGCTGAGGATGGAATTGCCAAAATATTTTGAGAATTAATTTTAATGCCCTGACTATACCGTGTCGCTGATTCAATTACAAAAA
>JACCED010506136.1_pt1 | contig 11161 bp, 9 predicted proteins | sample 7455021 | NCBI WGS metagenome assembly JACCED01 (sample SAMN15323456, study PRJNA562643) | freshwater metagenome | isolation source: river surface water | place: USA:Blue River Watershed | collected 2017-08-19
CCTGCGGTATCCAATCTGATGGTAATCAAAGGAAGCATAACCTTTAGAGATGGTTTTCAAGCGATCGTAGAAATCAAATACAATTTCGCCCATCGGCATCTCAAAGATCAACTCCACACGATCGGAGGTGAGGTACGATTGATTGATGATGATCCCTCGTTTCTGGATACAAAGCGACATTACAGACCCTACAAATTCTGCTTTAGTGATCATACTAGCTTTGATAAAAGGTTCTTCCACATATTCCAGTTTACTTGGATCGGGCAGGTCGGATGGATTGTTCACCTGAATTTCTTCGCCTTTGGTGGTATAGGCCAGGTACGAAACGTTCGGAACGGTGGTGATCACCGTCATATCGAATTCTCGCTCCAAACGCTCCTGAATGATCTCCATGTGGAGCATACCCAGGAATCCGCATCGGAAACCGAAGCCCAAAGCGGCTGAAGATTCTGGTTCGAACACAATCGAAGCATCGTTCAGCTGGAGTTTGGCCATGCTTTCGCGAAGCTCCTCGTAATCTTCGGTGTCCACCGGATAAATTCCCGCAAATACCATCGGTTTTACCTCTTCAAAACCCTGAATCGCCTCTTTAGAAGGGCGGTCTACCGTTGTAATGGTATCCCCAACCTTCACTTCACGGGCCTCTTTAATTCCCGATATGATATAGCCTACATCTCCGGTTTTAATCACATTTCGAGGCTCCTGATTTAGTTTTAATACACCCACTTCTTCAGCATAATACTCCTTTCCGGTAGCTACAAATTTCACTTTATCGCCTTTTTTGATCTGTCCGTTCACTACTTTGTAGTAGGCAATGATCCCACGGAAAGAATTGAATACGGAGTCGAAAATCAAGGCCTGCAATTCGCCTTCGGGATCACCAACGGGTGCCGGAATGCGGTCTACAATGGCACTTAAAATATCGTGTACACCCTGGCCTGTTTTTCCGGATGCGGCTAAAATATCTTCTCTTTTACAACCGATCAGATCTACGATCTGGTCTTTTACTTCCTCAGGCATGGCACCCGGCAAGTCCATCTTATTCAATACCGGAATAATTTCCAGATCGTGTTCTAAGGCTAAATAAAGGTTGGAAATGGTTTGCGCCTGAATACCTTGTGAAGCATCAACGATCAGCAAAGCACCCTCGCAGGCGGCAATGGAACGGGAAACTTCATAAGAAAAATCCACGTGTCCGGGGGTGTCGATTAGGTTGAAAATATAGTCCTGACCATCTTTCTGATAATTCATTTGGATGGCGTGACTCTTAATGGTGATGCCACGTTCACGCTCCAGATCCATATCATCCAGCAATTGGGCCTGAGCCTCACGCTTGGTGATGGTATTGGTATATTCTAATAATCGATCGGCTAAAGTACTCTTCCCGTGATCGATGTGTGCAATAATGCAAAAGTTACGTATATGCTTCATTCGAACCGCAAAGATAGGAGATTGGAGGCAGATTTCGCACGCTTTTCTGTTGTCCTTCGGTCATCAAAAAAGGATTGTCTATTTTCGCTAAATGAAGCAATACGATGCGGTGATTATTGGTGGCGGAGCCTGTGGGCTCATGTGTGCCGTACAGGCCGGATTTTTAGGTAAGCAAACCCTCATTCTCGAGAAAAATGACAAGGTGGGTGCCAAGATCCTGATCTCTGGCGGTGGGCGCTGTAATTACACCAATTCGTATGCTTCCGCGGATAATTTCATTTCTGAAAATCCGCATTTCTGTAAATCGGCCTTTTCACAATGGTCGGTGGATGGTACCATCTCTTTTTTTGAAACTTATGGCATTGAAGGACAAGAGAAGACGCTCGGGCAACTTTTCCCTACGACCAATAAAGCCAAAGATATTGTAGCAGTATTTGAGAACCTTTGCCATGATTTGGGTCAGGATATAAAAATTGAAGCTGATGTAAAATCAGTTATGAAGATTGAAGAAGGTTTTGAAATAACTTATGAGCATCATGGTAAACAACTAAAAGTTATTAGCCCGAAAGTAGTGATGGCTTCCGGCGGCTTGCCTATTGCAAAAATGGGTGCCAGTGATTTTGCCTTGCGTACGGCGAAATCTTTCGGACTCGAACTCACCGAAACGGCGCCGGCCTTGGTGCCACTCACTATTACGGGAAAAGATGCCGAATGGTATGCTCAGTTATCGGGCAATACGGTTTATTGCCGGGTTTCTAATGAACGGATCAGTTTTCAAGAAAACATTTTATTCACCCATTGGGGGCTGAGTGGCCCGGCTATCCTGCAAATTTCTTCCTACTGGCGTCCTGGCGAATCAATAGAGATCGATCTGTATCCGGATGGTAATATTGTGGAAACCATTTTAACAGAGCGTAATCATAACGGCAAACAATTACTGGGAACTTATCTGGCGCATTTGTACAGCCGTAAACTTGCCGATGGCATGGGCAGATTCCTGCCAATAGATAAAAATCTGGCCTCTTTAACTAAAGAAGATCTGGAAACCATAGAACGCTGGATCCATCACTTTAAAGTAAAGCCTGCCGGTGATAAGGGCTACGACAAAGCCGAAGTGATGCGGGGCGGGGTTTCGACAGATGAATTATCATCCAAAACCCTGGAGGCTAAAAAAGTAGCCGGTCTGTATTTTGGTGGTGAAGCCGTAGACGTTACGGGCTGGTTGGGCGGTTATAATTTCCAGTGGGCCTGGGCCAGCGGCTATGTCATCGCCCAAAATATTTAAATTTAATCCATGACCATTCATCAGGTACTTAAACAATATTGGGGCTATGATGCCTTCCGGCCATTGCAGGAAGACATCATTCAATCGGTATTGGATGGGCAGGATACACTTGCTTTGATGCCTACTGGAGGCGGTAAATCTATTTGCTTTCAGGTGCCTGCCATGGCTAAACAAGGAATTTGTGTGGTGATCTCTCCTTTAATTGCTTTGATGAAAGATCAGGTGGAAAACCTGAAGGCCAAAGGAATCAATGCCGTCGCCATTTTTTCTGGCATGGGAAAAAGAGAGATCGATATTTTATTAGATAATTGCATTTACGGTCAAATCAAATTTCTTTACATCTCACCAGAAAGACTTTTGTCTCCTTTGGTAAGAGAGCGGATCAGACACATGAAGGTAAATTTATTTGCCATCGACGAAGCTCATTGTATCTCCCAATGGGGTTATGATTTTCGTCCGCCTTACTTGCACTTGGCATCTTTGAGAGAGCTACATTCCCAAGTACCAATTTTGGCCTTAACAGCCACCGCAACCGATCGGGTAGCATTGGACATTACTACCAAGCTCGATTTCAGGGAGGGTTTTCAGGTTTTCAGAAAATCTTTTGAACGAAGCAATTTGAGTTATGTAGTGGCGAATGAAGAGCATAAATTCAGGCGTTTGCTCAAAGTCATCAAGTCGGTAAAGGGAAGTGGAATTATTTATGTTCGAAATCGCCGAGAAACACAGGAGGTAGCCCGTCAGTTGTCTTTACAAGGTATTTCGGCATCATTTTATCATGCTGGTTTAAATGCTGAGGAGCGGACAAAAAGGCAAGATGATTGGAAAAATGGGAAAGTTCCGCTCATTGTGGCTACCAATGCTTTTGGAATGGGAATCGATAAACCAGATGTTCGATATGTGGTTCACCTCGATTTACCGGATAGTTTAGAAGCTTATTATCAGGAAGCCGGCAGGGGAGGTCGAGATGAGAAGAAAGCTTATGCAGTTTTGCTTTGCAATGATGCTGATATTGAGCAGTTGAATAAAAATCTGGAACAAAATTCACCTTCAATAAAAGAAATCCAACAGGTTTATCACCATTTGGGAAATTACTTTCAGTTGGCTTATGGTGCAGGCGAGGGGCTGGTTTATGATTTCGATTTAGCTGATTTTTGTAATCGTTATCAGTTAGAGGTCCTGAAAACGCTAAGTGCATTGAAAATTTTAGAGCGAGAGGAGCACATTGCTCTGAGTGAATCGGTTTATCTGCCTTCCCGCCTTAAAATTTTAGCTGATACAGAAACACTTTACAAATTTCAGATTGCTCAACCCAGTTACGATGGCCTCATTAAAACCTTATTGCGGTCGTATGGAGGCTTGTTCGAACAATTTGTAGCCATCAAAGAGTCTGAGTTATCTAAACGAGCAAATTTGAGTACCCACGAGGTTCGACAAATGCTTGAAAAAATGCAGGAATTGGAATTATTGAGTTATATGGCTCAAACCGATCAGCCTCAATTACAGTTTTTGAGAGCCAGGTTAGATCGCGATCATTTAGCCATTGATCATCAGTATTTACGTGAACGGCAGGCCATCCATCGGCATCAGGTGAGTGCGGTAATTGATTATGTGCAATCCCAAAATTGTAGATCGAAACAGCTTTTAGCCTATTTTGATGAATTTAACGCCAAGAGTTGTGGAATTTGCGACTATTGTATCTCTCAAAAGAAATCGTCTCAAAATGAGCAGATCGAAGCAAAAATTAATGAAGAAATCGAATCTATCCTGAAAAGTGAAAAGCTAAGACTCGAAGCGCTTATTCTTAAACTGAAATTTGGAACGGAAGCGCAACAACTCAAACAATTTAGGGATTTACTGGATGCAGGTTTAATTCATCAAGATGGTGATGAATTTTATATTTAAGAAAACAAATGATTCGTTTCCACGTTCTTAATTCAAATAAACTCCATCATATATCTAAGAAGGGCTGTTCTCCGGAATAACCCTTCTATTTTTTCTTAGCAGTATAATCCTTACTTTAGGCTTAGCATGCAAGAAAAAAACAATCCTAAACTGATCAAAGCCTGGGCAATGTTTGACTGGGCGAATTCTGCTTATAGTCTGGTAATCACTTCCACTATTTTTCCGGTTTATTATACCATTATCACTACCACCGAGGAATATGGTGATAAGGTTCAATTCTTCGGATGGACTTTTGTGAATACCGCATTGTCAAATTATGCCATGGCTGCTGCCTATCTGGTGATGGTCGTGCTGTTGCCGATTCTTTCTTCAGTTTCCGATTATCACGGCAATAAAAAGACTTTCATGAAGTTTTTCACCTATTTAGGAGGTTTGGCTTGTATCGGCTTGTATTTCTTTAAACTCGAAACCCTGGAATGGGGAATCATTTGCTTTGCTTTAGCTGCCGTTGGATGGATTGGAGGAGTTTTATTCAATAATTCTTATTTGCCAGAAATCGCTACGCCCGATCAACAGGACCGCGTCAGTGCTAAAGGCTATGCCTGGGGCTATATCGGTAGTGTGATTTTGCAGATCATCTGTTTCATCTTTGTGTTAACTCCAGAAACTTTCGGAATCAGTGATGCTTCTTTTCCGCCACGTTTATCTTTTCTGTTAGTTGGCTTGTGGTGGATTGGCTTTGCTCAAATCCCTTTCAAAAAACTTCCCGCCGGTAGCGCCAATTATAAAAAAATAAATAAATCATTGATTCATAGTGGTTTTGAAGAATTAAATAAAGTATGGTTGCAGGTGAAAGAGATGCAAAATTTAAAACGTTTCCTGTTTGCATTTTTCTTTTATTCGATGGGTGTACAGACCATTATGCTGGTGGCTGCCAACTTTGGTGAAAAAGTATTGCATTTGGGTTCTGCCAAGCTGATTGCCACCATTCTAATCATTCAATTAGTGGCGATAGCAGGTGCATATTTAATGTCTGGATTGGCTCAAAGAATTGGGAATATTCGGGTTTTATCGTTTGTGGTTAGTGTTTGGATCCTGGTTTGTATAGCCGCTTACTACACTACTAATGAATATCAGTTTTACGCTCTGGCATGCGTGGTAGGCCTGATGATGGGTGGTATCCAATCCTTATCGAGGTCCACTTATTCCAAATTTTTACCAGAAAACACTCCCGACACGGCCTCATTCTTCAGCTTCTATGATGTGACAGAAAAATTGGCGATTGTGATTGGCTTGTTTAGTTTCGCTTACATCGAAGAGTTTACAGGCAACATGCGAAATTCGGCAATCTCATTGGTGAGCTTTTTCTCCCTTGGTTTGATCCTACTGTTATTGATCCCAAACAGAAAAAGCATTCATCAGTCATAAATTATTCGCAAAATTTTCGAAATTTAGCGCTCAAACAACCTAATTGATGACCGTCGAATTATTCATTCCTTGTTTTATTGATCAAATTTATCCGGAGACGGCTCAAAATACTTTTAAATTACTTGAAAAAGCAGGTTGTAAAGTGGTTTATAACCCTGAGCAAACCTGCTGCGGTCAGCCGGCTTTTAATGCTGGATTTTGGGATGAGGCAAAAGAAGTTGGCGGTAAATTTTTGGGCGATTTTTCAGAGAGTACTTACATCGTATCTCCTTCAGCTTCATGCGTGGGAATGGTTAAAAGTTATTATAACGATTTGTTCACCAATACCGCCGTTCACAATAAATGCCGCAATATCCAGGGAAATATCTTTGAGTTATCTGATTTTTTGGTAAACGTGCTGAAAAAGGATTATTTCGGTGCTGAATTAGAAGGGAAGGCTGTTTATCACGATTCTTGTGCTGCCTTACGCGAATGCAAGATCAAAGAGGAACCTCGTGTTTTATTGAGCAAAGTTTTGGGATTAGAATTGGTGGAAATGGCCGATACGGAGACCTGTTGTGGTTTTGGAGGTACCTTTGCAGTTAAATTCGAAGGTATTTCCAGTGCCATGGCTCAACAAAAGGTAAATCATGCTTTGGATGCCGGTGCCGAATACATCATATCTACCGATGCTTCTTGCCTGATGCATTTGCAGTCCTACATTGATGCAAACCAAATTCCTTTAAAAACGATGCACCTGGCTGATGTATTGGCCCATGGTTGGGGAAATGTGTAACAGCATTTTTAACCTTTTTTAACACTAATATCCTATTCAATAGTTTAGCTTTGGATTATTAAAATATCAAAATGAGTAAACAATTTTTCGCAGTAATCCTGCTTTGTACCGGACTTAGTTCTTATGTGTTCTCTCAACAAAAAACGGCTGGCGTCATTTATTATGATCAGGTAATCGACTTGAAAGCGATGGCCAGTCAGTTTAAACAAAATACAAATGGCGCTGGCCAAGGTGAAGGACAGCAGAGGGTAATGATTTTTGGTGGTGCTGGTGGTAACATGCCAGAAAAGATCGTCAATAAATTCGAAATCGCTTTTAATCCAACAGGGGCCAAGTTCCAGAAATCGGTCATCGAAGAAAATAATGCACCAGAAGGTGGAGCCGCCGTAGGTGGTATGGCCATGATGCGTTTTGGTGGAAGCGGCGACCGGGAGATCTTTTTCAATGGTACCGATAAAGTGACCGAGTCATTTGAGTTAAATGGGGAAGAAGTAATGATGGAAAATGCACTTGGTGCGATGTCGGCTACAGCTGAAAAATCAGACGAGACTCGCAAAATCGCTGGTTTCGATTGTAAAAAAGCGGTCGTAACAGGGAGAAACGGTCAAAAAACAACGATTTGGTACACCACCGAATTGCCCTTTAAGGCATCACCCATGCCTGCTTTATGGACAGAAGGTGTGGTTTTAGGGTTGGAAACCGATCGTATGAAATACTTTGCTACTTCTATAGAGTACAGCAAGGTAAAAGACAGCGAGGTTGCGGTTCCAAAAAAAGGCCGGATGATCACGCAAGAAGAATATCAGAAAAAAATGGAAGAAATGCGTTCCCGTTTCCGAAATATGGGCGGAGGTAACCGGGAAATCCGCATCCAGCAGCAATAAAATCAAAAGCCTCGTAAACCGGGGCTTTTTTTATGGCATCATCGCAAATAATGCTATTTTTGTTTCGAAATAAAAATCCTTAGTATGGATTTTTTCTGATATAATTTAACGAACTCTAAATCATATTGTAGATGATCAAAATTACCCTTCCGGATGGTTCTATCCGTGAATATGCCAAAGGAACCACCGCTTATGAAGTCGCCCTTTCTATTTCAGAAGGATTAGCCAGAAACGTTTTAGCCGCCGAAGTGAATGGCGAAGTTTGGGATTCCTCCAGATCTATCGAAAACGATGCATCCCTTCGTTTATTGACCTGGAACGATACTGAGGGCAAAGCCACCTTCTGGCATTCTTCAGCCCATTTAATGGCCGAAGCATTGGAAGCCCTTTATCCGGGCATTAAATTTGGTATAGGTCCGGCTATTGAAACCGGATTTTATTACGATGTAGATTTTGGCGATCGGGAATTCTCATCTGAAGAATTTAAACAGATTGAAGATAAAATGCTCGAATTGGCCAGAAATAAAGTTGATTACGTACGTAAATCAGTAAGCAAGGCCGAAGCAGAAAAATATTTTACCGAAAAAGGGGATGAGTACAAGCTGGACCTGATCAAGGACCTGGCTGATGGTACCATTACTTTTTATACCCAGGGCGAATTCACCGACCTCTGTCGTGGACCGCACATTCCGAATACCGGTTTTGTAAAAGCGGTAAAGCTGATGAACGTGGCCGGTGCGTACTGGCGTGGCGACGAAAACCGCAAGCAGCTCACCCGTATCTACGGCGTTACTTTCCCTAAACAAAGCGAGTTGACCGAATACCTGCAAATGGTGGAAGAAGCTAAAAAACGCGATCACCGCAAGCTGGGTAAAGAATTAGAGTTATTTACCTTCTCCGAAAAAGTAGGGATGGGGCTGCCGATGTGGCTGCCTAAAGGCGCCGCTCTTCGTGAGCGTTTGGTTAATTTCTTACAAAAGGCCCAGCAAAAAATGGGATACGAGCAGGTGGTTACCCCGCACATCGGGCATAAAAACTTGTATGTCACTTCAGGCCATTACGATAAATACGGTGCCGATTCCTTCCAGCCGATCAAAACCCCGCAGGAAGGAGAGGAGTTTTTCCTAAAACCGATGAACTGTCCGCACCATTGCGAATTGTATAAAACCAAGCCGCGTTCTTACAAAGATCTTCCGGTGCGTTTTGCCGAGTTTGGGACGGTTTACCGCTACGAGCAAAGCGGCGAATTACATGGTTTGACCAGAGTTCGTGGTTTTACGCAAGATGATGCGCACTTATTCTGCCGCCCTGATCAGGTGAAGGAAGAATTCAAGAAAGTGATTGATCTGGTGTTGTACGTGCTGGGCGCACTAGATTTCCAGAACTACACTGCACAGGTATCGCTTCGCGACCCGAATAATAAAACCAAATACATTGGCTCTGATGCCAATTGGGATTTGGCCGAGAAATCCATTATCGAAGCCGCTGAAGAAAAAGGCCTTCCAACCGTTATCGAATACGGTGAAGCTGCTTTCTACGGTCCTAAGCTCGATTTTATGGTGCGTGATGCCCTGGGTCGTAAATGGCAACTGGGTACCATACAGGTAGATTATAACTTGCCAGAACGCTTCGAACTGGAGTATACGGGTAGTGACAATGCCAAGCATCGTCCGGTGATGATTCACCGTGCTCCCTTCGGATCCTTGGAACGCTTCGTTGCGGTATTGATTGAGCACTGTGCAGGCAACTTCCCGCTGTGGCTTACACCCGAACAATTCATCGTACTTCCTATCTCGGAGAAATATGAAGATTATGCGAAAAAAGTTTTAGAAAACCTAAATAATTCCGATATTCGCGGGCTAATCGACTTGAGAGATGAGAAGATCGGACGCAAAATTCGCGATGCCGAAATCAAGAAAATCCCTTACATGTTGATTATCGGAGAGAAGGAAATGGGAGATGGGCAAGTGTCGGTACGTAAGCATGGTGAAGGAGATTTGGGCAGTATGACCTTGCAAGAGTTTGAACAACAGTTAATTAACGAAATAAAAATTTAATAAATACCATTGGCATTAGGTAGACCAGGTTTTAACAGAGGGCCCCGCCCCCCGTTTAAAAAGAAAGAAGCAGAACACAACATCAACGAGTTCATCAGAGCCGCCGAAGTTCGTTTAGTAGGCGACAATGTTGAGCAAGGGGTGTATGCGTTGAAAGATGCTTTAGCCATTGCTGATGAACAGGAATTGGATTTAGTGGAGATTTCTCCCAATGCGGTTCCGCCTGTTTGTAAAGTTGTTGATTACAACAAATTCCTTTACGAGCAGAAAAAGAAAATGAAGGAAATCAAGGCGAACGCCAAGCAAACGGTGATTAAAGAGATCCGTTTCGGGCCAAACACCAGTGATCACGATTTCCAGTTTAAGCTCAAACACGCCATTAGTTTTTTAGAAAATGGCGAAAAAGTAAGAGCTTACGTTCATTTTAAAGGAAGAGCTATTGTGTATAAAGAAATGGGTGAAATTTTATTGTTAAAATTCGCTCAGGCCTTAGAGGAGTACGGAAAAGTGGAGCAATTGCCAAAATTGGAAGGTAAACGGATGTTTTTAACCGTAGCTCCAAAAACTGGCAAAAAATAAACTAGCAATATCAAACAACAAATAAATAACAGGTTATGCCAAAAATGAAAACCAATTCCAGTGCTAAAAAGCGTTTTTCGCTTACTGGAACAGGTAAAATCGCCAGAAAGAACGCATACAAGAGCCACATCTTAACCAAGATGAGCACTAAACGTAAGCGTGCTTTAGGTCAGACCAGCTTAGTGTCTGACGCAGATATGGGCAATGTGAAACGCATGCTTTGTATCGGCAAGTAATTAATTAATTTTTAACCAGGTACTCGGTTTAAAGATTCTGAACAAGGACACCGCTTACCAAAAAACAAAACAAAATGCCACGTTCGGTTAACGCAGTAGCTTCTAGAAGAAGAAGAAAAAAGATCTTAAAATTAGCCAAAGGTTATTGGGGATCACGTAGCAAGGTTTACACCATTGCTAAAAACACGGTAGAAAAAGGTTTGCAATACGCTTACCGCGACCGTAAAACCAAGAAAAGAGAATTCAGAGCATTATGGATCCAGCGTATTAATGCCGGTGCACGCCAGCACGGTATTTCGTACTCACAGTTGATCGGTAAATTAGCTGCTAAAGAAATCGGTTTAAACCGTAAAGTATTAGCTGATTTAGCTTTAAATAATCCAGAAGCTTTCAAAGCAGTTATTGATGCAGTAAAATAAGCTGAAATCAAGGATAACAGAAAAGCCTTCCAATTTTGGAAGGCTTTTTTTGTTTAATCGGTTATTTCAGATTGATTTTTCTTCTAGTTGTAAACTAGAAGATTCTGGAAGATTTAAAACTAATTTTGATAGCTCAGGAACTATAGTTTTTAAAAATGAGGA
>JACCED011650242.1_pt1 | contig 11161 bp, 7 predicted proteins | sample 7455021 | NCBI WGS metagenome assembly JACCED01 (sample SAMN15323456, study PRJNA562643) | freshwater metagenome | isolation source: river surface water | place: USA:Blue River Watershed | collected 2017-08-19
GTTTACCCGCCCATTAAGCAGCGGTCCTTCGCTGCGGTGTTTTTGGGTGTTGTTTCCGGGGATTTGCCCCCTTTGAGGGGCTGGGTTTGGGTTGGGGGGAAGGGTTGGTGGGGGGGGGGGTTCTTTTTTGCGTTTTGTTGTTTTGGCAAATGCCACACTTTCTTGCAATCGCTTGGCTGTATCGGGATGAGTACGAGGCTGCTGGGCTGAGGATGCTTCCTGCGGATGATCCCCAAGGCGAGCGTGCGGGATGGATTTCACTCGTCTTCGCGCTGCTGCTTACGGGGGCAGGATTTTTCCCATGGCTCACTGGGATGGTTGCTGGATTTCATCTTCCGTTATCGGCGCTGCTGAACTTCTTCATGGTCGGATCTGCCTTGGTGTTTCTCTTGGATCGATCGCGTTTGACGGCTCGCCGCCTCTTTTTTGCATCGATTGTTTATCTCCCGCTTCACTTGGCGTTGTTTTTATGTTCGGCGAAACGATAGCGGCTTTCTTCAGGGGGGCTGTTCGATGGGCGTTCTTGATGCTTTGTTTGGGGCTACTTGGATGCGAGTCGAACTCTTCTGTGGCCAGACGGTGCCTCAGTATGCATTGGGGGACACCTGATTTTTCGCTCATCAATCAGGATGGATTGCCGTTTAGCAGGACGGATATGAGTGGGAGAATTTGGGTGGTTGATTTTTTTTACACAACGTGCCCGGGACCCTGTCCTGCGCTGACGAGTCGGTTGAGCGAGGTGCACCGGGCATTCGCCGGCGACGCAAGGGTGGGCTTCTTGTCCATTTCGAGCGATCCGGTCAAAGACACGCCGGAGGTACTCAGGCGATATGCCGAACGGTTCAAAGCGGACAAGCGGTGGCTTTTTCTCACGGGGGATGAGTCCGCCGTGTTCAAGTTGGCGAACGAGGGTTTCAAGATGGGGATTGCTAAAGTTGAGGGGGCTCCGGAGCCGGTGACGCACAGCACAAAGTTGGCGTTAGTGGATGAATCGGGGATGGTGCGTGGCTTTTTCGAGGGAGTTGGTGAGGAGGATGGAACGGGCAAGGGCCGAAGGGAGCTTGTGAAATGCATTCAGTATCTTTTGAGCAATCAACCTGTAAAAAAATAGTATGGACGTTACTCAACTTCCCCTGGTGAATGCCTCGCTGAATGCAACCGCGACTTTTCTGCTCGTCGGGGGCATTATCGCCGTGAAGCGGGGTCATGCGAAGTTGCACTCAGGATTGATGATCGCCGCGATTGTGGTGTCGGCATTATTCCTCACGAGCTACCTGATTTATCACTTTAACGTGGGGACTGTCACGCGGTTCACCCACCCAGGGTGGCCGAAGGCGGTTTACCTGTTCATCTTGTTCACCCATATCCCTCTGGCTGTTCTCGTGTTGCCGTTGCTGGCGCGTACGGTTTGGCCAGCGTGGAAGGGAGACTTTGCGCTTCACCGTAAGCGAGCGAAAATCACGTTCCCGGTGTGGCTTTACGTCTCCGTGACGGGGGTGCTTGTCTACCTGATGCTTTATGTCTGGTTTCCGCCGACGGGCATCTAGGTTCGTCGCCTTTGTGCTCACTCTTTTGGTGAGCACGAATGAGGTTCGGGCGGAGGAGGCTTTTAAGTGGTTTGAGGGCTGGAGGTTGAAAGGGTGGGTCACATATCCGTTTGAAAAATTTGAGGCATCGGAGTCCCCACGTGTCGGGGAGGGGAATTTTGAGTTGGTGCGGTTGGTGAGGGGAGAGTCGGAGTGCCTCGGATTGGTATTGCGTGGGGAAAGTCCGTTGCGTGATGTGCGGGTGGATGTCGTTCAGGCCAGCTCTGATAGGCCGCTTGATCGCGGGTTGGGAGTTTCGGTGTCGCGCATGGGCTATGTCTATGTCAGTGAGCCAAGTGGAGTGCGGATAAAAGGCGGGATGCCTTTTCTGACAGGGCGTGGGGAAATTCCGGACGTCTTATCGGAATCTCCAGAGAACACGATGCGAGTGAACCGAAATCTACAGTTCATGATCCGGATTGAGGCGATGAGAGAGGCAGACGCAGGACTTCGAAGTGCGGAAATCCGTCTGCGGTATCGCCGCGAGTCTTGGATGCCGCCTGAGCATCCCGTTGAGCATCGTCTACGTTTTCATGTTGCGGTTTCGGAGGTGGTGCTTCCGTCGAAGAGTCCCTTGGTGAACACGACGTACCTCAGCCCGAGCAAGTTCAACCCTGCAGAACTTTCTGATTCCGAGCGTGCTTCGCTGATTCGAATGTTTGCGGATGCAAGGCAAACACCGCATCCGGTTTTGCCGGCCCCGAGGGTCACCATTCGGGAGGATCGGGTGGAGATTGATTCGACCGCATGGGAGCGAGCCATTGATGAGATTTTAGGGGTTCATCCCGCTGCTGAATTCTTTGTGCCCGCGTGGGCTTCCTATCCCGACAAGCGGCTTCAAGGGCTGTACTTCGTTCACCATCGGCCTGCGGCGCTGACGCAGAAGTGGTTTGGTGTCTCCATTTGCGATGGAAGCGGCAGGCTGAGTGATCATTTCAAGCATGCGTTTGGACAGTACCTTGCGCACATCCAGTCCGCCATTGAAGCGCATGGCTGGGGGGAGCGATTTCATCTCGCAACGGTTGATGAACCATATGCGGCTCACACGAACGACCGTGCTCAAGATACCCCTGACAACAACTACCGACTGGTTTCAGAGCTGGCTGATCTTTATCGCGCGCACGCGCCCTCGGTCAGGCCCTTCGTGACGGGTGAGCCGGTTGAAGGAATCGAGGGACTTGGAAAAGTCGGTCACTGGTGCGTGAGAAACATCAGCAAAGCGAAGCAGACTCGAGAGGCTCTTCAGCACTCGGCCGCGCTTATGACCATTTGTGACAACTATCGGAGCGCAATCGACTTTCCATCTGTGGCGCCGCGGACGCTCGGATGGCTCGCTTGGTCGGTTGGTGCGCGCGGTTGGCTTACTTTCGAGTCCCTGTCTCAGTTTGAGGACGCCTACGAGGGGAGCGCTTTGACATACCCAATGATTCACGGGCCGACTGTATGGGGGATGGGACAGCTGTTTTATCCAAGGATTGGGCGGCCGGGTTTGTTGGCATCTGTCCGCTGGGAGATGATGCGCCAAGGGGCTGAGGATTATGAGTTGCTCTGGTGTCTTGCTCAACGTGTTGCAATCGGGGGGGATTCGCCCCAGTGGTTGGCTCGTGCGGCAAATCTTCTTGGACCTGAAGCGCATCGATTATCGGGAGGGGTGGGAGACCCCGAGACCACAAGCGGGGCAAAAACACCCAACCCGCAGCGGCAATCAGAGGTTCAGGAGGTTCGATTGCGAGTGCTTGATCTGCTCGAGGAGCGCAGGAACTGAGTCATCAGGCGAGGATGCCTTTCACAACCTTGCCGTGAACATCGGTGAGCCTGAATCGACGTCCTTGGAAATCAAACGTCAGGCGTTCGTGATCGAGTCCGAGACAGTGAAGAATCGTGGCCTGGAGATCGTGAACATGGACAGGGTTCTCGATGACATGAAAGCCGAAGTCATCGGTTCTCCCATAGGTGAGTCCTCCGCGGATACCGCCACCAGCGAGCCACATTGAGTAGGACTGGGGGTGATGGTCGCGTCCGAGGGAGCGCCCCAGCGCAGGATTGTTTTCAACCATGGGCGTTCGTCCGAACTCTCCCCCCCAGACCACAAGGGTCGAATCGAGGAGGCCGCGTTCTTTCAGATCGTTGATGAGAGCGGATGAGGCTTGGTCGGTCTTCTTACAGTTACCGGTGTGGTTTCCGACGAGTCCGGAGTGGGCGTCCCAGCCTTCGTGGTAGATGTTAATGAAGCGGACTCCGCGCTCCACCATTCGCCGGGCCAACAGGCATGCTCGCGCGAAGGAGGGTTTGTCAGGTTCGCATCCGTATGCGTCGAGTGTGGCTTTCGATTCGCCTTGCAGATCCATCAGTTCGGGCGCGCTTGATTGGAGTCGGAAGGCCATTTCGTATGCATCGAGCCGCGTCTTGATCTCGGGATCGCCGACACGTCGGAGACTTGATTGGTTGAGTGTCGACACCAAGTCTAACGTGTCGCGTTGCGCTTCCGCGTCGATTCCCCTGGGCGAACTGACATTCAAAATGGGGTCGCCTTGGTTCCTGAACCGAACTCCGGTGTATCCAGTTGGCAGAAAACCGCTTGACCAGTTCGCATTGCCACCGCTGATTCCGGACCCCGTGCTCATCACCACGAACGCTGGAAGATTTTTTGATTCGGAACCGAGTCCGTAGGTGACCCACGATCCGATGCTCGGACGGCCGGGTTGGGAGAATCCTGTGTTGAAAAAAATCTGTGCGGGCGCGTGGTTGAACTGATCGGTTGTGACGGAGCGAACTAGGCAGATCTCGTCGATGACCTTTGCGAGGTGAGGCAGGGTTTCGCTGAGTTCTGTCCCAGATTGTCCGTGTTTCGAGAAAGCGAAGCGCGGAGCCATGACTGCCGCATCTGATCGGATGAATGCGTAGCGTTGTCCGCCAATCACTGAAGGTGGCAGGGGTTTGCCATCGAACCGCTGGAGGTCAGGTTTATTATCGAAAAGGTCCAGCTGAGATGGCGCGCCTGCCATGAACAAATGGATGACGGCCTTTGCCTTTGGAGTGAAGTGCGGTTTTTCTTGAGTCGGTGTGGCGCTAAAGGACGGGCGCGAAGCGGTCAGCAGACCGGCGAGACCTATTTTTCCAAGGCCGATTCCACACTCATTGAGGAACCATCGACGAGAGGTGTTGGGAGCTGTTTCCATGGCGGTTCAGTTTTTGGTGATGGTCTCGTCGAGGTTCATCAGAACTCGGACGAGGAGGGTCCATGCTGCTGATTCGGGGGAGGTTCGTGTGGCGTTTGGGTGAAGCATGTCTGCTTTGAGCTCTCCTGAAGTGAGCCGAGATCTCTGTTTGGTGAGGTACCGGCGGAGGTTGGAAAGTTCAGCTTTATCGGGCGAGCGGCCGGTGAATCGGAGATGCAACTCCGAGATGCGAGTGTCGTCATCATCGGCCGATTCAGCAGCGACGTTTCCCGCGTGACGCGACATTTCGAGGAATGCTTCATCGTTCAGCAGAGTGAGTGATTGGAGCGGGGTGTTGGTGATTTCGCGCCGAGCCACGCACACCTCGCCGCTGGGTGCATCGAAGATTCCGAGCATCGCGAAGGGAGCAGAGCGTTTCATGAAGGTGTACACTGAGCGCCGGTAGCGATCTTCGCCTTGACTGGTGGTCCATCCAGCGCCGCCGTAGGCGGCTTCAGTTACTCCAGAAGGCTGGGGTGGATAAACGGATGGGCCGAACATTTTTGAGGAAAGAAGGCCGCTGGCATGCAGCATCGAGTCTCGAATCTGTTCCGCCTCGAGGCGTGCGCGCGGACCGCGTGCGAGAAAGATATTCTCCGGATCGGTTTCGAGCGCTTCGGTTGTGACCCTTGACGATTGTCGGTAGGTTTGGCTGGTCACGATGAGTCGGTGTAACTGCTTGATTGACCAATGATTTCTTTGAAGTTCGAGTGCCAGCCAATCGAGCAGTTCAGGGTGGGAGGGAGCGTCGCCCTGAATGCCGAAGTCGGCCTGCGTTTTGACAATGCCACGGCCGAAAAAGGATGCCCAATGGCGGTTCACCAGCACCCTCGCAGTCAGAGTGTTTTCTGGGGAGACCAACCACTTCGCGAAATCAAGTCGTGACCGTACGGGCGGTGCTGCGTGCGTCCTGAGTTGACTGGGAATCTCTGCATCAACCGGTGCTTTTGGTTGCAGAAACTCGCCTCGGTGGTGGAGGTGAGTGGTTCGCCGACGGTCTTCCGGACGCTCGCGCATGATCAGTGTGGTGGGGGCTGCGACCGGACGCAGGAGATCCCTGATTTGCTTTGAGTCTTGAGCGAGCTGCGGAGCGGACATGAGGAATGCAGTCAGCAGAGTTGCGCGTTCAGACTCTGACAAACGGGACGAGTCCACGGTTAGCAAGGTGTCGGCATCTGTTGGGATGTCGCTGGCAATCAATGAGTTGGATGCATTGGTTGCTGAGATACGGAATTTTCCAAGAGAGCACGCGTAGTGTCTTCCAAACCGCATTTTGACGGTGAGGGAACCTGCCGTCGGGAGCGGTTTTGCGAGGCAGAAAACCGCCCAACTGGCGACTCCGGGACGTTTGGCGCATGACCATCCGGTTTGAGGATCCCCGTCCAGGGCGAGGGCGGCGTTGACGGGTGCAGAGCCAAAGTTGTTGGCGCTGTAGCTTTCGGAAGCACCAGCGAAAGCGAGGGGCACGTTTTCGTGTGACGCAGAGAACTCGCCGAGGAAGAAATCGCCTTTTGGGCCTTCGTAGTACGTCATGCCGGGGCCATTCGCTGGCAAGGTGGGATCAGGAAGAGCCTCGAGACGGAGCGCCGTGGTTCCGGCTGGCACGTCTGTAAATCGGATTTCGTAAGTGTCGTCCTTGGAGATGTCTCCAGATGCCAGAATTGAGTGATCTGTCTGTGGGGTGAGCAAGGGGAGATTGGATGTCGCTTTGTCGGGTTTGAGCGAGATCCACACGGCAGCGTTTTTGGCGCGGTCACGCACCCAAGCGTTGAAGGCGGTATCAAGTGATTGCTTCCTGCGATCCGCGATTTTGTCCCGCGTGTCGGGCGATGTTGGAATGGCGAGCTTGAACTTTCCGATGACGTGTTTGGCTCCGAACTGCTGATGCAGAACGACTTTAAGTTGGACGCCTTTCTCCGTTTTCAGTGGATTTTCAAACTGGAAAGTCGCTTCTCGAGCGACACTTAAGGGGCCGCGCTTCGGCCCTGGGTCAATCGCCCAGCCGCTCTTCGGGTTTTGATCGAGCGCATCTTTGACGGGGAAACGGTCTTGTTCCAACGATGCCTCGGCGCTCGTGATGGTGATCCGTTGCTCTTTGGCCTCGGGAACTCCGAGGGGCTTGGCGTACACTTCGATTTCGGAGAGAACAAAGTTTCCATTTTTTGCGCGGCCAGGTCCGCCAGATGGAAGGTGCTTGTCGGGAATGACTTCAAGTCGCAGGGATGTTACGCTTTTCTCTTCGGTATTGAGATGAATGGTGGTGGATTCCGTCTCAGGGGCGTCCGCGAAAGTCGTGATGGTTCCGTCCGGATCCACTGCCGAGGTTTGGGTGCTGGATTGTGAGACCGAAACGACAACCGGATAGGTCCATGCTCCCGTTTCGACGGGCCATTTTTCTGGCAAGTTCTTGAGGAGGGCCTCGGCTCTCTCTCTGTTCTTTTGTGCGGTTTCCTCGTGCTGGGAATCGCGGAGTTCGAGCTCCGGTTCATCGGCGTTATTGAGCAAGGCGAGGAGTTGATAGTACTCGCGATGCAAGATTGGGTCGCTCTTGTGGGTGTGGCATTGCGCGCACCCGAGGGTCAGACCGAGCCAGGTGGCGCCTGTTGTGGCGACGCGGTCGGTCATGGCGTGAAATCGAAACTCGAGCGGATCGATGCCTCCTTCCTCGTTGAGCATGGTATTGCGGTGAAATCCTGTGGCGATCAGTTGATCGCGGGTGGGTGAGGGCAGCATGTCGCCGGCAACTTGTTCGATGGTAAAGCGGTCGAACGGCATGTCCTCGTTGAGCGCGCGAATCACCCAATCGCGGTAGGGCCACATGGAGCGAGGTCGGTCTTTTTCGTAACCGTTTGTGTCGGCGTATCGCGCGAGATCGAGCCACTTTTTTGCCCATCGCTCGCCGTAGCGGGGCGAAGCGAGCAATCGATCCACTACCTTTTCGTAGGCATCTGCGGAGGTGTCTGTGATGAACGAACGGACTTCGGCTGGAGTCGGGGACAGGCCGATCAGATCGAGACTGAGGCGTCGCAGGAGCGTTTCTTTTGGAGCAGGCGCTGATGGTTTAAGTCCTTTTTGGACAATTTGTTCACCAATGAACCGGTCAATCGGATGCGGTGAGAGGTGCTTGGATGGTTGGTAGTGGGGTGGTGGATTGTTCCGAAGTGGTTCGAAAGACCAGTGTGGTTCGTACGCGGCACCTTCGCGAATCCATTGGGTGAGCGACTCGATTTGCGAGGACGAGAGGGCGTGCTTTGCCGACGGAGGAGGCATCAGTTCGTCGGAATCTTTCGAAACGATGCGGCGGATGAGTTCACTTTTGTCGGGTGCGTTGGGAGTGACTGCGACGGATCCAGATTCTCCGGATTTCAACGCGTCTTCGCGTCGGTCTAGGCGCAGGTTCCCCTTTCGGGAGCCTTCATCGATACCGTGGCACTTGAAGCAGTATTGAGCGAGGATGGGGCGGATCTCGCGGGTGAAACTGACCTCGGCTTGGAGGGGAGAGGCGAGGAGGAGTCCGAGAAAAACCATCGGAATTGGAGCGAGCTGTTTCATCATGTGGAAGGTCCTGTGTTTGATAAAACTCGGGATTGGGTTAAGCTTAGGGGAGCTATGAGAAACATCCGAGTTGTGGTTTCACTGTGCACGGCCCTTGGTTTGGTCGCGTGCGAGACGGCAGAACAGTCCGCGCTGTTGGGTGCAGTGACGGGCGCTGCGATTGGGGGCATGGGGCGCGGAGCGAAGGGGCGCGACGTTGCGAAGGGAGCGCTGATTGGTGGCGCCGCTGGTTATGTGGTCGGCCAGTACGGCGAGAATCAGAAGATGAAGGGGCGTGCTGAATCGGGAGGCGCACCTGCACCGGCTCCGTATGGGGCTGGTGTGCCGCAGGCTGCTCCTCCGCCATCCTATCCGTACGCGCGCCCGAGTGCTCAGCCGGGGTACGTGTTCAGCCCCTACACCAACCAACTCGTAGACACGCGGAGGTATGCGCCCGGACAGGCAGTTCGTGATCCAGGGAGCGGGCAGATTTTCATCAATCCGTGAGCCGATGCGGGGGACGGTCAAGGGGGCTGAACCGGCAGGCCTTCCCCTTTTTCGATCGGATTTGAGACTTCCTCTATTTCTCCTCTCTCCCGAGGATGAGGAAGTCGAACAGTTGCCCCCGCGCTTGATGATCGAGCCGGATGTCCATCGGGGTGATTTGAACACCCGACCGAATGGCGGATCGGTCCTCTACACTGAGTTTCACCGCAAAAGTTTGTCGGCTCTTGGGAGGGATGATTCCGGTCAGGGTTGGGGGATCAGCGTTGATTCCGAGTGGGGTCTTGAGGGTGACTTGGTGAGTTTGCGCTGATGTGCGGAAGTTCCTGATGGTAACGTGAACGGTGGTTGAGTCTCGGGATCGCAGGTCCACGCGATAGGGGTAGGCGCTGACCCAGTAAGGATCGAAGAGGTACTCGTAGTCGGTATCGGGCAGGAGTTCGCGAAAGCGCGTGATCATGCGTTCTGCCCATGCTTTGTAGCGCTGAATGAACTCTGCAGGATCGGTCATCAGAACTCCGTGAGCGCCTACGATGATATCGGGATGGATGCGCTCGAGATACTTTGCAGCAACGAGATACCCTTCGCCGATGATTGCACTGTTCCTCGCGTTCACGCACTCATGCCCATTTTGGGAGGCGTCTTTTGGATCGCCGAAGATGTTGTCGCCGGTGAACACAATTTTTTTACCATCGAGCTCTAGCCAGAGTGCATTTCCGAACTCGGTTTGACCGGGCATCCAATCAACGTGGAGCTGGTATCCCTCCCATTCGATGACCTCCCCTGACTTGAGCACTCGGTCAATTGTGGCGCTTTCAAAACCGGCGTTGTAGGCGCCAATCATTGCGGGATAGTCGTATGCGCGTGGGTTCTCGCATTTGTCTGCGATGCTGTCCATTGTCCAGAACTTCACCCCATGTTCTTTGAGTGCAGGGAAAAGGGTGAAGTGGTCTCCGTGGGAGTGAGAGATCCAGCAAGCGTCGATCTGCTTGAGGCCCAGGTGCTCTTTCATGTCGGCGATGAGTCGTTCGAGGACGACGCGAGAGAAAAGACCGCAGTCGAGGAGAAGAGCGTGTCCACTATCCGCAATGAGAATCGCGAAGTTCTTGCCCGCCATCTCAGGTCCGAACATGTAAAGGTGCGGAGTCACCTGCACAATGGGTCCGGCTTTGGTCGGTTTTGTTTCGGGGTGCGGTCCGCGTTTTGACAGGTTGTCGACTGGGTAGCCTCGGAGGTAGTCGGGGCGGAAGTCTTTCAGGCGAGATTCGAAGCGTTTGAACTGGAGGGGGGCATCGTGGATGACGGGGCCATGGGAAGGCAATGCGGTCGGGGCGCCGCAGGTCGCAAGTCTTCCAGCGGAAGTTGCGAGCGCATCGATACCCTTTGCGAACCCGTAATCCCACTCGCTATCGAACCAGTTCGTCATCCTCGCACCGTCGTGCATCACTCCACCGGAGAAGACCAATGTCTCCTTGCCTCGTGCGAGTATGTAGCTGAGCGCTCCGGGCGAGTGGCCGGGAGTCGCGATGGCCGTGAGGGTGTCCGATCCAAAAGGGAGGGAGTCTCCCTCGGCTAGCCATGCGGCGCATACGAGCGGGGTGGCTGGGGGGCGCAGGTAACTTGATCCGTGGACTGCAAACTTGTCCGACAGGCGTGGGTTCCATTTTCGGAAGGCAGTTGGTGTTTCGAGGAATTCCTTTTCGGCGCGTGGGGCGGCGATCGGGATATTTTTTGGTGGATGTTCGAGACCTTGGAGGAGTTCGCGATGGTGACTCGTGAGGAGGATTTGAGAGACGCGGGATACTTTCAGTTCCGGCAATGATGGGATGAGAGACCCGTCCCCAGGATCGATGACGATTGCCTCTTCGCCGGAACGGATCACGTAGGAGTTGCAGGTGGAAGTCCAACGAAACACGTCGCTTGCAACTTCCGTGAATTCGGCGTGTAGGCTACGGAATAGGGCTGCGACGGCGATGAGTGACAGGAGGGAGCGATGCCGTGTCTTCATCTCGTCGAGACAATCGCAGGTTTCATCGGTTGCGAGCAAAATGCGATCGAGTCTTTGATGTGGGGGCGCTTCGCCTCGTCGCGAATATCGCCCCTTTCGCAACCTATTGGTTTTCTGGTTCGCGTCGTCTTACGGTGCGGGGGGAGTTTCCGAAGAGCGAAAATCTGTTTGGGTGGAGAGGGCTTTCGCGAGGAGCTTGAGGTAGCGGGCTTTCGGGATGGCGCAGGCTCCGAAGGTTTCGAGGTGCGGGGTGGTCCACTGCGTATCGAGCAGGACGAAATCGCGTGACTCGAGATGAATGACCAGAGCGA
>JACCED010560768.1_pt1 | contig 11158 bp, 10 predicted proteins | sample 7455021 | NCBI WGS metagenome assembly JACCED01 (sample SAMN15323456, study PRJNA562643) | freshwater metagenome | isolation source: river surface water | place: USA:Blue River Watershed | collected 2017-08-19
ATTATATTTGTAAAAGTAACAAATCATGATAAAATAAAATGTGTGATGAATGTGATTGTGTATTTTGTTTTGAAGAAGTAAAATTAGATAGTATAACTAATATAATAGAATGCGAAAATTGTTATCATTATTATCATTATAATTGTTGGAAACAATATGAAAAATCAACAAACAAACTTAATAATTCAATTTGTATTAAATGTCCTTATTGTCAAAATATTATAAAATATTCTTATAAAAATTATATGATAAAAGTTATATTATTTTTACTTTTTCTAATTCATACTTTATTTGTAATGATGGATGGTATCAATAATACATTTAGTCAAGATTTTGAAGAAGAATACATTTATTATGTTTAGATAAATGAAAAAAAAAATGATAAATCAGTTTTTTTACATTAAATTTGATTTTTTAGAATAAACACAAAAAATAAATCTTTTTATACATATATTAACGAAGTGATAAAATGGAATTATCTGAAGAAATTAAAAGAGAAATTAAAAATTTAATAGAAAAAGCAAAAGAATATGAATTGTTAAATGATTATGATAATATGATTAATTATTATAAATTAGCTATCGAAAAAGGTTCATTAAAATCATTTGATATTTTAAATAATTATTATAAAAATATTGAACAACATTTTAAAATGATTGACTTTATAAAAGATAAGAATTTTATAAATTTAAACAAAGACTTATTCAAAAAAATATTTGAATATTTAATCGAAAAAAATGAATATTATATTATTCAATCTTTAATGAATATTATTCATAAAGCAAATAATCCAATGTATTATTTTATGTTAACTGTTTTTTATAAAAAAAATAATGATATTGATAATTTTATATCTTTTTCTATTCAAGGTATTCTATTAGGAAGTTTTCAGTGTGCTTGTAATTTAGCTATTTATTATCATAATAATAATGATTATATTAATGGTAAAAAATATTTTTTAAAAGCAATTGAACTTGGATGTACTAAATCTTATTCTTTTTTAGGTGATTATTATAAATATGATAATGATGAAATAAATATGTTAAAATATTATATTAAAGGTATTGAAAAAAATAATGATAAATGTATTTTAAATTTAGCCATTTATTATGAAAGAAAAAAAGATTATAATAATGCTATTAAATATTATCAATTAGGTATAGAAAAAAAATCAAATATAGTATTAATACAATATTGTAAATATTTAGAAAGAATTAATGATAATATAAATTTATTAAAATATTTAGAATTAGGTTATCAACAAAACATTAGTAAATGTATTTTAATGTTGGGATTGTATTATAAAAAAAATAATAATATTGAAAAAATGTTTGAATACTATAATAAAGGTATTGAAAATAATGATGTATTTGTTTTACAAAGATTATTATATTATTATTATCAACAAAAGAATTATAATAAATTTTTTGAATTTTTAAATTTAATTTTAAAAGTTATGAATGAAGTAAATATGGAGAGAGATATTTATTATTATGATTATAAAATAGATGAAATCAAAAATATAAAAAATGTTATATTAGCTATTCAAGATGAATTTTTTAATTATATGAATACAAATAATATAAAAAAAAGTGAATCTACGTCCGTTTTTGAATGTCCTATAACGTTATCTGAATCATCAACTATGTATGAAACGAATTGTTGTAAAAATAAATTTAGTGAAGTGATTTTAGTTTTAAATAAATGTCCTTTTTGTAGATGTGAATTTAAATCTTTTCCTAAAGAATTAAATAAATTAATTGAAGAAGATATACCAAATGAAAGATTTATTGAAAAGTTATGTAAACTTAAAAATTTATCTATATTTGTTTTATAATTATATTTTCATTATATTTACGTATTATTTATTATATTTTTACGTATTATTAATTATCTTTTTACTTATTTTATATATAAAAAAAAATTGAAAAAAGAGATATAAATATTAAAATATATATAATAATAATAAAAAAAACATAAAATGAGTTCTGCGTCTGAACATCAAGAAGTTGATATTTGTTGTATTTGTATGGAGGGTTTAAATGAAGAATTTTTACCCTCTTGTTCAACTTGTAAAAAAAGACTACATTTTAGTTGTCATATAGAATACTTTAAATACAAAAATGCTTTTCATAGTACATCATGTCCATATTGTAGAAGAGAATTAAAGTATAAAAATGATGATTATTATCTTACAAATAAAGATATTTTAATTGAAAACAAACAAAAAGATATAGAGATAAAAAATATTTAATTTAATTATCTATATATAACTAATTTTTATAAACTTAAAATATAAATTGTATTATATATTATATATATATTAATTTATAAAAAAATAATATTTAATGTTAAAATTTATAAAAAAAATATTTACAACAAACAATAATCAATTAGAAAATAATTATAATTGTTTAAATATTAATAGTGAAAATAAAATACAAAATATAGATTATAACCAAGAATTTAAATATGCTATTTATGAGAATAATTCGAATTATATAAATTCATTATTATATTTAATTGATAGAGAAAATATTAATATTTATGAAAAAGATGAAACAGAGACAACATATTTAATGGTTTTATGTAAAAATAAAAATTATAAATTAGTAGAAAAATTTTTTCATTTATATAATAAAGATAAATTATTTGAAAATAATATTTTTGGATATAATGCATTTATGTATTTGGTATTTGATAATATTAATATAAAAAAAAAAGAAGAATTATATTTTATAATGAATATATTTTTATATGATTTATTAGTAGTTCACTTAGATGAATATTCAGAAAATATAAAAAATATGATTAATCAGAAAAATGGTGAAGGTTTAAATATAATTTATTATATAGTAAAAAATAATTTAGATCCTCATAAATACATAAATTTATTTATTGATTATTTTCAAGAAGATCTAGATTTTGATATTAATGATGAATATGATAATACAATATTAAACTTACTTTTAGAACTAGAATTATTTGATATAGCTGAACGAATTATTGATATGAAAAAAGGAGTTATTGAAAAAAGTAATGATGGATTAAAAAATATAAAATTATTATTAAAGAATCTACAAAAAAAAAATAATAATAATATAAAAAAATATTTATTAAATTATGATTATCATATTGATGAATTATTTGATAAAACAAATAAAAACAAATTAGACATAAAAAAAACATTTATAAATAATGAAGATTTGTTAATATATTTTTTAGATAAAAAAGGGATTGATAAAATAATTAATATTGAAAATTTTGATATTCGATATAATATAAATAGAAGTGAATTAATATATATTATGAAAAAATATAATATATATAATGAATATGAAAGTTTAATTGTAAATGAAAGTTTAAATCTTTTTACTTATTCTTTGTTATTTTATTCTAAAAAGACAACAAATCAATTATTTGATTTAATATATAAAAATACTAATATAGATTTAATATCAAAATATAATTATTTAATTTATCAAAATTTATTATTCTGTATTTTGACAAAAAATGAAAATATAGCTTTAAATTATCTAAAATACATCGAAAACCAAAATAATCAAAATAATAATCTTAAAATGTATTTACAATCAAAATATAAAAATGAAGTGACCTTATTATTATTATCATGTAAACATAATATGGAAGAATTATCAAAAGAAATAATTAATTTATCACCATATTCTATATTTGAAGTATATACAAAATCTGTAAAAATTCAAAATATTGAAAATATAAAAGGTAAGCGAAAAAATACAAAAGAAGAGGTTGTAAAAAAATATAATTATGATATTTTAGATATATGTTGTAAAAATAATTTAGTAGAAGTTGTTGAATTAATTATAAAATATTATTTTTTATTAAAAAATGATGATTATTTGTTAAAAAATAATAATTATTTATTAAAAAATCTTAGAAGTATTGTTAAAAAAATAAATAAATTAACAAAAAAGAATGAGGAAAAAATATTATCTTTAATTCATAAATATATAGCTGATTTTTTACATTTACCAAATGATTTAATGATTTTAATGTTTGAATATTTATATTTTTAATTGTTTATTATAATTTTTTATTTTTATTATAAGTTTATTATTAAAAATTGTTTAATAATAATAATTCTAAGTGAAAGGGTATTTTAGTCAAAGATTTATTCAAAATATTTGATATAAAAGATATATCAAGTATTCTTTCACTTTTAATATATTCACTTAAAAAACAAATTAAAGAAGAATATTTAAGTTGTAAAACATTTTCAAAAAAATAAATTAAAAACTCGTCTTCATAATATTTAATTATACTATGTGAATATAGAGTTAATAATTTATTAGTAAATAAATTTAAATTTTCATTATCTATTTTTATTATTTTATTTAATTCATCTTTTTTACTATAATTATATATATATTGATTATTATCTTTTGGATTCAATCTATTAAAAATAATGGAAGTACAAAGTTTAATAAAATCTATTTTATGTCTTAAACATATTATATAATCTTCTTCTTCTTTTTCTTTGTTTATATAATTTTTTAAAAAAGAATTATTATGTATATTATCAAATACATAAAAAACTAATTCTATTAATCCATTCGTATCTGAATGAAGTAAAATTTTCATTAAATAAGATTCATTTGTGTTTTTCATAAAATATACACTATCAAAATGCTTTTCAAAATAAACAACTGGTCTTTCAAAAGATGGTAAAATATTAAATATTTTATATTTTATTATATTATGTACAGCTATATGATATAATATATATGAATAATCATCACTATTAAAAACATTTGGTAGTAAATTATTGATAAATACTAATTTATTTAATAAATAATCTATATAATTTTTATTTTCAATACCTGTTTTTAATATATTATTAAAAGCATTTTCCAAATCATATAATAAATATTGTATAACTTCATGATGATAAAAAATTATAGGATATTTTTCAATTAAATAATACCATTCATCTTTTTGAAATAAAAATTGTTCACCATATAAATTCGAATATTTATTTTTGTAATAAAAACTTTGATGTATACGAACTGGATTCATATAAATATTTAAATATGGAATTAGGTTATTATTTTTATTATTTTCAAGATAAAACATATCCAGAATATTCGATTTATTCTTTTTTAATAAAAATAATATATTTAGTGAAAAATTTTCATAAATATTATACTTTTCTATTTTTTCACTATAAATACAATAATAATTAGTATTAAATTTTATTTGATTATTATTCATAAATGTTAAAACATATTCAAATAATTCATAATAAAATTCATTATATTTTAATGTTATTTTATCATAAGAATCAATATAAGATTGTAGAAAAAATATGTATAAATGTTCATAGAAAAAATCAAAAAAGGTGTATTTTTCAATAAATTTTAAGATTTTATCTAAAAAATTAATATTTAAATTTACTAAATTAATTATATTAAATCCATAATTTTCATAATCATAATAAGTATGTTTAATTCTTTCATCAAAAGAAATCTTTTTGGGTAAATATTTTAAAAAATCATTTTTATTTTGATTTTGAGTTATCTTATCAAAAGATTCTTCATCAAATAAAAATATAGATGAAATGATCTGATTTTTATTAAATTCTATATCTTTATTTAAACCTTCTTTTAATTCTATCATTCTTTTTTTAATTATTGTCTCATAATCATAATTTGTTGTTTGAGGTTCAAGTATATTTTCAACATTCATTCTATATTATTTTAATATTATACATTTATTATGGTTTTTTTAAATTGAATTTTTAATCATTTTTTATTTATTTTATTATACGTAAATAATTGAACTTAAAGAAAATAATAAAAATATGATAATAAAAAAGAAGTAACAAAAATGGAATTGATATTATTAATTAAACGTGAAAAAATGCTAGAACATTATAAAAATAAAGGATATATTAAAGAAGGAGAAAATAATGAAATATTATATGAAAAAGTGTATGATGAAGTTTTAGTTTTTTTAGGTAAAATAAAGGAAATTATTATGACTAAAAAGGAAAAATTATGGAAATATGATATAGAAAAAGATGAATACATGATTAAAATAAGTTTAGATACAACATTTAGTAATCCATTGAATGTATTAACAGATGTTAATAGAAATTATAGTCATTTTAAGGTACAATTAGAGATAAATCAAAATAAAAAAGAATAAATAAAAAGGATATAAAAAAAAAGATATAATATAATTTAAAATAAATTAAAATAAAAATGGGAATCGAAGATTTTTTGATTGAAGAAGAGAAGATTTTAAACCAATATATTATTTTTAATGAATATAATGTGGAAAATAAAGAAATTCGTGATTTATTTATTGAAAAACTAAAAGAATATAAAAATAATTTATTAAATTATCAAAACATTATTGATAAATGGATAGAAGAATTGAAAGATGAAAAATATATAAATATTCATAATTTATTGAAAAAAGTGACATGTGAAAGAGAAAGAATGATATATTTAAATAAAATTAAAAATTATAATTATGATGATATAATGAATGAAATTAAGGTTATGATAGATAGTGGTATGGATAATAATAGTTTAAAAGAATTTATGGAAAATAGTAAAATTTTATTTGATAATGATTATTTATATGATTCAATAATTAAAGATGAAGATAAAAATTATATTGAGGTAGAAGAATATGAAGAAGATTATGATTATTAAAAAAATGAAATTTGTAATGTAAATAATATAAAAATAAATTGTTATCTATAAATAAGTAAATAAAATGTTTATTATTGTATTATATGGAATATATATAAGCGTAAATAGTATATATATTGATAAAAATATATGTAATGGAGATAAAAATGTTATTGAAAACAAGGAAGATTTAATATATTTAGAAAAATACTAAAATTTTATATATTTTTTTTTTTAATTAGTTTATAAAATGCAAACTAATAATTTAACGTAAATAAGATAAAAAATGAAAATAAAGAATAACAATAACTTAAAATATAAAAATTATAATAAGAAACAAATAAAAGTAAATAATTGATAAAAGATGAACTCCCAAGAAAAGAATATGAAATTATTTGATTTAGTAAAAAACATAAAGAGAGTAATATCCGATTTAGAAGTATCAGATATTGATGAATTTAATAAATTATTTGAAAAGATGATAAAAAAAGAGAATACAGAAGAAGATATTGAGAAATTAGAAATATTTAAAAGTAAATATTTGGATAAAATATTTAATTCAGTAAAAGAGAATAATGAAAAAAATGAGAATATTGATAAATTATTTTTAGAAGCATGTAAAAATGATAATATTGAACAAATAAGAAGATTATATGAGAAAAGAGAACAAATAGATTTTACATATATAGATGAAAATGGTAATAATTGTATTATGTATTTAGCTAAAAATAAACGAAATATTATTAATACAATTTTTATGTTAGAAAAAGATTTGGGTTATTCTATAATAAATAAAAATAATGAATCTTTTATATTATTTTTATATAAAAATTATATAAAAAATCAAGATAATGAATTAAAAGAAAAGATAATGAATAAATTATTTAAAAAGACAAGTATAGAAGCAATAAATCATCGAGATAATGATGGATTAAATTTATTTTTTTATATGTGTAAAAATAAAGATTTTAAATATATTCATAAACTATTAGAAATAGAATGTTTAGATGTGAATTGTATTGATAAAAATACGAATGAAACAGTAATACATTATTTAATAAAATATAAAAATACTGAAGATATAATAATAAAATTATTAAAAGATTTTGAATTATTTTATGATAGTTTATTTATGGATAGTATAAAATATAAACATCAAATATTAGCAAATATTTTATTTGATACATATTATGATAAAATAAATATTGAAAAAAGAGATGATGATAGATCTGATTGTTTAATGTTAAGTATTATGTGTGGTTTTAATGATTTATCTATTAAATTAATTAATAGTGGTAAAATTAATATAAATCATATAGACAATGAAGGACAATCATCATTAACATATGCTTGTCAAGACATAAATGAAATAAAAAATGATGATGTTGTATTAGAATTAATAAAAAATAAAGATTTAAATGTAAATCATCAAAATTCTGATAATAATACTGGTTTAATGTATCTAATTGAAGAAAAATGTGAAAAACTAGCCTTAGAATTATTAAAAAGAGATGATATAGATGTATCATTAAAAAATGAATATAATTTAACAGTATTATTGATAGCAGTATCAAATAATTTAGAAAAAGTCGCTTTTGAAATTTTGAAAAAGAGAGATCCAAAACCATCATCTTATGATATTAAAAATAGAACTGTTATTTATTGGAGTTTAAAAAATAATATGTATAACTTATCATATGAATTAATAAAAAATCATGATTGTTCACCATATTTAATTGAAAATGAAGATTTAAATCAACCTATATTATATGCATGTAAAAACAATATGGAAGATATAGTATTAATTTTATTAGAAGATAAAAGAGTAGAATGGTGGAAAAGGAATGGGTTAGGAGAAAATATTTTAGATTATATATTTAAAAAGAATATGGATGATGTTATATTTAAAGTAATCGAAATTATGAGTAAAGAATATTTTTTTGAAAATATTGATAAAATTAAAAAATACATCAAAGAGTCAAATACGATGAAAAGACATAAATATATTAAGCATTTATCAAAAAAATTAAATACATTAAATGGTTTAGTTTTAAATGATGATATTTGTATTCAATTATATGAATATATTTAATTTTTTTAAATTTATTTTATAATTTTAAAAATATTATTTTAGCAATACTTTTATGTTATAAATTTTATTAATATAATAATTTAAAATGCTTGCTAATATTTTCGCAAATATCCGGGATTTTTATCTTGATTTTTTATCATAATTTTTATTGTATAATTATATTTGATAATATTTATTAGCATTTATATATTAAATTTATGCATTATATATTTATCACAACATTCATTATACAAATAAAAATTAAATGATAATTTGATTTAAGATAACTATAATACGGATAACAATATGTTTTTCAGATAATATGAAAGCGCTAAATATAGTTATATAACTAAATATGTTAATCACAATTTATTATATATTTATAAACCGCGCAGAAAAGTTCTGAAAATATTGTTTAATTATTTTATTATTTTTTTTCAAAATAAGTAATAAGTGTTTATGCTGTAAACTACAACGTACTATGTTATTATAATATCTTATTTTTTTTAGTTTAACTTCAAAATAAGTGTTTATGCTGTAAACTACAACGTACTATGTTATTATGATATCATCTTCTTTTTATATTATAAATTTTAGATATTTTATTTTAGATAAATAAATGTTGAATTTAAAAAATAATCACTATTAAATAGATATAATTAAGAATAAAAGCAAAATGGAGATAGATAATATAAATGATTATTTAGAATATTCAAATTTAGATGATATCATTATTTTTCAATATGATTTAAAAAATTTTAATTCATTGATATATTTTATGAAAAAAATATCACTAAATAATTTATGGAATAGACTTAGTATATATCCTACTAAAAATAAATCAAATACACAAAGAAGACAATTTGAAATATTTTTAATACAAAATTTAGATTTAGTTAAATTTAATCAAACAAAAAAAGCATTAAATATTCAAAAAATATATGAAAGTTTAATATCAGAAAAATTTAAATTAAAAATGTTTAATATACCTAATACTTGGAAATTAATTGCATTTACAAATAAAGTACGTCATATTTGTGTATATTCTGAACCTATCAAAATGATTGATTTTAAAACTTTTGAATTTATACAAATAGAAAAAGATTATCATATATTAGCTAATAACATTCATTTTTCTAATATTTATAATATAAATACATTAGGAAATATTGAATTAAATGGTATGAATGAATTAAATAAAAGAAACGAAAAAGTAAAAGAATTTATAACTTTGTATTTTAAACCTAAAATGATTGATTATTTTTCTAAAATTATTAGAAGATATTATGAAATTGAAGAATTTAATGAAACACTTGAAATAAATGATTATCAATATCAATTAAATTATTTTAATAGTAATTTAACAATTAAAGATATTTTATTCATGTTTTTTCATAAAAATGAATTTTCAAATATTTTTAAGGAACAAAAAATACCTGTAAAACCTGTAGACAATGATGTTAAATTTATTAGTTATACTGAACAATTTAAAAAAGTATCTGAAAAAAGAACAGAAAAAAAAAAATTAAATGATGAGATACAAAGTGAAAAAGAAAAAGAGTGTAGAAAAAGATATATTGATTATGTAAATAATCATCAACAAAATAAAGTTATAGTTTATATACATAAAAGTGAATATTTATGTAAAAATGAAGTTAGTATTAATGAAAATGAAAAATATAGTGATGTAGCTCAAAATGTATTAGACAAATTTATGAATGATGATAATAGTGAGTTTAAAAATAATTTTGATTCATGTTATTCTATTGAAGGATATAAAGAATTTTGTAAAAAATATGAATATACGACATCAAGATTTAATTTTTATGATGATGTTAATTCTTTTATAATTAGTCATAAATTAAATTTTATTTATTTATTATTAAATCCTGAATTATTAAATTAATTATAATATAAAAAAAAAATAAATTAAATCAAAAAATTAAATTCATAATTAATTTTTTAATAATATAAATTTAAAAAAAAATTTATATAAATATAAAATAAAAAATATAAAATATAAAATAAAAAAAATGAAGATAGATATAAAAACAGCAGATGATCTACTTGTTCATTCAAATATAAAAGATATTAGAATTATTGATTATGATTTAAAAAAACAAAAAATAATTGATGGTATTATTTTATGTGGAAATGAATCCATATGGAAATCAATAAATAAAAAAGTAAAATTTAAAGATTTTTTTAGAGTGACACATAAATATAATATACATGATGATGAATTATTTTTAGATCTTATTTATGAAAAATATATAAATCCTTCAAAAATATATATAAAACCAAATTATGTATTTTTTATTGAATTTAGTGATTATGAAATATATTTATTAAATATAAAAAATGTAACACTTGATATAATAGTACCTGAAAACTATATAGTTAA
>JACCED010656743.1_pt1 | contig 11158 bp, 12 predicted proteins | sample 7455021 | NCBI WGS metagenome assembly JACCED01 (sample SAMN15323456, study PRJNA562643) | freshwater metagenome | isolation source: river surface water | place: USA:Blue River Watershed | collected 2017-08-19
GAAGACAAAATACCGATGATTGCAACAACAACTAGAAGCTCAATCAATGTAAAACCTTTATTATTTTTAATCATATTTTAATTGCAATTAATATAACGACCGTTATTAATAAAATAATTATATCATACTACCCATATATCTTGTAAAGCTTTTTCTGTGGATTAACTTACTCCTCCGGCAATATTGTAAATTGGCATAAGAATAGAAGAAAGCAAAACCCCTACCCCAAGACCAAGCATGATAATCATGATAGGTTCTATAAGGCTGACCATCGTATCTACTGCTTCATTTACTTCTCTGGCATAAAATTTTCCAAGGGTCTTTAAAATATTTCCAAGGGAACCTGTTTCTTCTCCCACCTTTATCATTCCCGACATTATAGATGGCACTTCTTTGTATTTTGAAAAGGCTACAGAAAGAGTACTACCACTTTTTACAGCATCAGAAATTTCTTTCAAAATATTTTCAAAAATAACATTGCCCACCACAGCACTTGTAAGTTCTATAGAACGAACAATAGGGATACTTGCTGAAAGCATTGTATCCATATTGTCTGAAATTCTTGAAAGATAAAGCTTTGTATAAATATTTTTAAAAACAGGAATAGATATTTTTAATCTATCAAAATAAACCCTTCCTGCTTTTGTTCTTGAGTAATGAAAAACATAAGCACCAAGAGCTATAAAACCTATTAAGATAAACAAACCATAGTCGACAGCAATCTCAGACATTTTAATTATAACTTTTGTAAAGAAAGGAATGTTTGTCCCTGATTCACTAATAATAGCGGCAAGTTTTGGAATAATAAAAGTAAACATTAAAGACAAAACAATAACGAAGACCCCAACAACGAAAGCTGGATATATAAGAGCATTTTTAGTCTTTGAAGTAAGCTGGTATTGTCTATCTAAATAATCGGCTAAATAAGAAAACACTTGAGTAAGCTTACCAGACTCTTCTCCAGACCTAACCATGTTTATATAGAAATCTGAAAAAGCTTCTTTATGTTTGGCTAGAGCTTCTGATATATAGACTCCCGATTTTATATCTTCTGCAACTTGATTTAAAATAATTGAAAGATTTTTATTGGAAGTATTTTCTGCTAAAAGATTGAAAGCCTTCAAAGCTGTAACCTGTGATTCAAAAAGAGTTGACATTTGTCTCGACATAATAACAACATCTTTCATTGGAACACTTTTTTTCTTTAAAAAAGATAATTCCAAAAAATTACGATTGCCTTTATTTTCTATCAAAGAAGAAACAATATAACCTCTCCTTTGTATAGCTAAAATAGCCTGGTCTTTGCTTGCAGCTTCGACAGTTCCAACCTTTTTCTCTCCTTCGTTTGTTATTGCTTCGTAATTAAATAACATATAATTTTAATTAAAATAATTGCTCTAAGGCTTTTGGATTTATAGAATGTTCATAAGCACTTTCAAGACTTATCTCTCCTCTTTGTACAAGATCGATAAGACATCTGTTCATATCCATCATCCCTTCATGAGAAGATGTTTCAAGAACTGTATCTATCTCATGGGTTCTTTTTTCTCTGATAAGATTTGCAATAGCTTTATTGTTTATTAAAAGCTCATAAGCTGGTATACGCCCACCTGCTATCCTTGGAATCAACCTCTGAGAGAAAACCCCTAGCAAACTTGAAGCCAATTGAAGTCTTATTTGTCCTTGTTGTTCTGGAGGGAAAGAATCAATAATACGATCTATTGTTTGAGAAGCATTGTTTGTATGCAAAGTAGAAAGCACTAAGTGACCTGTCTCAGCGGCAGTAACAGCGGCAGAGATTGTAGCAGGATCTCTCATTTCTCCAATAAGAAGAACATTGGCATCTTCTCTGAATGCTGATTTTAAAGCTGTTAGAAAATCATCGGTATCTACACCTATCTCTCTTTGGTCTATTATTGATTTATCTTGCTTATACACAAACTCAATAGGATCTTCTATTGTTATAATATGACGAGCCGACTCGCTATTTATAAGATTTATCATTGTAGAAAGAGTAGTAGACTTACCTTGACCAACAGGACCAACAACTAAAAAGAAACCCTGTTTTTTTCTGGCAAAATCTTTTAATATAGGAGGAAGATTCAATTCCTCAAAAGTCTTTGCTCTAGATATAAGCCTTATAGCAACACATGGCAATGATTTTTGATAATAAGCATTCCCTCTAATTTGAGTTTGGAAATTTTGTATGTGGCTAGAAAAATCCAAAACTTTATTTTTCTTAAAAAGCTCAGTTCTTTCTACCCCCACCAGCTCAGAAAGAAGACCATAAACATCATCTTCTGTTGTTGGTTCATATTTTAAAAGATAAACAAGCTCACCATTTATTCTTACAGCAGGTCTTCTACCTGCACCTATATGCAAGTCGGAACCATCTTGGTTTACCAAGTTTTCTAATAAATCATTTAATATATTTTTATAATCCATAGTCAATTAGATTATAATACAAACACAATGTTTTTGCTAGAAAGTGAAAACTTCTTGAACTGGTATTTCACCTTTCATTGCCTTCAATATTGCATCTTCTTTAATAGTTATCATCCCTTTCTTTCTTGCAAGTTTGTATATCTCTTGCTCTTGAGGACTTTTCAAAATAACATTTTGCATTTCTTTATCTATTTTAAAACCTTCAAAAACAGCTACTCTACCCTTAAGACCTGTTGCACTTTCAGCATTTGGCTCTGCTTCATATATAGTGTTTTTTGATATGTTTAATTTATTTTTATATTCTTCTGGCAAGTCTTCAAACTGTTTATCTATCATATGCCTTAAAGATTCGTCTATCTCTATTTCCTTTTCACAACCTGGGTGTATTTTTCTTGCCAACCTTTGAGCTAGACATAAGATAAGAGTAGGGGCAATAAGATAAGGGTCTATTCCCATATCTATCAATCTAGGGATTGCACCGACAGAACTGTTTGTGTGCAAAGTAGAAAGCACTAAGTGGCCTGTCAAAGCAGCTTGAATAGCAAGCTCGGCTGTTTCTTTATCACGAATCTCCCCTACTAGAATCACATTTGGGTCTTGTCTTAAGATAGACCTCAATCCTGTAGCAAAAGTATATCCTATCTCTGGCATTATTTGAGATTGATTTACTCCATCTATCTTATATTCGACAGGATCTTCCAGTGAAACTATATTTTTATTTTCCTTATCAACTTCTCCAAGCATAGAATAAAGAGAAGATGTCTTACCTGAACCTGTCGGACCTGTCATAAGAATTAAACCATATGGTCTCTTTAAGGCTTCTCTTATCATTTTTACATTTTCTTCTGACAAACCAAGTGTGTCCAATTTATAAATACCCTTCTCTGAGTCGAGTATACGCATAACTATCTTTTCACCATAGTAAGCAGGCATAGAAGAAACACGAAAATCTATCTTTCTATCATTTATCTTTGCAGAAAAACCACCATCTTGAGGTTTTCTTTTTTCATCAAGTCTCAATTTAGACAAAATTTTAATACGAGCAATAACTCCGTTGTAAACAGTAATTGGAAGCACCAAAGTTGTATTCAAAACTCCATCTATTCTAAAACGAACACGAACTTTTTCCCCAGTATTTTCAATATGTATGTCTGAAGCAGAACTCTCAACAGCTGATCTTAAAATAACTGCAACTATTTTAATTATAGGTGCATCTTCAACAATCTTTTCTTCTTCACCTGGTTTTAATTCTATGTTTTTATTTGCACTATCAATAACAACCCCACTATCGAGAGCATTTGCAATCTCAGAATCAAGCTCATTTAAAGCCTGATCTACTTCAATATCACTATTGCCCTCATAGGCATTTATCAACTCTTTGTAAGTTGAATATTTTATCAAAAAAAGTTTAAATGGTTTGTTTAACTTGGCAGTAATAAAAGTCAGAGCATCTACAGCTCTCATGTCTTCGGGATTTACTATTCCTATTTCCAAAAAAGTATCTGTCTGATTTATTGGAACAAACTGATAAGTTTTAGCAGCATCTATTGGTATCAATTTTAAAGTATCGGAAGGTACTTTTTTTGCTTCTATGTCTTTTATTGGAACACCAAAAATATCTTTCTTTGCCTCCAAGACAGCCTCTTCATCTATTTTTAACTCAGCAAAAGCTTCGTCTATCTGTCCATTGTATTTTGTCTCTGCTAAGTTTTTTATTTTTAGAGCGGTATCATTATCTATAATACCTCTGTTTATTAATTCTTCTATTAAAATCATATTATTTTGTAATAAACGAATTTATATCACCACAAACTGAAGCTCCGTTTATTTTTGCACAAGCCTTAAAATAATAAATTGTTTTTGTGTTTAAACCTGTTATGTTTTTCATAAAAGCACCAACCAAAGATTGAGGCTTTGCCACAAGAACGCTCTGCCCTAGAGCTTCTGTCGGACCATATTCAAAATAAGTATCTGTAACTCCATTGTTTACATTTATAGTCCCGTTTAAGATTATAGAATTTTCAGTCGCCCCATTTGCCTGATTTGTAACAACCCTAGGTGCCAATGTTGCTTGGGCTATTTTTGCTTCATCAATAGGAGCAAAAGGGTTTAACCTGCCCGGAGTAATAGGTTCTATGCGAACAGCATTGTTCTCAAGTTTTTTAAAAATATCACTAGAGAAAAAAGTAGTATCTATTCTTATTTTTTTCAAAGAAGCTAGTGTTGATAAAAAAGAAATATCTTCGTTTATTTTAGAATTTAATGTTCCATTATTTGCTGTCCCTTCACCCAAAACACCAAGAGAGCTACCTTGAGCTTTTGCTATAAAACCATCACTTTTAATGTTGTTTGAGAAATACAAATATCCCCCACTGATAACCAAAATAGAAAGTAAAATTATTAAATTTTTATTTGATTTCTTTTTGTTCATATTATTTTAACCAATAGGTTTCTATTTTTAATGTATATCTATATAAACCTAAATCTGTATTTGTTGGCTTTCCGTTTTGAGCAGTCTCTCCAGAACCAGAAGCACTAAAGTTTATAGATTTTACATCCACAAGTCTTAAATTAGATTCAAGCTCTTTAAGGAAAGAAATAAATGTGTCGTATTTACCTTCTACTGTAAACTCTACAGGGAAAACACCATATGGTAAATAATCTGATGGATTACTATTCCCCGATGAAGGTTGTGGAACCCCATCTACTTTTTTATCTTCAGTTTTGTTTGCTGACATTGTAGAATCAAAACGAATATCACTAACAGGCATTCCGTGCATGCTGGCTATTTTTTCTATTTCCAAAATCAACTCAATATTGTTTATCGACGAAGGTAAAAGATGTGACAATTTTTCAATGTCATCTTGTTTTATACCCTTATATCTTTCTACCAAAGTATCTCTCGCTTGTTCGAGCTCTGCAGAATTGCTAAGCGCGGCATTGTATGTAGCCACATTTGTACGCAATGTTTTAATGTCTCCATAAGTAGGATCTATAAAAAAGAAAAATATCAAAACAGATGCTCCTAAAAATAAAATTGTAGATATTATTCTCATATTATTGTATTTTTTTAGGTTCTGTTGATAATGGTTTTGGATTTGTATCAGCTGTAGGTTCTGAAACTTCTTTCATCTGTGTGTCTGGCGTTTTTTGTTCTGGCAATATTTCTTCTTTAATTTCTTTCTTTGTATTCAAAACATTTTTTTCATAAGAAAGAACAGATGGGTCTACTTCAAATTTTAAATTGAAACTAACATTGTTGTTTTTATCTCTTGTAAGATCGGAGAACAAAACATTTTTGAAAACCTTACCCTTTGTAGTATTGAAAGCGTCGGATTGAAGAGCGATAGATCTGTAATCTTTTGCCAAACCTTTTAAAATAACATTAAAACCATTGTTGGCATATTGGAAACTAAAGCTGACATATTGAACAGACGGTATTGTGACATCTCCGAGCATAGAAAAAATAGCTGAAGATGTAGTATGATTTTTAAGCAAAAGAGAAGCTATCTCTGTTCTTTTGTTGAAAAGCTCGAGCTCGTCTATTGTGTCTTTTTCAAAACCACCTCTTGTCTTAGAAAGAGACTGAGATAAAGATATTTCTTGTTTTTTGAGATAAGATTTATAGAAAAAAGCACCACCTGCCACTACAATCGTCACAACTAAAATAAGAATCGAAAGAATAAACAAAAAACCTTTCGGCTCTTTTACTGTGGCCGTAGATGTAGAAGTTGTTTTCTTTGGAATGAAAGATGTTTGAAATGAATTTTCCATATTTTATAACAATTGTCTTAAAGCCAAACCAACAGCAACTGAAAATTCGGGGCCGCTAGTTTCAAGTATTGGCACTAAGAATGCCGGAGTTTCTGTTTTTGAAAAAGGATTCGCGTAACGGACTTCTGCTTTAAAATTTTCTCTTGCCGATTCGACAAAGCCTTTCATTAAAGAACCCCCACCGGTCAAGAAAACTTTACTTATAGATTTATTATACTTCTTCTGATAAGCAAAAACAATACTATTGATATCTGTAAAAATATAATCAACAGACAATCTAGCTATCTTTTCTATTCTCGGGTCTATACCCCCATCTAAACCAACCATTCTCTTTAATTTCTCTGCTTCTTCAAAACTTAAATTTAAAGACTGAGAAATATTTCTTGTAATATCTTGCGAACCTCTATTTACAACGTGAAAGACTTTTACAACCCCACCCTCAACAACCGAAACCTTTGTTCTTGAGGCACCGAAATCTATTAACATTACTGGAGAAATTTCATGAGAAAAACAAGATCTGATGTTGCTAAAAATTTCCATTTCAAAAGTATTGCAAATAAGATTTGATTTCTTTACTATTTCTTTGTATTGAGAAAGAGTTTCATTGTGAATAGCCACAACCAAAACTTCTATTTTTGAATTTTCTTTGTTTAAACCTGTATCTTCTGAAAAATCTGATTCTTCTGGTATTACAAACCAATCTAAAGTAACCTCTGAAATTGGAACCGGTATATATTTTCTAGCTTCTATTGGTATTATTTTTGAGAGCTCACCTTCTGCAACCTTGCTTGGTAAAGAAAGTGTGAAGATTAAACTAGATAAAGATGGTATAGAAATAATAGCAGAGTTGGTTGTCACATTTGCTTCTTTCATAAGATCTAGCAAAGCTTTTGAAATATCTTCTGCTTTTAAGTTGGTCACTGCTCCGACATCGGTATTGGCATAAGGACCAAGAGCCAATATGCCGTATGTCTGTAAAACGCATTTACCATTTTTCTTTTTTAGTTGAACAACTTTAATAGACGAAGAGCCGACATCTATGCCAATAGCGTCTTTGTTGCTTGAGTCATCTTTAAAAGCCCTAAACAGGCCAGACAAACCTTCTGAAATTATTTTCTTAAGCGAATCGTCCATATGTATCTTTTATATTATAACATATTTATTGTAAAATAAGAATATGTTTACAATAAATAAAATCGAAAAAATGTTTGATTTTGTTATGGAAACAATATTCCCTACTTATTGCCTTTCATGCGGGAAAAGAAACGATTTTATTTGCCCAAAATGTCTTGCTAAAATACAAGTATCTGACAGAGAAAACATTGAAAATGCTTTCTCTGTTTTTAATTATCAAGACCCTATTATCAAAAAAGCTATTTGGAAAATAAAGTATCACAATCAAAAGAAATTAGCAGAAGAACTTGGCAAAATTTTGTATGAATTTTCTAAGGAAAACATTTATGAAATAAGAGAATTTGCTAAGGGACAAAAAATTCTCATTGTCCCTGTGCCTATACACAAAAAGAAAAAAGCAGAAAGGGGCTACAATCAAGCAGAAAAAATAGCTAAAGGATTTTGCTCTGAAGACAAAGACAACATTTTTGAATACAGAAATGATATTATTTACAAAACAAAAAATTCAAAAGCTCAAGCACAAATACACAACAGAAAGATACGCCTCAAAAACACAAAAGACTCATTCTCTTGTAATCCCAATATTAAAATAAAAAATAGGACAATTATTCTTTTAGATGATGTTATTACTACAGGAGGAACAATAAACGAAATAAGAAAACAATTAAAAAAACATAAACCCAAAAAAATTTATGCGTTTTCTATTGCCCACTAATGTCAAAAGAGTCTGAGGTCATTTCTTCTAAAGCTTTATTGTAGGCATACTCTCCTAAATTCCTTGAAAGAAAAGAGTAAATAAAAATATTTGCCACAATACCAACAAAAACAACGATCCAATAAGCTTTTGAAGTTAATTTCATATTACACATAATAACACTTCCTAAACAAAAAACACAACCAAATTGTTTGGTTGTGTTTTTTGTTTTTAATTATATTTCATCTAAAGCATCGTCTACTAAATCCATAGCTTCATCTACTAGATCCAAAACTTCGTCGTAGTCTTTGTCGTCCAACGCATCGTTTGCTTCATCAAGCAAATCTTCTGCATCATCTAAAATATTTTTTGCTTTTGTTGTACTTTTACCGTCTTCTTTTGCGTCAGATATTTCATCTTTTGCATCAGATATTTCGTCTTCAAGATCTTCAATAGCTTCTTCTGCTTTGTCTTTCTTGCTGTCATTGCCTATAGCATCTATCGCATCATCGATAAGGTCGCTTGCATCGTCGGCCAAATCTTCGGCCTCATCATAATCTTCATCATCAAAAGCTTTTTCTGCTTTAGCTAAAGTATCTTTTGCTTTTTTGTATAATTTTTCAGCATCCTCTACGTCTTTATCATCATCGTCGGCGTCGTCTATGTCGTCACGAGCATCATCGAGCTCATCTTGAACTTCTTCCAATAAGTCTTCGATTTCATTTTCCTTTGTTTGACCACCAGCATCTTCTAAAGCATCTTCTGCGTTTTTATAAGAATCATCGGCATAATCATATGCTTTTGAATAATTACCCTCAAAAAAATAGTTTACCGCATCAAACATATCTTCTTTTGCGTCAGATAAATTACTTTCTGCTGCAGCCTTGTTTTTAGGATTATCGTCAACTTCATCTTGTGCTTCGTTTATCATCTCTATTGCTTTTTGTATTTTATCTGAAGCCTTCTTTGCTTCAGAAGATGAATAAGAAGAACTCTTTGTTGATGTTAATTGTTGTTTTAAAGAAGAAATTTCTTTATTTAAATCATCTACTGTTTTAGTTGAAGGACAAGTAGAAACTTTTTCTTCTGTAGTGGGCGTTGGAGTTGAAACAACCTTTTTTACAATTTGATTGTATTTGCTTATAGATTTTGGACCCCAAAAACCTTCTGCGGGAGTTATATTGTTTGCCAATTGCCACAAAGAAAGAGCCTCTTTTGTTTTTTCTTTAAAAGAATCTGTCTCTTTACCCAAAGATCCTGCCCCAGAAGAAGCTACTCTATAGCCCGATGTATTTAAAAACTTTTGAAGACATTTTACATCTTCACCAGTATCACCAAGCTCTAAATTTCTAGTAAAATTACATGTTGCAGCATTTGCACTTAGACCCCCAAATACAAAAACTGCCAAGAAAAATAATTTAAAAAATGTTTTATTCATATAGTTTTTCTTTAACTGATAAAATCTAAGCACATTATCTCATAGACAAAAAATATATACAAGCATTATAAAAAATGATAAAATTATATATTATAAATAGATCTAAAAATTATGAAAAAATATTTTATATTAGCTCCTTTTTTACTTTCCATAACATGTTTTAGTGCTTACTATGTGATAGGGCAAAAAGTTATGCCCGACGGCACACTTATAGAGCCTTTTGGTTTGATTCCTCTTGGTTATTTGTTTTTAATGATAACTATTATTGCAGGAATCTTTCTGGCAATTAAGGCTATTATTAAAAAATAAAAAATGACTCCTATTCTCCTATAAAACAAATCACCCAGTGCATTCGCACTGGGTTCATTGTTTTATTGCGGAGACGCAGGGATTCGGTCACTCTCGTGGATATTTTATTTCGTTATCGCTCATAAAATATCTCACTCGCTCGACCCCCACTCGCTCCGGCCGCTTCGCGGACTTCGTCGGAGCTCGGTTCGATTCCCTCTTCTCCTATAAAACAAATCACCCAGTGCATTCGCACTGGGTTCATTGTTTTATTGCGGAGACGCAGGGATTCGAACCCTGGAGCCTTTTAAGGGGCTACCTCGTTAGCAGTGAGGCGCTTTCGACCACTCAGCCACGTCTCCAATATAAAATTGTCGTCCTTCGGAACCGTGTCTGAGTTGGTCGTCCTCTTACGCTTCGCTTCAAACAAAACATAAAGCAGTTTATGTTTTGTCCACTCAGCCACGTCTCCAATTGTTTTCTATGATAGACGTGGCTTCGTGCCCTACCGGGCCCTTCCCTACATCCTCGCTAAAGCATCGGATGTTTTTGCTTCGCAAAACCTGATGAAATGTGAAGCAGTTCACATTTCATAGCCACGTCTCCATTTGTTTTTCTATCTATTTTTTGGTTTTTATAAAACCTTATACAGGTTAGCACAAAAAAAATATTTTCTCAATCTTTTATTTTTAAAAGTATTGACATTTCTTTTAAAAATATTTATTATATCTTTAAACCTAAAAAACAAAAAAATGAAGAAAATTTTAGTAAACGCAGGCCTTTTACCAGAACAGTTGGAAGTCCTAAAGAAAAAATTGGAAATAAAAATTTCCGAAAAACAAGAAGAAATAAGAGAACTTCTTAAGGAAATTTCAGAAAAAAAGGACTCTGAAAAGACCGGAATAAATGGAGACCGGTGTGACAGGGCGTTTGAGCAAGTCTATACAAACGTTAAAGAAGAGGATGACAAAGTCAAAGCTTGTAAACATTTTATTGAAAAATGCCAAAAAGCGATTGATCGAATGAGCGCCGGTACCTATGGGTACGACTTCGAAACAGGCGAGCCTATCCCTATAGACAGGCTAATGTCTGTACCTCACACAACCAAGTGTTTGTCGACAAAAGAAAAAATGGGGTCAACCATTTGCCCTTACAAGCGGTTTGCCTAGTTTGTTTTTTTAGTTCTTTTTTTAAAAAATACCACCAGAGTTTCCTCTGGTGGCTTTTTGTTTTTTATTTAGAAAGTCTTAATGTTTCCTTGGCTATCTCTTCCATCTCGTCGGTCTTAACAATTAAAATTTTTACCCTTGCATCTTTTTTGTTAATCTGAACCTCGACACCCTCAGAATTATTGTTTATCTCTTGATCTAATTCAATACCCAAAA
>JACCED010159518.1_pt1 | contig 11156 bp, 11 predicted proteins | sample 7455021 | NCBI WGS metagenome assembly JACCED01 (sample SAMN15323456, study PRJNA562643) | freshwater metagenome | isolation source: river surface water | place: USA:Blue River Watershed | collected 2017-08-19
GGACTTGCAGTTCTTCACTGCATATGAAGAACTGTCACGCGATTACTCCATTGTGGGTGTTGACCATCGCGGTCACGGAAGAGGACTACGCCCCAATAGACCATTCGCGTTAGAAGATTGTGCAGACGATGCAGCCGACGTGGTGAGAGCACTCGGTATTTCTTCCGTCACTCTGGTTGGTTATTCCATGGGTGGCCCTATCAGTCTGTTGGTGTGGAAGCGTCATCCAGAGTTGGTGGACGCAATGGTGTTACAAGCCACCGCTTTGGAATGGAATGCAACGCGCAGCGAACGCAACCGTTGGCGCGTTGGTCATGCGTTAGGACCAGTGTTTCGACGACTCAGCACACCACGCATGATTCGCTTTGGGTTACGCAAAGCAATTCCACGCGGCCATGAACTCAGCCGTTTCATTCCATGGATTGTTGGAGAAATTCGTCGCAATGACCAATGGATGGTGAGCGAAGCTGGTCGCGCCATTTCGCAATTCGATGCAAGAGACTTCGCACCAGAGGTAGATGTTCCTACTGCTTTTGTTCTCACCACGCACGATCGTCTTGTGCCACCACACAAACAAACTGCAGTTGCTCAAGCGTTACGCGCCGAAGTTATTGAATTGCATGGCGACCACTTGGCACCCATGCAGATGCCTCGAGAATTCTCAGCTGCTACGCGTCGGGCTGTTGCGTCTGTGCAGTCTCGTCTGACCGCTGAATAAGCGCATCTAATGCTTCGTTAATGCGCTCTAGTTGATCACGAAGATCTTCTGTGGTGACTACGTCGGCCAATGCCAAACGAACACCAGCGAGTTCGCGAGCCAAGTACTCGGTGTCTGCTTGTGTGCGTGCAGCCATTTCACGGTCGCGCTCTAATTGTTCACGGTCACGATCTTCTTGACGATTTTGCGCCAACAGAATCAATGGCGCTGCATATGAAGCTTGCAACGACAAAATAAGTGTCAAAAAGATGAATGGGTATTCTTCAAACGGTGCAATGTTGAACACGTTGACAGTGACCCATAAGAACACGATGACCGTTTGAATAACGAGATAACGACCAGTGCCGAGGAAACGCGCAATGGCTTCGCTGAACTGACCGAATGCATCTGGGTCGTAGTGAATACCAACGCGACGGCGCTGACGTGGAGTGCTGAGGTCTTGCCGGCGCTTCATGACTGAGCCGCCTGACGTCGGCGCTGGCGCCAGTCGGCGGGCAGCATGCGGTCGAGAACGTCGTCAACGGTGATGGCGCCAAGCAAACGACCTGCGCCGTCGCACACACCAACTGCAAGAAGGTTGTACGACGCGAGGAATTCAGCAACTTCGCGATCTGACAAAGAAGGCAACACCGTTGGTTCTTTTGCAATGCAACGACCAAGTTCAGTGCTGGGTGGTTCGCGTAACAGACGCTGCAGGTGAACAACACCAAGGTATGTACCAGTGGGCGCCTTGTATGGCGGTTGTGTAACAAACACCTGAGCAGCAATAGATACCAACCACTCAGGGTCTCGTACTTGTGCGAGGGCTTCTGCCACCGTTGCATTTGCAGGCATGATGATGATCTCTGGTGTCATCAACGCACCAGCAGTACCAGGTGCATACGACAACAATGAACGCACAACATCGGCGTCTTCATCGTCCATTGCTTCCAACACTTCTGCTCGACGCTGTGCAGGCATTTCTGCAAGAAGGTCGGCCAAGTCGTCGAATTCCATCTCTTCAAGAACGTCGATCACGCGATCCAAATCAAGATTTGAAATCAGTGCAAGCTGTTCGTTCTCCGGCAACTCTTCCAACAAGTCAGCTAAGCGATCGTCGTCCATTTCTTTCGCAAGAAGTTGACGCTGCGCAAGTGGCAACGCACGAACAACTGCTGCTACGTCGGATGGGTGCATGTCACGAAGACGCGCAGCCTCAGCTGCCATTTCGGTGACGGCTGCAAACAAGCCACCTACTTCGTTCCACTCCACTAAGCGGTAGGTGTTCTTCTTGCCGAAGATTCCGCCGCGGCTGAGGCGCACCTTGGCAACTTCCCAACCAGATTCACGCGATGTAACGGTGGGTCGAAGGGCAACGTCGCTGACGCTTTCGCCATTGACACGCTTGTCGATGATGTCTGCCGACAACAAGCGCTCTCCGTCGCGGGGCTTGAACGGGTTCAAGTCCACGTCCCAGCTGCGAAGGCGAGCACCTTCGGTATCTAGTGAGCCCACGCGGTTGGCGTTCACGAAAATGCGACGACGCTGGCTAGTGGCTACGAATCCGGTGACGCGAGGGGCCATGCCGCTGCGTCCGGGCACCACAACAATGTCGTCAATACGACCAATTGCTGCTCCGCCCGCATCCAACAAGGGCAGGCGCATAATTCTGAATGCATAAATGAGTTCGCCTGCCATAGTGCAAGGGTACCCTCGTGCCTGTGGGAGAGCGTGGAGATTAAGGTCCAACCGCTGCATCAGCGGAACATTGATGATGTACTTCGTCTTCAAAAGACTGCGTATGCGGCGAACTTTCTGGAAGATGCAGACAGTTTTCTCGCAAAGATTGCGGCCAGCCCAAGCACATCATTCGGCGCATGGCGAGGCGATGCAATGGTGGGGTATCTCATTGCGTTGTCACTGATGACCAATGAGGGACTAGATCTCAATACATCCAACGTGCCAACCGTTCCCATACGTGAGGCACGCGTCATGTACATCCACGACATCGCAGTAAATCCCGAGGCACGAGGGCTCGGTGTGGCCGACCATCTCCTACAACGCCTTGAGGAAGCAGTTCGGGGGAGTGCCATTTCGCTCTGGCATCTGGTGTCGGTGCAAGGATCGCAGGGGTTCTGGGAGAAGAGGGGATTTGAGGTCAGTTCCGACCCCCTGCCAAATGGGTATGGACCTGAGGCAGTTCTCATGTTGCGCCGATAGTCTCTTACCTGCCCTTCGGGGACGTAGCTCAATTGGTAGAGCGCCTGCTTTGCAAGCAGGAGGTCGTGGGTTCGATTCCCATCGTCTCCACCACTGTGGAATCAACGGCCGTACTCCTCATTTCGTGCCCGGACAAACCTGGCCTAGTCGCCGCGGTCGCAACATGGATTGCCTCTGTTGGCGGAAACATCGTTCACGCCGAGCAACACACCGACGTATCCGACTCCATGTTCTTTCAACGCGTTGAGTTCAAGCACTCCAGCAGTACATCGCTCGCAACTCTGACCGCAGGCTTTCAAGCAGTTGCTTCCAATTGGGGAATGTCATTCACGCTGAATGCGTCACCATGGAAGCCACGTACCGCCGTGTTGTGTTCAAAACATTTGCACTGTGTTGCAGACTTATTGTCGCGAACGACATACGGCGACTTGGGTCTTGATGTTGCAGCCGTTGTCTCCAATCACGCAGACGCCACACCACTAGCTAACTCGTTTGGATTGCCGTTTTACCATGTGCCTGTTGGAGATGGCCCGAATGCGCGCGCAGAACAAGAAGACACTCTCAGCACACTGCTGGCATCGCTAGATGTTGAACTTGTTGTTCTGGCGAGATACATGTTGGTGTTGCCACCCAATGTCATTGCGCCATGGGCCGGGCGCATGATCAACATCCATCATTCGTTCTTGCCTGCGTTTATTGGCGCAAATCCTTACCGTCAAGCGCACGATAGTGGCGTGAAAGTAATTGGTGCAACAGCGCACTATGTGAGTGATGTGTTGGATGAAGGCCCCATCATCGCCCAAGACGTTGCCCATGTCAGCCACCGCGACGATGTTGCAGAACTCACCCGTACAGGCCGAGATTTAGAGACAGTGGTCCTCGCCCGCGCTGTACGCGCGCACGTGGAACACCGTGTTTTGGTCTTTGGAAATCGCACCATCGTCTTTGGTTAGGTTCGCTTGGTATGGCAGCGAAGAAGAAATCATCTGAGGCAACAAAACCTCGTGTTACCGCAGACTCGCGCACGCAATTAATTGATACAACATTGCGCATCATCTTGGAACAAGGAATTGATGCCGTGCGCATCGACGACATTGTGTCGGAGGTTGGAGTCACTAAAGGCTCGCTCTATTGGCACTTCGAAGATCGCGACGCACTTGTTAAAGAAGCACTTGCTGAACACCTTCGTCGTCTCAATGCTGAAATTGTGGAAGGTGTTTCGGCTGCTATTTCAACGGCGGTTTCAAAAGACGACTACCTTGCGCAAATTGCCCCGTTCATTGTTGATCCATATGACAAGGAGCAAGTGCGTGAACGATGGCAACGACTTGTTGTCATGGCCGAAACTCGGAAAGATCCTGAACTTGCAGAAATGATGCGCGAAGTGCAGGCGCGCAGCCTTGCAGTGTTTATTGAATTGATGCGCGATGCACAAGAACAGGGAATCTTGCGCAACGATGTTGATCCAACGGCAGTTGCGGTCGCTCTCAGTGCAATGAACCTAGGCTCCAACATCATTGACGTTCTTGGTGACTCCGGACCAGAACCTGGGGCGTGGTGGAGTCTGATGTCGTTCTTTATCGGGGCACTTTTCCCGCCATCGATGCCGACAAAGGGTGAAACTGCCTGATATCAGCGACAAACTAAAGGTATGGCTATGCCATACTTAGAGTATGGAACTGCGCCACAAGTATGTACGAATTGCCCTGTCCCTGGTGGCACTGTGCGGTCTCGTCGTGGTGACGTCGTCTGCACAAGAAGTGCACGGGTGGACAAGCTCGACAGGTTCAGTGTCGGCTTTTCTTGGCGCAGGACAAGTCAACCCAGTTGCCGTAGAAGTTGATGCAAATGGAAATATCTACACAGCTGGACGTGTCAACAACTCCGCAGACTTTGATCCGTCACCGTCAACCACATATACCTTGACACCATCTGGCAGCAGTTTCACCGGCTTTGTTACAAAGCTGAACAGTGAGGGCGAACTGGTGTGGGCGGGACTCTTCAATACTTCTGGAGCATCTCAAGTCACTGATATTTCCATTGACTCGTCCGGAAACGTTCTAGTAGTTGGTCATTTCTCTGGAACAGCCGACTTAGACCCAAGCGCAGGCACTTTGAGCGTTCAGAGTTCTTCAAGTGGTGCGCAGACAAACCTCTTCCTGGTTCGACTCACTCCGACAGGCAGCGTGACATGGTCACACACTTTGCCTGTTTTGTCATACGCATACAGTGCTGATGTTGACGCAGCAAACAATTTTGTTGTTACGGGTGAATTTGCAGGAACGAACGTTGACTTCGATCCAGGTGCAGGCACAGACACTCTGTCCAATGGTGGAAACGGTGTTTATGTATGGAGCATCAACTCATCGGGAACGCATCGGTGGGTAAAGCGTGCAACGGGAACCTATACAAACAGCAAAGCAGTGGCTACAGACTCAAGTGGCAATGTATACATCTGCGGCACATATCAAGGGTCAACGACCGACTTCGACCCAGGCGCTGGAACCGCTAACGAAGCCGCTACTTCTAACAGCCAAGACTTTTACTTATGGTCACTTGACTCGAGCGGCACCTATCGATGGGTCAAAACTTTCGGAAGTTCTAATCCAGAGAGCTGTACCGACCTTGATGTTTCAACAACCGGAAACATCATTGTGAGCGGTTCGTTCTACACAGCAATCGACCTTGGCCGAGATGGCTCAAATGAAGTCACTGCGATTTCCGGAGAAGACCAATTTTTTGGCTTGTTTGATTCCACTGGAGTGAATCAGTGGATTTACGGCCGAGACTCCGTCGGTTCACTGGTTTACATCAGTGGATCATCCGTTTGGACACTTGGTCAGTTTTTTGGAACTGTTGACTTCAATCCCGATGTAGCAATTACAGACAATCTTGTGTCTCGTGGATCAGCCGACGCATTTGCAGTCGAGTTCAATCTCAGCGGTGTCTATCAACGCGGTTTCAGATTTGGTGGCAGCAGTGGCATGGAGACTGCGAATCGAATGTTGATTTCTAATGGTTCCGTCTACATCACTGGTTACTTCGGTTCATCTTCTGCCAACTTCAATCCTGGAAGTGGCACTGCAGTCAATCTCACAGCAACTGGAACGTTCTCTGGTTTTGTTACCAAATTGACGTCTCTCGGAGAGGTTGTAGTGCCCACAACAACAACTACCACTACAACTACTACGACCACCACCACCAGTACGACAACAACAAATCCTCTTGTATCAACCACATCAATTCCGGCTGTTACAACCACAACTGCGGCTGGGGTTTCGTCTACTTCAACAACCATTGTCGGTGGTCCAGGAAAATCATCGGGTTCTGGGTCATCGAATACGTCCACCACAATTCCTGGTGGAATGGAAGATGGCGGTAGCACTTCTTCAACGTCAACTACCACCGTTGTTAAAGGTGTGATTCCGGACATTGTCACCGTCAAGCGCGGAGAGTTTGGTGCAACCATTGCCGGTGAACCCGCTGTAGTCACCCTCACCGAAAACAACGGATCAGTAACAGCAACTGTTGGCGGTGCAACCATTTCCTATTCGGTACTCGCGTCAGATGGAACACAACGCCCGATTTCGGCGTCTACTCTTTCAACCATCAATTCCGGAGACCGCATCACCCTGAAATTCGGTGGGTTTCAATCGGCCGGTACATCTCGTGCATGGCTCACTCCAACGGGAGTAACGCTGGGACAGACCACCTTGACCGACGGAACCGGGACAATTGAAGGAACTGTGCCAAACACCGTTGATGGTGGAGATCTTCGCGTTGTTGCATCTGCTGAGTCTGAAGATGGCGACCCCATCGTGATTGCCTATGGAGTGCTAGTAAACGACGGAAACACATCCCAATCACCATGGTCGTTGGTGTTAGTCGTGGTGGTGGGACTAGCCATTCTTGGCGCACTCGTCGTACCCGCGGCACGACGTCGTCGACTCGGGCACTAACACCAATCACATCTCGCGCACTGTCGTCGAGCTGCAGGTTGTGGACGTGCCCGTTCGGCAATAATGTACGCACAACGGTTCTGTGTCCGACTAGCGGACATATGGCCATTTTCCAAAAAGGAGAATTCACCATGACCAGCACACCCACCCGCCTTCACCACACCGCGTATCTCACCAAAGACCTCGAGGCCACTCGTGCGTTCTACGAAGACCTCGTTGGTCTTCCACTTGTTGCAACATGGTCAGAGTCCGATGAACTCTTCGGCGCAGTCCGCGTGTACTGCCATTGCTTCTTCGGTATGCCAGACGGAAGCGCACTTGCGTTTTTCCAGTTTGCAAACAAGGCAGACCAAGACGAATTCGATCCACCACTTACTCCATCACCATTCCGCCACATTGCGTTGAACGTGTCGCCAGAAGCACAAGACGAAATCTTCGGACGCCTCACCAAGGCCGGCTGGAAGCCAGAAGGAACATACGTGTTGGAACACGGCTACTGCCGCTCGCTGTACACAGAAGATCCAAACGGCATGCTTCTTGAGTTCACAGCAGATGCACCAGGTGCAGAGAAGATCAATGCTGATCGTCGCGTCGATGCGCACGAAACGTTGAAGCGCTGGCTCGCTGGCGATCACACCAGCAACAACAACTACCGCTAGTCACATCTCTCCCCCCGAGATGGCTGGCACCAGCATTCTCTTTGTCCACGGATCATTTTTTTCCGGATGGACGTGGGTCCCGGTCATCGAGAGATTGTCTCGACGAGGGGTGAACTGTCACGCCATTGAACTGCCGTTCACATCACTTGCTGATGACGTGGCGGCCGTTCAAGACAAAGTAAATGAACTAAGCGAACACGGCGTCACCGTTGTGTCTCATAGTTACACCGGCATCACTGTGTCTGCAGCAGCTCACAACGCACAACACTTGGTGTATGTGGCGGCTCGAATGCCTGCATTAGGTGAGTCACAAACTGAACTATCGCCGAAATGGGGCAACCCCGAGTTTCGTCGCTGCTTCAACTTTTCAAACGATGGCGAAATGTCGCTGACAGATGATGCAACCGAGTTTCTGTTTCATCGAAGCCCGGAATCACTTGCACGTCTTGCAATGCAGTACCGCAGAACAATGCGTAGTGAGATTCCTGCAGAGCCATTGGAGAACCCAGCGTGGTTGAACATTCCAAGTAGTTATGTGGTGTGCACAGATGACAAAGCTGTGCAACTTGATCAGCAACGGTTGCGCGCAGGTTGGGCGAAACACTCCATTGAAATTGACTGTGACCACTCACCGTTTTTCTCAGCGCCAGATGAGACTGCCGACTTCATTTTGGAAACTCACCTCACAGAAGTGGGGAAGTGACATGACTTACGGCTGCAAAGGTTCTGTTGTTGGCAATAATGAAATGCGCGCAAAATCTGCTGTGATTGCCTCCGCAGTTTTCAACAAAAGCGGCAAGTGCGACTTCTTCAAGTCCGCAATTGACGTTTCTGCTGCATTCACAGTGACGTTAACTGCGGCAATCACTTTTCCAGACGCATCTCGTACCGGTGCAGCAACAGACCTAATTCCAAATGACAAACGTTCGTCGCTCATGGCCCAACCGCGTGTGCGCACTTCGTCTAACGCTGCATCAATTTCTTTACGAGTTGGCCGCACTCGCGGAACAACACGTGATTGCGAAGGCGTCTTTAGAACGGCGTCAAGTTCTTTGCTGTTTAAATCAGCAAGCAACACCTGCCCCATTGATGTAGCAACGGCAGGGAAACGTGTACCTATGTGCACGGACAAACCAATAATTTTTGCAACAGGAACTCGAGCCGTATACACAATGTCGCTACCGTCCAACTGCGACATGGAACTCGATTCATGTGTTTGCGCAACCAGCGCAGCAAGGTGTGGTTGTGCAATGTCCCACATTCCTTGTGCATTGATGTACGACATTCCCAACTCAAGAATTTTTGGAGTCAACGTAAACACACCATCGTTTGAGCGCACGTATCCCAAGTGCTCCAACGTGAGCAACAAACGTCGCGCCGTTGGCCGAGCAAGTTCAGTTACTTCGGCAACTTCAGACACAGTTAATGCCAAGTGCGATGTGGAAAAGGCACGAATCACACTGAGGCCGCGAGACAACGCTTCAACAAAATCGCCCTCGGATCGCTCGCGCGCCATGTTGTGTGCCTCCTCAATTTCTATTCATTCAAATCGCCCAAACCATAAAGGACAAAATCAATGACTACATCACAGGATACGGCCAAGCCGCTTGATGGTCTGTTAGTTGCAGACCTCTCCCGCGTGTTGGCAGGACCGTACTGCTCCATGTTGTTGGCAGACATGGGTGCAACCGTCATCAAGGTTGAAAGTGCCGGTGGCGACGACACTCGTTCGTGGGTTCCACCAACAAAAGATGGTGTGGCTACGTACTACATGTCCATCAACCGCAACAAGAAGTCCATTGTGTTGGACTTCGGCAATCCGGACGATCTCGCATTGGTGAAGAAGCTGGTCAGCAAAGCAGACATCTGTCTTGAAAACTTCAAAGTGGGCGGTTTGAAGAAGTTTGGTCTTGACTACGAATCTGTGTCTGTTGATAACCCATCGCTTGTTTATCTTTCCATCAGTGGTTTTGGAACCGCAGAAGGCGCATGGCTGCCTGGTTATGACCTCATTGTTCAAGCGGTATCGGGCCTTATGAGTCTCACTGGCGAACCAGACGGTCCTCCATTCCGTGCCGGCATCTCTGTGTTCGACGTGATGGCTGGTTTGCACGGAACCATCGGTGTTCTTGCAGCGTTGAATCAGCGCGCACAAACCGGCAAAGGTCAACACGTTGAAGTCAACTTGTTGTCTTCTGCAATGTCCGGATTGGTGAACCAAACCGCTGCTTACACCGCAGCAGGCGTTGTTCCATTCCGCATGGGTAACGCACACCCCAGTTTGTTCCCATACGAAGCGCTTCCAACTAAAGACCGCGATCTCATCATTGCTGCAGGAAACGACAAGCAATTCCGTGCATTATGTGGCGTACTGGGTCTCGACGACGTTGCACAAGATCCACGTTTTGCAATCAATGCAGACCGCACCAAGAATCGTGAAGAATTGCGCCCGTATTTGTTGGAGAAACTCGCACAGTGGAATTCAGATGACCTGTTCATTGAGTTGAACAAAGTTGGTGTTCCATGCGGTCCAATTAACTCCATAGGTGACGGCGTAGAACTTGCAGAGAAACTCGGCCTTCGTCCACGCGTCACCGTTGGTGAAGGCGACCGCGAGGTCACATTGGTTCGTAACCCCATCACGTTTAGCGACGGCGAGCTTGACTATCGCTTGCCGCCGCCAACCTTGGGTGAACACTCAGACGAAATTCGAAACTGGTTAGAAGGGCTTTAGAACCATGACATCACAACAACCCACATACAGAACAGGCCTTGGCACCTCGGATGCAGACAGCATCACGTTGTTGGGTCACGATCTTGCGTCTGAATTTCTCGGCAAGATTTCGTTTGGCGAACTTGCGTACTACCTGATTGCAAAGCAACGCCCATCAAAGGGCCAGTTGGTGATGTTCGAAGCAGTGTTGGCATCTCTTGCAGACCACGGCTTCACACCAACTGCAATTGCTGCGCGTCTCACATATGCATCTGCACCAGACTCACTGCAAGGTGCGTTGGCTGCTGGTCTTCTCGGTGGCGGCTCTCGCTTCCTTGGTGTTACCGAAGACTGCGCCTTGTTCTTGAATCGAGAACTCACTCGCGTGGGCTTCAACGATCGCACGCCAGAAGAGTGGGACAACGTGGCCCGCGAAGTGGTTCGCTCACAGAAGGAGATCGGCAAGTTCGTTCCTGGTCTTGGTCATCCCGTTCATAAGCAGGGCGACCCCCGCACCCCCGTCCTCATGGCCCTCGCCCGCGAGAACGGCACCTTCGGGGCCCACCTGTCCTTGTTTGAGGCCATCGGTCGGTCACACTCTGATGTCTTGGGCAAACACCTGCCGCTAAACGGCGCTGGCGTGTGCGGAGCCGTTTTGGCCGACCTCGGCCTTCCCCTTGGAGTCATGCGCGGCGTGGCGCTCTTGGCCCGTTGTGCCGGCCTCCTTGGCCACATTGTGGAAGAGCAAACCGACCCAATTGGCGTCGATATCTATATGAACGTGGACCGAAACATCGATTATCAGCCCCCCAAGTGACCCAGGGCACGGAAATCCACCCCTTGATGTCCGCCCATTGGTAATTTGTCCGCTAGTCGGGCAAATCCGACTGTTTACCTCCTGGGGGAAA